>ERZ808245.728-NODE-728-length-15318-cov-9.136932_pt1 | contig 15318 bp, 16 predicted proteins | sample MGYA00521243_ERZ808245 | MGnify/ENA primary metagenome ERZ808245 (study PRJEB31516, sample SAMN03275576) | gut metagenome | biome: mammalia-associated habitat; material: feces | host: Papio cynocephalus | place: Kenya | collected 2012-07-07 ... | reverse complement strand
AGAAGGAGGCTAGTTAATGCTCATCATTTTACCCACACTTATACACGAAGAGCCTCTTCTTATAGGAGTTTTTTTATTGCAAAAAGATATTAAAATGGTATTTATTAAGGAAACAGGATGCATTGAGGTGTTTCCTGTTTTTTTTAGTTACCTTTTAATCTATTAAAAATAGGAGATAGAACAATGAATAAAGATATGTCAGTAGTCTGTGACAATGGAATATTAAACATTCGTTCTGGCGCTATCATCATGATTGACGGAAAGCTTTTAATGGTTACCAATAACAGAGATTATCTCTATTCAGTTGGTGGTAGATTAAAGTTTGGAGAAACAGCAGAGGAAGCCGTTATTCGTGAAGTCTTTGAAGAAACAGGAGTTAAGATGGAAATTAATCGCCTTGGCTTTGTCCATGAAAACTATTTCTATGGCGACGCCCAATCAAGTCTTAATAAGTTAGTCTATGAGATTTCTTTTTTCTTCTATATGAATGTACCTGATTCATTTACTCCAATTAGTGATAGCTTTATTGAAGGTAATAGCAAGGAACGCTTAGTGTGGGTTTCGCTCGAGGATGACAGAAAAATGTACCCGGAATTCTTTAAAACTGAACTCAAGAATCCAACAAATACAGTAAAGTATTTCATATCAGATAACAGAAAATAGTCTTAAAGGAATCGATATAATCTTTAAAAAAGAACAGGCATAACAATTAATCATGCCTGTTCGAAGGAAAACAATTAGTTAGGTCATTTCTGATCTTATACTTTTCTAATTATTTGTGTTCTTTCTCAAACTTTGTTAAGAAGTCAACAAGAGCTTCAACACCCTCTTTAGGCATTGCGTTGTAGATACTAGCTCTTAAACCACCAACACTCTTATGTCCCTTAAGGTTATCGTATCCAGCCTTCTTTGTTGCTGCTACAACTTCTGCATCTAAGTCTGCAGAACCAGTAACAAATGGAACATTCATCAATGATCTAAATTCTTTTTCAACTGTTCCATGGAACATCTTAGAAGAGTCTAAGAAGTCATAAAGAATCTTAGCCTTATCGATATTCATCTGATGCATAACCTCTAAGCCACCAAGATCCTTGAGATACTTGAATACCTTACCACAGCAATAGATAGCCCAGCAGTTTGGAGTATTATACATACTGTCGTTGTCTGCATGTGTTTTGTACTGAAGGTAGATTGGAAGATTCTCGAGATCATCTCTGATAAGATCTTCTCTAATGATAACAACTACCATGCCAGCAGGACCAACATTCTTCTGTACACCTGCATAGATAAGACCATAGTCAGAAACGTTGCATGGCTTGCTTAAGAACATAGATGACTGGTCAGAAACAAGAACGTGTCCCTTTGTATTTGGAAGAGTATTCCATGTTACACCATGGATAGTCTCGTTTTCACAAATGTAGACGTAATCTGTATCTTCAGGAATATCTAAGTCAGAGCAATCTGGGATGTATGTGTAATTCTTATCCTTGCTTGATGCTGCAACGATAACTTCTCCACACTTCTTTGCTTCAGCAATAGCCTTCTTAGACCAAGCACCAGTTTCAATATAAACAGCCTTACCATTCTTCATTAGGTTCATTGGAATCATTGAGAACTGAAGTGTTGCTCCACCCTGGATAAAGAGAACCTTGTAGTTAGAAGGAATATTCATAAGCTCTCTAAGATCTTTTTCTGCATTATCAAGAATTTCCTGGAAAACCTTAGATCTGTGGCTCATCTCCATTACACACATACCGCTACCACGGTAATTCATCATCTCATCTCTTATCTCTTCAAGAACTGGCTCTGGCATCATTGCAGGACCTGCAGAAAAGTTAAAAGTACGACCGTATTTCATTTTTTAACACCTCGCGATTAATTTTATATATTTAATTTCTCATATCTTTCATTACAATGCAACAATTCTTTTGATTTCAACATTAAATTTTACTTTCATTACTTATTTCACAAATGAAGTTTTAATTTTTTTTCGCTTTACACAATAATTTACCTTTTCTTAATCCTCTTGAAGAAAGATAAACTCAAGTTTATTATTTCTTTATCAATAAAATACGGAGGGCCCTACAATGGGAGAGCGCGGAGAAGTCTTTTCAACAAAACTTACAAAAAACGACAGAACTTACTTTTTTAACGTCAAAGAAAACATCTATGGCGATTTATATCTAAACATAGTTGAATCTAGACCTACAGACATCGAAGGAAAGTATCTAAGACAGTCAGTCATTGTCTATCAGGAAGACTTAGGCGAATTCTTAAATGAATTCCAAAAAACCTTAGACTATGTTAAGACACATGGAACACGTAAAGATAGGATAAGAAATAAATGACAAAAGAGAGCTTTTTCCAAAAATATAGTGATATTATTCTTTTCTCAGCCCTGAAGATTAAAGAGGATGATGTATTGTCTATCAATACTGAGGAGGAAGATTATGCTTTTGCACGTCTACTTGCAGAGAAAGCAAAACGTATTACTGGAAATGGCTCTTATATCCAACTTCTAAAAAATGGCAGAATTGTTGAAAGCTTTGATATTCTTTCTTCTTCTCCATTAACAAAGAAGCCCACTTGTTTTATTTACCTACCCTATTATAAGAAGAAAGATGAAATTGACACAGAGAAAATCTATGAAGCGAAAGAGCTTCAAAGCTTTAATTTACTCTCAGATCCATTAGATATTCCTAACCCTTCATTTCCTTTTGTTACATGCCCTCTTCCTAATAAAGAATGGGATGAGATAATTAGCGAAAATGATTGGAATAACGACTCATTTTCTCTCCTTTCTTCTATTCTTTCCTTAGAAGAGCCAGACTATATTGAATACAATAACTTGAGACATGATAATCTTCTCTATTATGTTAAAGAATTAAATAAGCTAGGTTTAAAAGAAGGAAGAATAACAAATGATGAAGGAACAGACTTATTTTTTTCCTTCCTTCCAGAGAGTGAATTTGCTTCTTCTTTTAATAGGACAACAGACGATAGATACTTCTCCCCATATATCTTTTCTTCAGATATCTTCCGTTTAATTGACCCTATGTCACTTTCTGGATGGCTTAATACATCTAAAAGTGTTGTTATCTGGGGAAAACCAGTAAAGAACCTGTCTCTTTACTTTGAGAATGGAAGAGTGACTAAGTATAAAGGGAATATGTTTTCTGAAGCCCTTTTTAACCTTTATTCAAAGCAAGATGATAACAGTATAAGAGCATCAATGCTAACGCTTAGTGAAACAAGTCATCCATTAAATGGTGAGGAAGCAACTTATTTTCCTGAACTAGATAGAATGCGCACTGTTTCAATTACTATTGGCGGTCCAAAAGGTGAAGCTGTTAAAGAAGAGAATATCGAAAAGACTATCGACAGCATCACTACACTTTCTCTCCCTATCGGAACAGATAGTCTCTCTATCACATGCATCGATAAAGATGGAGAAGAAAGAGTTATCTACGAAGACGGAACAATCATCGTAGATTAATTTAAAGAAGCAATTAAACCTAAACCTTTAAGTGTAATTAAACTATCAAGTTCATCGATACGAGGGATAATTTTTGAAATAGTTGCGCTTAAGCCACCTGTTGCCATTACAAAAATCTTGTGTCCAACCTCTTTTTCTGTATCTTTAATTATTGTCTCAACGAGTCCTGCGTATCCAGCCATAATGCCTGCTCTAATAGATGAAACGCTATCGCGACCTAAAACAGTCTGAGGAAGCTTAAGTTCAACTTGAGGAAGTTGCGCTGTATTCCCAAAAAGAGAGTTAACAGAGGTTACAAGGCCTGGCGCTATCGCAACGCCAAGCACTTTGCCAGAAGCACTAACTGTACTGAATGTAAGAGCTGTACCGAAATCTATAACCATAACATCGCTCTCTTTATGATAAGAATGAGCATATGCTAAGTTACAAAGCAAGTCAGAACCAAGTTCTGAAGGAATACTTGATTTATCGAGTCCTGTCTCCACTGAATGCGTAACCATAATTGGATTAATGGAAAAAAGACGATTCATAATCTTCTCAATTGATCTTGTTAGAAAAGGAACAACTGATGAGATAATTACCTTATCTACATCTTCTCTCTTTATCCCACTTTCTTGAAAGAGAGAGGAAAAAATTACAAAATACTCATCACCTGTCTTTTTTGTATCCGTAAAGACACGAAAAGGCTTATTCCATACCCCATTATTTAGAGCAGCAACGACAATGTTTGTATTACCAATATCTACAGCAACAATCATTAGATTACAACGACCTCTTTTCTTCCTTCGTATGCTTTATCTCTCTTACTCTTAACATCTTCATCCATAAGATAATCATCGAATCTCTCAATCTTGTCGATAATTCCCTTTGGAGTAAATTCAATGATACGGTTAGCAAGGCTATCTACAAACTGATGGTCATGAGAATTAAAGAGAAGAACACCCTTAAAATCAATAAGACCATTGTTTAATGCCTGAATAGATTCCAAATCAAGATGAGATGTTGGCTCATCAAAAATCATGCAGTTAGCACCTTCTAGCATCATCTTTGCTAAAACAACTCTAACTCTTTCTCCACCAGATAGTACTCCGCAATCTTTTAAAGCTTCATCACCGCTAAAGAGCATTCTTCCAAGGAAAGAACGAACATAATTATCATCATCTTCCTTACTAAATTGCTGAAGATACTCTGTCATTGTCATGCCAGGACCAAACATAGCAGAGTTATCTTTAGGAAAATAAGAAAGAGATGTAGTTACACCCCAAGTATAGGAACCTTCATCTGGTTCCATCTCACCACTAATAATCTGAAAAAGAACTGTCTTTGCGTAGTGATTAGGACCAACAAAGGCAACTTTATCCCCTGGGTTAATAACAAGAGATAGATTATCTAAAACCTTAGTTCCATCAATTGTCTTACTTATATTTTTAATTTCAAGAACATTCTTTCCAATCTCTCTATTAGGTTTGAAAGCAACATATGGGAATCGACGAGAAGATGGCTTAATATCATCAATAGTAAGCTTATCGATAAGCTTCTTTCTGCTTGTTGCCTGCTTTGCTTTTGCAACATTTGAACTAAAGCGCTGGATAAACTCTTTTAATTCAGCAATCTTATCTTCCCTTCTCTTCTTTTCATCTTTCATTTGCTTTAATGCAAGTTGAGATGACATATACCAGAAGTCGTAGTTACCTACATATAACTGGATCTTTCCATAGTCAATATCACAAATATGTGTACAAACAGTGTTCAAGAAGTGTCTGTCGTGAGAAACAACGATGACAGTGTTATTAAAATCTTCAAGATAATCTTCTAACCAGTGAATAGACTCTAAATCAAGGTGGTTAGTTGGCTCATCGAGAAGAAGAATATCTGGATTACCAAATAAAGATTGTGCAAGAAGAACTCTGACTTTGAGATTATCTTCGATTTCGCTCATCTTTTTTTCATGGAGAGGAACAGGAATGCCTAGTCCATCAAGCATCTGTGATGCATTTGCTTCTGCTTCCCAACCGCCAAGCTCACTAAACTCACCTTCAAGTTCTGCAGCTCTAATTCCATCTTCTTCAGTAAAATCATCTTTACTATAAATAGCATCACGTTCTTTCATAACATCATATAGATGTTTGTAACCCATTATTACTGTATCAATAACGCGATAATCATTATATTGGAAGTGATCCTGTTTTAGAGTAGCTAGTCTCTCTCCAGGAGTAATAATAATCTCACCTGTATCTGGTTCAATTTCACCAGAAAGTATCTTTAAAAAAGTAGATTTACCGGCACCATTAGCACCAATAATTCCGTAACAGTTTCCAGGTGTAAACTTTAAATTTACCTCTTTGAATAAGACCTGTGTTCCATATGAAAGAGAAACATTGGAAGCTGTAATCATCTAATCCTCCTAGCAAAATAAAAGGCAACGATTCTACGTTGCCTAAAGTATAGTCCCTAGCAGAATCGAACTGCTATTTAGAGACTGAGAATCTCCCGTCCTAACCGTTAGACGAAGGGACCGAATACTGGGATGGAGGGATTTGAACCCCCAAAGGCAGAACCAGAATCTGCAGTGTTACCATTACACTACATCCCAAAATAACGACAAGAAAAACAATAAAGAAAAATCTATAAAGTTGCAATACCTTTTCAGAAAATACTTACAACAAATAGTGCTCTACCTATTCTTAAATGCAGACACTCTTGCATATGCAGATAGGCTATCGTTATCTCTATTTCCATCCATAAGATATCTGTAGCCTAATCCTGCAATCATAGCACCATTATCTGTACAAAGCTTTAAAGATGGGAAAGTTACTGTGTAACCACCCTTCTCTAACTCCTTAAGTTCCTTTCTTAAAAGTGAATTTGCAGCGACACCACCACCAGCACTTACTCTTTTTAAGCCAGTATCTTTAAGAGCAAGTTTTACTCTCTTCATCAAAATGCCAACAGCTTGGCGCTGGAAAGATGCTGCTATGTTTTCTATTGTATCCTCACACCCTGGACTTTTAAACTGATCCTTTTGGTTTATAACAGCTGTCTTTAAGCCAGAATATGACATATCATATGGATGAGTTGAACGATCAAGAGTAGGACCTGGGAACAAAAAGCTATTAGGATCGCCACTCTTACTCAATCTATCAATTACAACGCCACCTGGGAAACCCATATCATAGAACTTTGCAACCTTATCAAAAGCTTCCCCGATTGCATCATCAATAGTTGTTCCTAAAACATCAACATCATTGTAGTTATTGACTTTACAAATAACTGTATGCCCACCTGAAACAAGAACTCCTAAATATGGATATTCAAGAGGATTTTCGATTTGAGAGGCGTAAAGATGAGCTCTTATATGATCAATTCCAACATATGGTATAGATAGTGTTTCAGCAAAACCTTTAGCAAAGTTAACGCCAACAAGAAGAGAGCCAAGTAAGCCAGGACGATTAGTAACAGCAACAGCATCTAAATCTTCTTTTTTAAGACCTGCTTGAGCGATAGCTGCAGAAACAACTTGAGCTATCCACTCTGTATGTAAGCGAGATGCAAGTTCAGGGACAACTCCTTGATAAGGTTTATGCAGTTCAATCTGTGTTGCAATAACATTACTAAGAATCTCTCTGCCGTCTTTAACAATTGCAGCAGAGCATTCATCACAACTTGTTTCTATTCCAAGAACAATCATAGCTCAATCTCTTCTTCTATAAAATCACCATAATCTACGCCAATTATCCGCGAAATCTCGCTTTCAGATAATCCTGATTCAAATAAATAATCAAAGACCTTCTTATTCCACGTAACACCGATTTGTGCTCCATTTTTCTTTGATTTATCAATTATATAGCATAACTGACTACTACCATCTCTCAAAGATGATATTTCAGTTGGATCTAGTTTAATCTCTTCCATTAATTTAGCCTCATAAGTAATATAGCTTAAAAAGAAAAAATAAAGAATAAAAATCAAAAAGTTTCTTTTCTAAGAGCTTCTTTGAAAGCTAAATAATTACTATCATCGCTACGAGAAGTATATATTGCAAATTCAATCGTTTCAAAATCAAATAAATATTCTTTTAAGATAGAAAAGAAAAGTGAAGAAACTATCTCTGGTGGATTATAAAAAGCACCACAGCCAAATGCACCAAGAATAGCAATATCTGTCTTTTTGTATTTAAGAATGGAGTAAATCCTTCTTATTCTCTTTTCAAGAATACTAGTTAGTTCTTTTCTATCATAGTTATAGATATTTCTTAAATTTGGAGCTGCAATTGTAAGTGCATCTACACTATACCATTTATTTTTATCGAGTAATTCCATCTTTGAATCGTCAGATTTAAATACTGTAACAGAAGGTGTGTAGATTGCATCATCATTATAGAAATAAGAATTACAATTTCGATGGGGCTTATAGAAAGAATTAAAAATACCTTCATCGGTAAGATTCATATACAGTGTAGATATTCTACATAACGATTCTTCCTGTGCGCTAGAACCATTTAAAACACCACCACCAGGATTCCTAAAGGAAGCAAAGTTTAATACTGTTACTCTTTTCTCCTTATAATTCGATGCAGCTTCAAGTGTTCTCTTATTTGAAACTATAACATCACACTTTTTATTAAAACGCTGAGTTTCAACAGGAAGAATAAAGTCGCTAAGTATTAGCTCTTCATTTTTCTTAGAATTATTAATTGAAGAAACAAGATCACAATCCTCTTTGCATAGTCTTAAAGTATCGTTAAAAACACTTACATTATAATCTCTAGACATATTGATTTCTAAAGCCAAAAATGGGAATCGAACCCATGACCTACACTTTACGAGGGTGTCGCTCTACCAACTGAGCTATTTTGGCATATGGAAAATATACTCCTTTTTTGAAAATTTGACAGTAAGTTTTATTCTTTTGAAACAAAATAGATAATTAAAAGTCCCGCAACAAAGCTTAATAATGAGAATAAAATCTCAATTCCAGCTGGAAGAGATGGAAATACCTGTGGTAGTGAACCAATTAAAAAGCCAAGTATTATTGGAAAAGTAATCTGAGGAAAAGACTCCATAGATTTTTTTAATAGGCCAGAAAGCAAGAATACGCCAACTACAATGCCAACAGAAAGTGGTATTAATGGAAGGATTTCTAAGTTTGATAGATGACCAATAAGGCTTTCATAGAGACCTAAAACAACAAGTAAATATGTAAAAGAAATACCCGGTAAAACAAATCCAATAGAGACAAGAACTCCACAAATAAATTGTGACAAGAAGCTACTCTCCCCTAGAGATACGATATCTTCTGGAATAAAACTAATTAGTGTTACTATCGCAATACCAAGTATTATGAAAAAAGCATCATACCAATTGCTTTTATTAAGTTGACTCTTTTTTATAATCATTGGTATAGAGCCCACAATTGCACCAAGAAAGAAGAACATTACTATTATGTAATAATTCTTCAATAGAAAAGAAAGTACAGGAGATGCAGAGAAAGCACCAATAAGACCACAGCCTCCTGTTAATAGAAGAAAGAGAAAAGCTCTCTTAAAATCTTTTGTCAAAAGTAATGGAACAGATGCAATAATCCTATCGTAGATACCAAAAACCATAGCCATTGAGCCCCCAGAAATCCCAGGAACTGTCATTGATGCACCAGTAATGTAGGACCTAATGGCAACATTAATTAAATCTTTCTTTTTTTCGTCCATGGTTATAAATATACACAATACTTGATTATCAATTCTATAGTTTCACTCTTTGTGCATAAAACTAATTGATATATGATTCTTTCTGCATATTTTTTTTAATTTCATATGCAGATTTCTGACTAAAATACTTTTTTTCTGCATATAAAACATTATAATAATATGCAGAAAAGGTCATATTATATGAGAAAATTTGATTACTCTTTTTTAGATAATGGTTTATTACCTGCAAATCTTGTTTCGATATCTTCAAACATATATTCGTTAAAGGCTTTAACAAATATAAAAAAAGATGAATTTATACCAGTTTTTTCAGAACTTGAAAAAATTGCACAAGTTCAGTCAATTAAGAGTTCAAATGCTATTGAGGGAATAGTAACTACTGATGATCGTATTGCTGCAATTATAAATGAAAATAGTGCACCATTAAATCATAATGAAGCAGAAATAGCTGGATATCGTGATGCTTTAAAAAGAATCCATCTAGATTACAAATATTTAGACTTTAATCAAGATGACATATTAGGTTTGCATAGAATAATGATGAGCTATTTGGGAAATAATTATGGTGAACAATACAAAACTGAAGATAATGTAATTTTAGAAATAGATGCAGAAGGATTACGTCATATTCGTTTCCGTCCAACATATGCAAAAGATACTCCAAAAGCAATGGAACAACTAGAGCTTGCATATTATGAGGCAAAACAAAACTCAAATATTAACAAGTTGCTTTTAATTCCATGTGTTATTTTAGATTTTCTTTGTATACATCCTTTTAACGATGGAAATGGAAGAATATCTCGTTTACTTTCATTGTTACTTCTTTATAAAAATGGATTTGATGTTGGAAAGTATATTTCATTTGAAGAGCAAATAAATATAAATAAATCATATTATTATGATGCACTTGCTCAATCATCAAAAGAATGGGAAAGAGGAGTAAATTCTTATTTCCCATTTATCGATAACTTTCTTTATACATTATACAGATGCTACGATGAATTAAATAAAAGATTTGATGTACTAAACAACAAAAAGATCAATAAAAAGAATCGAATTGAAGCTGCTGTTTTGAATAGTCTATCACCTCTATCTAAAAGAGAAATTTGTGATATTCTTCCTGATGTTAGTCCCACAACAGTTGAAGCGATTCTTGGATCGATGTTAAAAGCAGGTTTAATTATAAAAATTGGATCTGGACGAACAACACGCTATAAAAAAAATAATCTTTTATGATCTATTCTTCTTTATAACGAAAAAAACAAGAAAAGAAATACGGTGAGTTAACAAGACCCACCGTATTTTCTTAAGTAATAATCTTACTTTTGTTTAATTGCAGCTTGAGCAGCAGCTAAGCGTGCAATAGGTACTCTGAAAGGAGAACAAGATACGTAATCTAGTCCTGCACCCTGGCAGAATTGAATTGTCTTAGGATCTCCACCATGCTCACCACAAATACCCATCTTCATATCTGGACGAACACTTCTACCGAGCCCTACAGCCATCTTTAAGAGCTTACCTACACCACCAAAATCGATAGTTGCAAATGGATCATAATCATAGAACTGCTTATCAGGATCATTTACATAATGAGTTAAGAATGAAGCTGAGTCATCACGAGAGAATCCACATGTCATCTGTGTAAGGTCGTTTGTACCAAATGAGAAGAACTCTGCACTACCAGCAATTTCATCTGCTGTTAATGCTGCTCTTGGAACTTCAATCATAGTACCAATTTGATAAGGAATAACAAGATTCTGCTCAGCAAATACCTTCTCTATCTCATCTACAGCATTCTTTCTACAGTAGTTGAATTCCTTCCAAATACCAACAAGAGGAATCATGATTTCAGGGTGAACCTTATATCCCTTTCTCTTTGTGTTGATGGCAGCTTCCATGATAGCTCTAACCTGCATTCTTAAGATTTCTGGATATACAACAGCAAGTCTACATCCTCTGAAACCAAGCATTGGGTTGAATTCATGAAGAGCATTACACTTACGAGCAATTTCCTCTACGCTAATACCCATCTTGAGAGCCATTTCATGGCGAGAAGTATGGTCATTAGGTAAGAATTCATGGAGAGGAGGATCAAGAAGTCTAATAACAACAGGAAGACCATTCATTGCCTCAAAGATTCCTTCGAAGTCTTCTCTTTGCATTGGAAGAAGCTCATTAAGAGCGTTTTCACGTGCTCTAACGTTATCAGCAAGAATCATCTTTCTCATTGAAACGATTCTATCGCCACCAAAGAACATGTGTTCTGTTCTACATAGACCAACACCTTCAGCACCAAGCATAATAGCCTGTCTTGCATCCTTAGGTGTATCAGCATTTGTTCTGACACTCATTGTCTTAATTTCATCAACATATGTCATGAACTTCTTGTAGTCCTGGTATAGTAGTGATTCACTTTCAAGCATAGTTCCTTCAAGAACCTGCATGATTTCACTTGGCTTAACAGCAATCTTCTGAGCATATACATTACCTGTAAAACCATCGATAGCCATGTAATCGCCTTCACTAAGTTCTTTTCCATTAACAACAAGAGTTTTCTTAGGCTCGTTAACGATAATCTCACCACAACCTGAGACACATGGGCATCCCATACCACGAGCAACAACTGCAGCATGGCTTGTCATACCACCTCTACATGTAACAATACCCTTACTTACTGCCATACCACCAATATCTTCAGGTGAAGTTTCTACTCTAACAAGAAGGACATCCTTTCCTTCACTTGCAGCTTTTTCGGCATCTTTAGCATTGAAGTAAATCTGTCCGCATGCTCCACCAGGAGAAGCATTTAAGCCTTTAGTATCTGGCACGATATTTAAATCTCTAATGACTTTGTTATCGAGAATAGGAGCAAATAACTTAGAGAACTCACCTGCTGGAACTCTCTCGACTGCTGTTGTTTTGTCAATTAATCCAGATTCAACCATTTCAACTTGGCTTCTAATCCAACTGAAGATTGTTCTTTTTCCATTACGTGTCTGGAGCATGTAGAGCTTACCTTCCTGAATTGTAAACTCCAAGTCCTGCATATCATGATAATGCTTTTCAAGCTTTTCTCTAATATCGCAAAGTTGCTTATATGCTTCAGGGTTAACTTTTTCAAGAGTAGCAATTGGCTGAGGTGTTCGGATTCCTGCAACAACATCCTCACCCTGAGCATTCATGAGATATTCGCCAAAGAACTTGTTCTCACCACTAGATGGATCACGGGTGAAAGCAACACCAGTACCACTAGTCTCACCCATGTTACCGAATACCATTGCTTGAACGTTAACAGCAGTACCAAGTAAACCTCTAATATCATTCATCATTCTGTACTTAATAGCTCTTTCGTTGTTCCAGCTATTAAAAACAGCGTCAATTGCCTTAAAGAGTTGGTACTGAGGATCTTCAGGGAATTCTTCTCCTGTGTACTTCTTATAAATAATCTTGTATCGCTTAATGACTTCCTTGAGATTAGCGCAATCAAGTTCTGTATCAAAAACCTTATTGTTTTCATCTTTAACAGACTGCAATGCATCCTCAAACTTTGAGTGAGGAACTCCCATTACAACGTCACCAAACATCTGAATGAATCTTCTATATGAATCCCAAGCAAATCTTTCATTGCCTGTTTTTTCAATTAAAGCATTTAAAGAATCTGGATTAAGACCAAGATTTAATACAGTGTCCATCATTCCAGGCATGGACTGTGCCGCACCAGAACGTACAGAAACTAAAAGAGGATTTTTCTTGTCACCAAGCTTAGCTCCCATTAGACCTTCAAGTTTTTCAAGGTTAAGAAGAACCTCATTCTTCATTCCATTTGGATAAGAGCCATTGTGCTTATCAAAGAAATTACAAGCTTCTGTTGTAATGGTAAATCCAGGAGGAACAGGAAGACCAATGCTTGTCATATCTGCAAGATTAGCGCCTTTTCCACCAAGAAGTTCTTTCATGTCGCCTCTACCTTCAGCTTTTCCATCGCCAAAGAAGTAAACATACTTTTTTTCTTCCATTTTTAAATTCCTATAAAAAATATTGTAAATGCTTTGATATGTTACCTACAAAACATCCACAGGTCAATCAAAATTTGTTACAAATGAAGCGATAAATTAAGTGTACATAAAGAGAAAACCACTTTAAAAAGAAAAAAAACAACATTTAAATAGATTAATAAAAATTGAAGTAAAACGCAAAAAAAAATTGACGACCTTATTGATAGATAAAAAGTCGTCAACTATATTTAGAAAACAAATTAAATAGCGTTGTAGTATTTAATGCCGAAATCCTCTCCGTTCTTCTTTAATTTCTCAAGAGCACTTTTTTCAATTTGTCTGATTCTCTCTTTTGTAAGATGGTACTCTTCTCCAATTGAATTAAGACTCATAGGCTCTCTATCATTAAAACCATATCTCTTAATAATAATATCTCTCTCTTTTTCACTTAATGTTGAAAGAAGCTTATTGACATCTCCCTTCATCATAGTGTTAACCATCTTTTCTTCAGGAGATTGCTCTTTGTCTTCAATGAAATCAGATAAAGCGCTGTCTTCTTCATCACTATTTTTAATAGGAGAGTCAAAAGAAAGCATATCTTTAGTAATAGAGAGAAGACTTTTTACTACGCTCTCATCAATGCCAGAAACAGCAGCAATCTCACTTGGTTGAGGATTACTAATTCCCTTTTCATGGATTAAGTAATTCTTTGCTCTTGTAATCTGAATTAACTCATTAGATCTATTTAACGGAAGTCTAACTGGTCTGCTCTGCTCAGCTAAAGCCTTAAGAATAGATTGTCTAATCCACCAAACAGCATATGAAATAAAATGATAACCCTTTTCTGGCTCATATTTATCAATAGCTGTTACAAGACCAATATTGCCTTCATTAATCAAATCTTCAAGAGGCATACCTTGACCACGATATTTCTTTGCAATTGAAACAACAAATCTAAGGTTTGCAGATACAATTTTATCTCTAGCTTTTTTATCACCCTTCTTTGCCAAAAGAGCCAACTCATATTCTTCTTCATATGAAAGAAGTGGAATCTTATCAATAGCTTCAAGATAACTAGATAAAACCTCATTGTCAGAAACTGAATAGTTGTTGTTTTTCTTTGCCATAACATTTTTCTCCTTCGATATTAAATAATGCAAATGTTATGCCAAAAAATGTAATTTGTTTCTATATAAGTAAATAACAATTACACTTTACTCTACACAAAATTCTTAATTGTTTCAATTTGACGCAGCCAAGTCTTTCTTTCTTCTAAACGTGTCACTTTGACGCACAAAGTTTTAGGCTATTAATTTTTGTTTCACTTTGACACGGAAAGACGATTTCAATAGATTCAAGAATATTAATCCTTCCACTCTGACTGACTTTTATATCAGAGTCTTCTATCTCCTTAGTAATATCTGCATAGGTCATTTCAATCAAATCAGATATCATATCGCCTTCGCAAAGTGCTAATGTATAGTTTGGTTTCTGACAAAGATACTGTGCAAGCTGGAAGCGAAAGAAAGCTTTAAACTCACTACTTTTCTCTAACGATTTAGGGAAGAATAATGAGCAATAGATTTCAAAGGCATCCTTTAACTTATTATGACTTATGCATTCTATAGCTTCTTTACATCTGTCAACACGACCCTTTTCCATTTTCTTCACCTTATCTACACATTAAAATAATAGAAATAGAAAAATCGACAAGTAAAGAATGAAAAAAAATATGAACTTTATTAGAACAAAAAGAAAAAAAAGAACTTGTCGATAACCTACTCTTTTCTTATATTCAAATATGTGGATTAATTCCACCCTACAATTATTACTTTAAGAGGTATTAAATATGAAGATTATTCCACTTGGAGAAAGAGTATTACTTAAAGCCAAGGAAGCAGAAAAGAAGACCGCAGGAGGACTCTTTATTCCTCAGACAGCTCAGGAAAAAACACAGTTCGCAACAGTTGTTGCTGTAGGCGACGATGAGTCTATTCGTGTTAAGGTTGGGCAGACAGTTCTCCACGATAAATATGCAGGAACTCAGATTAAAGATAATGGCGAGGATTACTTGATTGTAAATTCAAGCGATATCTTAGCTATTGTAGAGTAATCTTATTGAT
>ERZ808245.727-NODE-727-length-15334-cov-3.605341_pt1 | contig 15334 bp, 11 predicted proteins | sample MGYA00521243_ERZ808245 | MGnify/ENA primary metagenome ERZ808245 (study PRJEB31516, sample SAMN03275576) | gut metagenome | biome: mammalia-associated habitat; material: feces | host: Papio cynocephalus | place: Kenya | collected 2012-07-07 ... | reverse complement strand
TGTGGATTGGCGCAGGGATTCTACCTGTACGGTTCACAAAATCGGCGCAACTGAACTTGTTGACTGGCATGATAGGGGCATGACCCAACAAGCCGCCGAAATCTACATTGTCGCCCACCTTCATTCCCACTACAGGAATCACGCGCACAGCAGTGGTCTTCTGGTTCACCATACCGATGGCAGCCTCGTCGGCGATGATGCCTGATATGGTCGTGGCAGGGGTATCTCCAGGGATGGCTATCATGTCGAGACCTACGGAGCATACGCAGGTCATCGCCTCCAATTTCTCGATGCAGAGTGCTCCTGCCTCTACGGCGTTAATCATACCTTGGTCTTCGGACACAGGGATGAAGGCACCGCTCAATCCACCCACGTAAGAAGAGGCCATGATGCCGCCCTTCTTCACTTGGTCGTTGAGCAAGGCAAGTGCGGCTGTGGTTCCAGGGGCACCTGCGTGCTCCAGACCGATAAGCTCCAAAATGTCTGCCACGCTATCGCCGATAGCTGGAGTAGGGGCCAATGAAAGGTCAATGATGCCGAATGGTACACCAAGACGGCGGGACGCTTCCTTGGCAACCAACTGTCCTACACGGGTAATCTTGAAGGCGGTTCGCTTGATGGTTTCGCAGAGCACCTCGAAGCTTGCTCCCTTCACGCTCTCCAAGGCATACTTTACTACGCCCGGACCGCTGACCCCCACACTAATCACGGCATCGGCCTCAGAGACACCATGGAAGGCTCCAGCCATAAATGGGTTGTCGTCTGGTGCATTGCAGAGTACCACAAGTTTTGCGCAACCTAGCGAGCCGTTGTCTTTGGTAGCTTCGGCTGTATCTTTAACGATTTCGCCCATCAACTTCACTGCGTCCATATTGATGCCCGTCTTGGTGCTTCCCACGTTGACGGAGCTACAGATAAAGTCTGTCTGCGCCATTGCTTGTGGAATGGAGCGGATGAGCAGTTCGTCGCTCTTGCTCATGCCTTTCGAAACGATGGCGGAATAACCACCCAGGAAGTTCACACCTAATTCTTTGGCGCATTTGTCGAGTGTCTTGGCAATCTTCACGTAGTCGTCTGTGGTTTTGCAAGCAGAGCCACCTACCAATGCGATAGGAGTGATGGAGATACGCTTGTTGACGATAGGAACGCCGAATTCCTTGGAGATTTCCTCGCCAGTCTTCACCAAGTTCTTGGCGAGGCGAGTGATTTTATTGTAGATGTTCTGACAGAGCTGGTCGAGGTCGGAGGTGGCGCAATCCAACAGGTTGATACCCATGGTGATGGTGCGCACGTCGAAGTTTTCCTGCTCAATCATCTTGTTGGTTTCGATAACCTCAGATATATTGATCATATTCCTAATGCTAATTTTAAAATGATTACTAAGATGCGGCTCGTCCTCAAAGGATGGCTCATCGTGAAAGGATGAGTTAGATGCGGTGCATCATGTCGAAGATTTCCTCGCGTTGGCATTTCACCTGTACGCCCATTCCCTTGCCGAGCTCAGAGAGTTCGTCGGCAACAGTCTCGAAAGATGCTTTCATCTTACCCATGTCGACGATCATCATCATGTTGAAGTACTCCTGTACGATGGTCTGAGAGATGTCGAGGATGTTGATGTCGTTCTCTGCCAAATAGGTACAAACCTTGGCGATGATACCGATGGTATCCTTGCCCACTACTGTAATAATCGTTCTGTTCATGTAATAATTTCTTTTAAATGGAATGTTTGATGGCGCAAAAGTACAACTATTTTGCTAAACTACCAAATAAAAAGACAGAAAACTTGTAAAATGACTGTCATTTTGCAAGTTTTCTGTCTTCTCACTCTGTAAAAGCTAAAATAAATAGTAGCTTACTTGATTCCTCTCTCGTTGAGAGCCTTGGAGTACTTGGCTGCGTTTTGCAGATGCTCCTCGTATGTTCTTGCGAAATTGTGGGTTCCGCTGAAGTCTTCCTTGGCACACATATAGAGGTAGTCGTGCTGGATGTGATTGAGCACGGCGTCGATGCCTGCTACCGATGGTATGCGGATAGGACCGGGTGGCAATCCAGGATTCTTGTATGTGTTGTATGGACTCTTGATATACAAGAGGTTGTTGTAGATGCGCTTCAAGTCAAATCTCTTCCAGGCAAACTTAATGGTTGGGTCTGCTTGCAAAGGCATTCCTTGTGGATATTCGGCGTTGCGCAGCATCAGTCGGTTGTAATACATGCCGGCTATCATAGGCTTTTCGCTGTTGTTGGCTGTTTCTTCATCCACGATGCTCGCCATAGTGATGACCTCGTTTGGAGTGAGGTGCATAGCCTTGGCTTTCTGCGTGCGCTCGAAGTTCCAGAATTTGTCGCTCTCTTTCTTCATGCGTTGAAGGAACTTGTCGATGGATATGTTCCAGTAGATGTCGTATGTGTTAGGGATGAACATGCAGGCGATAGTGGCAGTGTCGTATCCCAGTTTTTCGCAAGTTGCTTCGTCGGTGAGTGCTTTCTCGATTTCTGTGCTGTCTAGCATGAGCTTCTTGCTCAGTTCTGCCGCCAGCTTGTCGATGGTGCGTACGGATGGTACGGTAAGGTTCACAGGCTCCTGGAGTCCGTTTTTCATGTGTCGCCATACCTTGAGAGCTCCATCGCCTGGATGAATGGCATATCTACCTGTGCGGATGTGCTCTGCGTAGCCCGAGTGGTGGGTCAAGGTGCGGAAAGCCTGCATTGGGATGCTCTTGGCGAAAGGTTCCACCTTATTATATACCGAATCGATGTTATCGTCGGTGTCGATATATACATACTGCGTCTTGCTGCTTTTCGAGAATGATGAGAAGCAGTAGAGGTAACCTGTAATGGCGATGACGAGCACGCAGCCCACTGCACCATAGAGGTAAAACTTAGAAGATGTTTTTTTCTTCATGTTTGTTATTTGTTGTTATTATTTCTTGTTCTCTTTTTTCTTTAATGGTGCAAAAGTACTGCAAAAATGCCAAATAGCAAAGCCTTCCCAATTAAAATAGGTTAATTATAGTATTCTTCTTTCGTGGTATTTGGTTTTTCACTATCTTTGCAGATGTTTTGGAAAGATAATGTCCAGGATGAGCCCATAAATGGTCATCGAAAATTCTGAATAAGTCTTTAGAATATTATAATATTGCGATTATGAAAATGAAATTTACGATAGCATATAAGGCGGAATGGGGTGAGACGTTGCATGCCGACATCACATTCTTTGCTCGTGATGGCAAACGAGAGAACTTAGATGTGGCACTGAGTACCACCGATGGTTACCATTGGATAGCCGAAACTCATACCCGCGAGAATCGTTACCATCCTTTTGTGGTGATTGCCTATTATTATAAGGTGGTGGATGGCAACGGAAAGGTGGTGCGTAGGGAATCGACCACGTCACCTCGTGCGTATGTCTATGATGCCAGCAAGAATTACATATTCCCGGACTTTTGGTTGGATGATGAGAACCTGATGACAGGGGGAGTCGTCAACTATACCTCCCCTGTGGCATGGACAGGCGGGGAGGTCACCCAACTGCCGCTTTTCTCACAGACTATCATCTTTAAAGTGTTTGCACCCCACTTACATAAGGGAGAGGCAGTGGCGCTGCTCGGCAACCATCCTACCTTGGGCGAATGGAATGTAGAGCATTATCTACCTATGATCCTACAGGGCAAACACGAGTGGGTACTCTCAGTAAATGTGCAAGCCTTGGAGGCTCCGCTGGAGTACAAGTATGTGGTGGTGGATGCCGATACTCATCAGTTCAAGAGATGGGAATATGGTGCGAATCGAACGATGGGCACGGGCTTGGCTTACGGGCACGAGGAGAATTCTCCTGTCTCTGCTTATAGAGCTGATGCACCAGAAGAACCTCGACTTTACGACAAAGATGTATGTGTGCTCCATGGTGGTGAATTCCGCACGAAGAAGATGGCTCCGCACGCACAATTCAATTACGAAACATATATCTTCGATTTGGATGGCACCCTTCTCTCAACCCTCGACGATTTGGCTGCTAGCTGCAATTATGCCCTCAGAACCAACGGTATGCCGGAGCGTACCATCGAAGAGGTTCGCCGGTTTGTGGGAAACGGCGTGAAGAAACTGATGGAACGTGCCATTCCCGACGGCTTGGAGAATGAGAAGTTTGATAAAACCTACGCCGACTTTCGCCAGCACTATATGAAGCACAATTTAGATACGACCCAACCTTATCCAGGTGTGATGGAGATGCTCCAGGAATTAAAAGACCGAGGCAAGAACATTGCTGTGGTGAGCAATAAGTTTTATGCTGCCACTCAAGCTCTCTGTAAGCATTTCTTTGGTGACTTGGTGGATGTTGCCATCGGCGAGCGAGAGGACATTCGGAAAAAGCCTGCTCCCGACACGGTGGACGAGGCCTTGCGACAAATGAATGCCGACCGAGAGAGTGCGGTCTATATAGGCGACAGCGACGTAGATGTGATGACCGCCAAGAACAGTGGGATGCCTTGCATCAGTGTGCTTTGGGGATTCCGAGACTTAGACTTCCTCATCGACCATGGGGCTAGGATATTTGTAACTTCACCCCTGCAAATCATGTAGCAGGGGTGAAGCTGATATATTTGAATTTGCAAATGCATCACAAAGCGCAAATGAGTAAGAGAATCCAGAGAAAGCAAACGAAGCCAGCGGATGCAAATAAAGACAGAGGATGCGAATGAAACCAAAGGATACAAATGCTTTACACCCCGTGCTCTTCAACAAATTTGAAGACTTCATCTTTGTATGATTCAGAGATGGGAACGGCCAGATTGCCATAGATGATCTTCATTCTTTCGATGGTGTCGAACTTGGTCAAGTTGGCAAGGAAGGAACGATGCACTCGTTTGAACTTTTCCTTAGGCAATTTGTCTTCCAGTTTCTTAAGATTACCCAGTGTCATTACCGTTTTCCCGTCTTCCAAGTGGAACTTGATGTAATCTTTCAGACATTCCACGAATAGAATCTTGCTGAATGGAATGCGAATGTATTTATAGTCGCTTTTGACAACGAGAAATTCATCGCGTTTGATGGGATTATACTGGTCGTCTTGCATATATCTGTTGAATACCTTTTCGCAAGTTCTCATGAAATCTTCATGCTTGATAGGCTTGAGCAGGTAGTCGAAGGCATCAACCTTGTATGCCTCGATGGCATATTCTTTAAATGCGGTGGTGAAGATGATCTTTACGTTCTTAGGGACGACTTTGGCAAACTCTAGTCCGCTTATTTGCTGCATGTGAATGGCAAGGAAGAGAACATCGAGGTGATTGTGACGGATGCCGTCCACAGCCTCGATGGGGCTAGGGTAGGCACCTATCAGATTGAGGGTTGGAGTCTCCTGTACGTAATTTTTCAGCAATTCCAAAGCCTCAAGGTCTTCGTCTATGATAGCACAATTTAAAATCATGTGAATTCTTAGTTTTGTTAATTTCTATTTTCGCTTTGTTTGGTATAACGATATTTTTTTTCTAATATTGTATCCTATGAGGATTTTTTTGCAAAAATCTTATTTTTCTTCTTTTTACCTTAAATTTGTTTAATCGATTTGGCGGTTTAGCGGAAAAACAGTAACTTTGGGGATTGAATAGAGCGATTGCCAGTTCTTGGCAAAACAATAATAGAGAATAATCAAAATGAAATATAAGAATATCAGACCAATAAAGATTACTTCAAGAGACAATTGTCTGCTCACTGGCAAGCAGGTGATGCTTGCTTTAATGCTTGCATTTTCACCGTTGGCGGTATCCGCACAAAAGATTTCGCTAGGTAGCTGCACGACCAAAGATGGGGGACAGTACAAAGGCGAGATGGTCGGCGGAAAGCCACAAGGCAAGGGAACTACTGTCTATTCCAATGGCGACACCTATGAAGGCGCATACCTAAAGGGCAAACGCAGTGGATATGGTGTCTATACTTTCTCGGACGGCGAACGATACGAGGGGCAGTGGATGCAAGACCAGCAGCATGGCAAGGGCACGTATTATTTCCAAAACAATAATAAATATGTGGGACTTTGGTTCCGCGACTTCCAGCACGGTCATGGAGTTATGTATTATTATAATGGTGATAAATATGATGGCGATTGGTACAAAGACAAGCGCCAAGGTCGTGGTACCTACATTTATTCCAACGGTGCCATTTACAAGGGGCAATGGATGAATGACATGAAGAATGGAAATGGGTTCTTCGACTGGGGGGATGGAACGACTTACGATGGACAGTGGGTCGATAACCAACGCTCAGGAAAGGGTACCTTTAAGTATGCAGATGGCGATGTTTATGTGGGCGATTGGAAGGATGACATCCAGGACGGAAAAGGCATCTATAAATTCCATAATGGAGACATTTACGAAGGTGACTATCAGCAAGGTGAACGTACAGGCGAGGGTATCTTCCGCTCAGCGAACGGATCAAAATATACAGGTCAGTTCCTCGATGGACAACGCTCGGGACAAGGTACATTCGTTTGGAAGAATGGCGACATCTATGTGGGCACCTGGAAAGATGACCTACAGAACGGTCGAGGAAAATTGACAAAGAAAGATGGCGACATCTATGAAGGTGAATTTAAAAACGGCTTTGTAGATGGCAATGTTGTTATCCACTATGCCAATGGCAATCGTTTCAAGGGCATTTATCGCAATGGAAAACGAGAAGGATTCTGCATTGAGGAAAACAAGGACGGCAAACGCTTTGAGGGTACTTATCGCAAGGATGCCCGAGATGGAAGATTTGTTGAGAAAGACCGTGATGGACAAATCACAGCCAAAGGTGTTTACGAAAACGGTAAGCGTTTCGAAGACTAAGACGGAATCCACAAAACATACAAGCAACATTTAATATAATTGTAAACAACTCAATTGTAAATAGATAGTAAGACAATGATAATTGATACATTAGACAATTTAGAGAGATACATATCTCTCAATCCTCTCTTTGAGGACATCGTGAAGTTCCTCAAGGAGAACGACCTTTCTGCTCTCTCTGTGGGTAAGCATCCCATCAAGGGCAGTGACCTTTTTCTCAATGTAGCTGTGGCTACAGGCAAGTCTGAGGACGAGGCTGTGATAGAGACTCATCGCAAGATGATAGATATCCAGATTCCTCTTAACATCGAGGAAACCTATGGATATACCCCATTGGGAGATCTTCCAGCCTTGGAGTATAATGAGGAGAAGGACATCACGAAGTATCCTGGAGTAAAGGCTCAGACTCTCGTGACTTGCAAACCTGGACAGTTTGCCATCTTCTTTCCTGAGGATGGACACCAGCCATGCATTGCAAATGGAGAAATCAGAAAGGCCATCTTTAAGGTCAAGGCATAAGTTCTAACCATGGTTTGTCATTGTTGCAAGCCACGGCTTATCAACTTATAACTTATCAGCCTATTCGCAGAGCGTGGACTATGCCATGCTTTCTGCGGAGCATACACCTTTCGAAATAATAATAATCTTCTAAAATCATGATATATGGCAACAGAAAAGAAAACTTCAGCTAAGAAGACAACAGCCACCCGTACTACAGGCAAGAAAGCCACGGCTAAAAGTAGTGTCAAGAAAACCACAAAGGCTGCTGCCCCCAAACATATAGGAATCGTGAAGAACGACCCTTATCTGGCGGACTATGAGCCAGCCATTGTAGGCAGACATGAGCATGCGCTTTGGAAAATAAACCAGCTTACCCATAATGGGAAGATTACGCTTAGCGATTTTGCGAATGGTTACGAGTACTTCGGCTTGCACAAGACGGACAAGTGCTGGGTGTTCCGTGAGTGGGCACCTAATGCCACAGATATCTATCTCATCGGTGATTTCAACGATTGGAAGGAAACCCCTAAGTATCGTGCCAAGAGGATCAAGGGTACGGGCAATTGGGAGCTGAAACTCCCAATCAAGGCGATGAAGCATGGAGACCTTTTTAAAATGAAGGTTCATTGGGATGGAGGAGAAGGTGAGCGTATTCCTGCCTGGGCCACTCGCGTGGTGCAAGATGAGCAAACCAAGATATTCTCTGCACAGGTTTGGAACCCCGTTCCATACAAATGGAAGAAAAAGACTTTCCGTCCGAACACATCGCCGCTTCTCATCTACGAGTGCCATATCGGTATGGGGCAAGATGCCGAGAAGGTGGGTACCTACACTGAGTTTAAGGAGAATGTGTTGCCACGTATCATAGCGGATGGTTATAATTGCATTCAGGTGATGGCTATACAGGAGCACCCTTATTATGGTTCCTTCGGTTATCATGTGAGTAGTTTCTTTGCGCCAAGCAGTCGATTCGGTACCCCAGAGGAACTGAAGGACCTCATCGATACAGCCCATCAGAATGGTATCGCCGTCATCATGGACATCGTTCATTCGCATGCCGTGAAGAACGAGGTGGAGGGCCTTGGCAATCTTGCAGGCGATCCTAACCAGTACTTCTATCCTGGCGACCGCCATGAGCATCCGGCATGGGACAGTCTTTGCTTCGACTATGGCAAGGACGAGGTGATACATTTCTTGCTGAGCAACTGCAAGTATTGGCTCAATGAGTTTCACTTCGATGGCTTCCGTTTCGACGGCGTAACCTCTATGCTTTATTACAGTCATGGATTGGGCGAGGCATTCACCAACTATAGCGACTATTTCAACGGGCATGAGGATGACAATGCCATTTGCTATCTTACCCTCGCCAACTGCTTGATTCATGAGGTGGACAAACATGCCATCACCATCGCCGAGGAGGTAAGTGGAATGCCTGGACTGGCTGCCAAGTTTACGGATGGTGGCTATGGCTTCGACTATCGAATGGCTATGAATATTCCAGACTATTGGATAAAGACCATCAAGGAGCTGAGGGATGAGGATTGGAAACCATCCAGCATCTTCTGGGAAGTGAAGAACCGACGCGCCGACGAGAAGACCATCTCTTATTGCGAGAGTCACGACCAGGCATTGGTGGGCGACAAGACCATCATCTTCCGTCTCATTGATGCCGATATGTATTGGCACTTCAAAAAGGGAGACGAGAACGACATGGTGCATAGAGGCATCGCCCTGCACAAGATGATACGTCTCGCCACGGCATCCACCATCAACGGTGGTTACCTCAACTTCATGGGCAATGAGTTCGGTCATCCAGAGTGGATAGACTTCCCACGTGAGGGTAACGGATGGAGTTACAAGTATGCCCGTCGTCAATGGAACTTGGTAGATAACCACGACTTGTGCTACCATTACCTCGGCGACTTCGACAAGGAAATGCTCAAGACCATCAAGAGCGAAAAGAACTTTAACAAGACACCAGTTACAGAGATTTGGCATAACGATGGTGACCAGGTGCTCGCATATATGCGTGGCGACTTGCTCTTCGTCTTCAATTTTTCGCCTACACGTTCTTTCACCGACTACGGCTTCCTCGTTCCTACGGGAGCTTACAGCGTAGTGCTTGATACCGATAACAAGGCATTCGGTGGAAACGGGTTGAACGATGATACGATGACACATGTCACCACCTACGACCCTGTCTATGTGAACGACCGCAAGGAGTGGTTGAAACTCTACTTGCCAGCTCGTTCAGCACTGGTGCTCAAGAAAAATTAGATATAGAAATATGGGTAACAAAAGAAATAGCACGGCGAAGATGCGCTTCGCCTGTGCTATCATTTTTTTAGTTTTCAGTTATACTTACCTGGCTTGTTACCAGGCTGACATCTTGGCAGTGGCGCAGCACATACTGTCTGGAGGAATGACGGATTTCTACTATACGTTGTCGCCTCTGCTTATTACTTTGGTATGTATCCTGCTTCAGGGAGGAGCCTATGCTGTGACGCGTGTAAAACGCCGTTTTCATGGGCTTACCTATTTCCCTTCCTTTCTCTTGTTGGCATTGATTACCGACGTACCTAACGATGTGGATGTAAACATCTCCTTGGGTTGGTGGTGGCTTATCTTGCCATTGAGCCTGATTCTTTGGGGTGCAGCGATGTGGATAGTTCGCCAGTTGGAGCCTTTGGAGCAAGAACCTCATAGCTTCGGTTGGTTCTCGCGATATTCATGGCTCAACATCTTCCAATTGTTGGTGATGGCTGTGGCGGTGTTGTTTATTTCCAATAACGACCGTCTCTTCCATGAGCGAATGAGGATGGAACATCTGATGAAAGAGAAGCAATATGAGCAGGCATTGAAAGTAGGGGAGAAATCCTTGCAGACAGATTCCTCGCTCACGATGTTGCGTATCGCTTGCCTTAACGAGACAGGCGAAATGGGCAGTCGTCTATTCACATATCCATTGGTTGGTGGTAGCAAGGCCATGTTCCCTGACAGCGTGACGGTGAAGGCGTTGATGTGGAAGGCTCCGCTGTGGATGCAAAAGCCATCTGCTTGGATGCAGAAACATCATTTGAAATACAAGATACCGGCAGACTATCAGCTCTGCGCACTCTTGTTGGATCGCAAGTTGGATGATTTCGTCAAGTTGGTGGGCAAATATTATAAGTTAACATCGGGTAAGTTGCCTACACATTACAAGGAGGCTCTCGTGCTCTATTGTCATCATCGCAGTCATCCACTCTTCGTATATCATGAGAATGTGATGGATGCCGACTTCGCCGATTATCAGGCGATGGAACGCAAATATAGTAACCCAGTGGAGCGACAGTCGGCTTTGCGCGACACTTACAGCAATACTTATTGGTATTATTATCAGTATGGAAGTAAATAAAGTATATTCACATAAGCTAGTATGGCGAACTTTAATTGCAGTGTTCTGCCTCGTTCTTTCTTTTCCTGCCTGTGCGCAAAAGAAAGAAATCCAGACTGCCAAGGACCAAGTGAAATCTGGCAAGAACTTGGAACAAGCCCAAGCTAGTATGGAAAAATTACTGGCAGACTCTACGATGCGAGGCAACAAGAAGATATGGGCCATCTATTTTGATGCAGTGAAGAAGCAATACGAGCTAGGAAATGAGAAGTTGTACCTCAGACAGGAATACGACACAGCCAAGCTCTTTAACCTCGCCAGACAGCTCTTTGTGGTAGCCCAACAGCTTGATTCTGTAGAGATGTTGCCTGGCAAAAAGGGGAAAGTCGTCATGGAATTTCGCAAATCGCATGCAGAGTATCTTTCCCATATTCGCTCCAACCTCTACAATGGAGGTCTTTGGTTTGTCAGAAAGCAGAACTATGCCGAAGCTTACAAGCTCTTCGATTGCTATATAGGGTGTGCAAGCCAACCGATGTTCTTGCAGTATGACTATAGCCAAAAAGACAAGTTCTTGCCTACAGCAGCTTACTATGCTGTGTATGCAGGCTATAAGATGAAGGATACCAAGGCGACGCTTCACCATTCCTATGAGGCATTGAAGGACTCCCTGCACTACAACTATATGTTGCAATATTTGGCGGAGACCTATAAGCTGGAAGGAGATACTGTGCGCTATGTAGCCTCCTTGAAGGAAGGATTCAGAAGAGTGCCTCGTTTCCCATACTTCTTCCCACGTCTGGTTGAGCATTATGTGGATAACAATCAATTGGATTCCGCTATGCTGGTAGTGGATGAGGCGCTGAAGGTGAAACCTGATAGCGATGTTTATCTTGCCGCCAAGTCGAGCATACTGCTGGAGCAAGGCAAACTTGCTGATTGCATTGCCGTGAGCGACGAGGCGATAGCTGTCAATCCGGATTTGCCTGACCCTTACTATAATGCTGGTATCTGTTTCTTCAATATGGCTATCGAGGATGACAAGAACTCTCAGCAATCTCGGAAAGTAAGGGAGAAAACGGAAGCTAACTATAAGAAAGCTCTACCTTATTTGGTGCGTTATAGAGAGCTGGAACCTGAGAGTCAAGCGAAATGGGCATTCCCGCTCTATACCATTTACTTGAATCTTAATATGGGAAAAGAGTTTGATGAGATTGACAAAATCATGAAGAAGATGAAACTGACTTCTCAGTGATATATAATCAAATATGCAGTCAGTAATCTCTGTGACATAAAGTTATAATGTGACATTAAGTTATCATATGAAACAGAGATGTTGTATTACTGTAAAGAACCGTATAGAATAAAGAACGAATGTTAGATAGAATATTGGATAAGTTGGGCATTCAGCTCAATGACATGCAGCAAGACACATTGGATGCCGTGCTGCACAGCGATAAGGATGTGGTGGTGCTTTCGCCTACCGGCAGTGGCAAGACATTGGCTTACTTGTTGCCGCTCTCACAATTGGTGAATGCTGAAGACGATGAGCCACAGGCTGTTGTAGTTACGCCGGGACGAGAGTTGGCTTTGCAGTCGGCTTCTGTGCTCAAGAATATGGGCAGCGGTCTTCGGGCGATGGCTTGTTATGGTGGTCGAGCCACTATGGACGAGCATCGTGTGATGAAGCAAGTTCGTCCGCAGATAGTATTTGGAACCCCAGGGCGACTCAACGACCATTTGGACAAGGGTAATCTGAACCCATATCACATCAAATACTTGGTCATCGACGAGTTTGACAAGTGCTTGGAGATGGGATTCCAGGATGAGATGAACCGACTCATTAAGTCGCTCCCAGGCTTGCGCCGTCATTTCTTGCTTTCTGCCACCGAGGCGGAGGAAATCCCTCGCTTTGTCCACATGGGCAGAGTAGATAAGATAGATTATCGCATGGATGAGGAGCAAGTGCCGGAACGTGTACATATATATAAGGTGGAAAGTCCGGTAAAAGATAAATTGGAGAGTTTGGCTCTTTTGCTTCGTAGCTTGGGCGACCAAAGCACCATCGTCTTTCTGAACTACCGGGACAGTGTGGAGCGCACCAACAAGTATTTGGTGGAGCATGGTTTCTCCACTTCTTTCTTCCATGGAGGTCTGGAGCAGAAAGAGCGCGAGGCTGCTCTCTATCGTTTCAGCAATGGCAGTGCCAACATCTTGGTGAGCACCGACCTTGCCTCTCGTGGTCTTGATATTCCAGACATAGACAACATTGTACACTATCACATGCCAGAGAGTGAAGATGGATATATCCATCGCGTGGGACGTACTGCTCGTTGGGAAGCTCAGGGCAGGGCATTTTTCTTGTTAGGTCCTGAAGAGCACATTCCAGAATACGTGGATGCTGATGTCGAGGATTACGAGATGCCTTCAGAAGACGAACTTCCTGCTCCAGCCAAACCAAAGATGGCTACTATATATATAGGTAAGGGAAAGAAGGACAAGATTAGCAAAGGCGACATCCTTGGCTTCCTGTGTAAGAAGGGAGGCTTGCAATCTTCCGAAATCGGAAAGATTGATGTGAACGATCGCTATGCCTATGCCGCCATCGCCCGCCCGAAACTGCGTAGTGTGCTCAATCAGGTCAGGGGCGAGAAAATCAAAGGAGTGAAGACCATCGTAGAAGAAGTGAGATGATTCATGTAAAACAGCATAAATATGCAGTTTATATGTTAAAATCGCTGACAAAGTGAAAGAAATCTGCGCAAAACACTAAAAATGTGCAGAAAAATTTGGTGGTTTCAAATAAAAAGTGTAATTTCGCAACCGTAAAGCCACCCTAATGGTTTACTCATTATCCATTAAGGGTGGATTGTGTATGTATTTCTCCTGCTAGCAGGGGTATAATACCGTAAAAAACTTAAATAATTATACAAAGATGAAGAAGTACAATTTTAACGCAGGTCCATCAATGCTTCCACGCGAAGTGATTGAGAACACAGCAAAGCAGATTTTGGATTTTAATGGTTCAGGTCTTTCATTGATGGAAATCAGCCACCGTGCTAAGGATTTCCAGCCAGTAGTTGACGAGGCAGTCTCCCTCTTCAAGGAGTTGCTCGACATCCCTGAGGGTTATTCCGTTATCTTCCTTGGTGGTGGTGCGTCCCTGCAGTTTATGCAGATTCCTGCCAACTTCCTCATCAAGAAGGCTGCCTACGTAAATTCTGGCACTTGGGCTAAGAAGGCTATGAAAGAGGCGAAGCATTTTGGTGAGGTCGTGGAGATCGCATCATCGTCCGACGCCAACTACACATTCTATCCTCAGGTTCCTAACCACGTGCCAGATGATGTAGATTACTTGCACTTGACAAGCAACAATACTATCTACGGCACTGAGCTTCGTGTGGATCCAGACGTAAATGTTCCATTGGTTTCAGATATGTCTTCCGATATCATGAGCCGTCCTGTAGATGTTTCTAAATATACTGCCATCTATGCTGGCGCACAGAAAAACCTCTCTATGGCAGGTGTCACCGTCATTATCGTGAAGGATGATATGCTCGGCAAGGCTCCTCGCGAGATTCCTACAATGCTCGACTATCGCACACACGTGGAGAAAGGTAGTATGTTCAATACTCCTCCTGTGGTTCCGATCTATACTTTGATGGAGAATCTCCGCTGGTTGAAGGCTCACGGTGGTGTCGAAGCTGCTGACAAGCGTGCTCACGAGCGTGCAGAGGTGCTCTATGCAGAGATTGACCGCAACAAGCTCTTCAGAGGCACCGTAGAGGAGGCATCTCGCTCACTGATGAACATCTGCTTCGTGATGAACGATGAATATAAAGAGCTTGAAAAGCCATTCCTCGATTTCGCTACCGAGCGTGGTATGGTGGGTGTCAAGGGTCACCGCTCAGTGGGTGGCTTCCGTGCTAGCTGCTATAATGCACAGACCATGGAGGGTGTTCAGGCTCTCGTCAAGGCTATGCAGGACTTCGAGGCACAACACTAATTGTTAAAGAAATAGCATCTTCTCTTCGGGTACCGCCATGACTCGTTACATCCAGCTTTGGTGGTATCATTTAAAGAAGTATTAAAACTTATACGGTAATAGAATATGAAAGTATTAGTTGCAACCGAAAAGCCTTTTGCAGCAGCTGCTGTAGAGGGTATCAAAAAAGAAATTGAGGGAGCAGGCAACGAATTGGTCTTGCTCGAAAAATATACAGAGAAAGCACAGCTTCTCGATGCAGTGAAGGATGTCGATGCAATGATTATTCGCTCCGACAAGGCTGATGCCGAGGTGCTCGATGCAGCGAAGAATCTGAAGATTATCGTTCGTGCCGGTGCCGGTTACGATAATATCGACCTAGCTGCCGCTACAGCTCACCATGTGGTGGCTGAGAATACTCCAGGTCAGAACTCAAATGCCGTTGCCGAGTTGGTTTTCGGTTTGTTGGTTTTCGCCGTTCGTAATTTCTACAATGGCAAGGCTGGTTCTGAGTTGAAAGGCAAAAAGTTGGGTATTCTCGCATTTGGCAACGTGGGGCGCAATGTGGCTCGCATCGCCAAGGGATTTGGTATGGAAGTTTCTGCTTACGATGCTTTCTGCCCTGCAGATGTAATCGAGGCTGCT
>ERZ808245.724-NODE-724-length-15376-cov-3.041316_pt1 | contig 15376 bp, 12 predicted proteins | sample MGYA00521243_ERZ808245 | MGnify/ENA primary metagenome ERZ808245 (study PRJEB31516, sample SAMN03275576) | gut metagenome | biome: mammalia-associated habitat; material: feces | host: Papio cynocephalus | place: Kenya | collected 2012-07-07 ... | reverse complement strand
GCCCCGATTCGTGGGTTTTCGACATATCGCTTCCGGAATCTATTATACACGCGTTAAGGTAAAAAGTCAATATATCTTGTTCATATTTTTTGTATTTGTGAGCGGATTTTACACTTCATTCATATTTCGGAACGCATATATCTGCCGTCAATGAACCGTGGTCGCCTTATGATGGTTTCCCCTTCAGATATTCGCCAGGAGTGGTTCCGGTGATTTTCCTGAATACACGGTAGAAGCTGCGCTCTGTCTCAAAACCTGATTCAAGCGCGGCGTCAAGAATGGTCATTTTTCCGAGAAGACCGCATGCGTGCTCGACACGCAGATTGGCGAGCAGCTCTGGAAAGGTCATCCCGGAGAGCTTTTTTATCCGGTGCGAGAGGTAATTTCGGCTGTACCCGAGGGATTTCGCCACGCCGGAGAGCGTGATCTGTTCAGTATAATGCTCGCCGAGAAATTCCAGCAGTTTTATGAGCGCGTCGGCGTCTTCAGCCGGTTTGTCGATCGGCTCGACACACTCGGCAAACAGCGCGCCGAGAACCGAACGAACGCGGATGAACTGTCTCGATTCGGTCAGACTGACAAAATTCCTGCTTCCCCACGGCTCATCTTCAACGGCGCGCGCGATTGCCTTTGTCCCGAGCCCGCCGTTTGGAAAAAGCGATTCGAAATACGCTGCCGCGCCCTTTGCCGTCCTGCTGTTCCCTCTGGCGAAGCTGCTCATCGTCGAGACCTCTGGCAGGAGTGAGACCGGGAACGCCATCACGACCGCGTCGCAGCTCTCCGGGGTCGAATAACTATGTACCTGCAACGGTGCGATAAATAGATAATCTCCCGCCTCAAGGGTAAGGTTGCGGTCATTGACCGTAACCTCGAGCGAGCCGTTTATCAGATAACAGAGCTCGGCGAACTGGTGGATATGCGCCGGATAATTATAGGTTCCGATCTGGAAATTGAATTGCAGGCGGTCATTTACCCCGAAATTCTGTTTTTGCACGAACATTCCGCTTTCTCCGATCATATCACATTCTGTCAGTAATTATACACCAAACGGCATATCTTGTCAAGAGTTGTATGCTAAAATATATATAGAACCACTGAATAAATCGGGTTTTCGCGGGAAAAAGCCCATAAAACTTGGGACTTTTTTCTGCGATAACCTGAATTATCCAGTGGTTCCGCAGAAACTTTTTTGGAGGTAATTTAATTTTATGAAACGCGGAATTTCTATTTTGCTCCTTGTCGCCATACTGACGCTCGCGTCCTGCGGGGGTCAGGGACAGACAGAGGTCACGACCGGCACGAACGACCCGACCGGAACTACCGAAACCGAGACGACCGCCGCAGGTCCTGTAGCAGGCTATCTGCCTGACATGGATCTTTCCGGCTTCGAGCTCCGCGTCGCGACATGGAGAGATGACAACGGCAAGTACTTCTGGAGCGAGGAGGCAAACGGGGATGTTGTCAACGACGCGGTTTTTGACTCTATAAATAAGGTCTATGATAAATACGGCGCGAAGATTGTCCCGGTATTCTATGGAGAGACTTTCAATGACGTCCGTAACTATTTTACGACGACTATTCCCGCCGGCGACGACGCTTTTGATCTCGTGCACGGGCATGACGGAAATATGTGGAATATGTCACTTGAGGGATATTTTATGGATGTGCGCGACTTTGTATATCAGGATTTCACGCAGCCATGGTTTCCGAAGAACGCCAATGATGTGTATGAGGTAAATGGAAAACAGTATATTTTTACGTCATATATGTCTTACCAGAGCCTTGCCTGGTCTAAGGCCGTGTTCATGAACAAGGATATAGTCGACGAGTTTAGCCTTGGTCTTCCATACGACGACATCCGTTCCGGAAAATGGACGCTTGACAAGATGCTTGGCATGGCGAAAAGCGTCTATACCGACCTCGATGGCGATAGTCAGAACAGCGAGGGCGACAAGTTCGGATTCCTTGCCTATAAGAAGCTCTACGGTTTCCAGGCGGCATTCGTCGACTGCTACACTGAGGACGACGGCAAAATTTCGATAAACTATGATAAGGAACGTTTTGTCGATGTCGTCACTAAGATGAATGATCTTTTCACGTCGGAAAACACCTTCATGACCGGAAACGAGCCGGATCCGGAAATCTTCATTGACGGGCGCGCGCTGTTTTACTATGGCAGTCTCAACACGATCGAGACAGAAGAGATGCGAGCGATGACTACAGATTTCGGTGTCATCCCGGTACCGAAATATGACGAGAAACAGGAGGATTATATTACCCCGGCATTTGATTCGCAGTTCGCGGTGCCCGTTACAGTGAGTGAACCCGATAAAATCAGTCTGCTTATTGAAGCTTACAGTTCATCCGGATACAATATCGTCCGCGACGCTTATTTCAGAACCGCGCTTCAGGGCAAATATACGCGTGACGAAGATTCGGTCGAGATGCTGAATATCATAAGCAACACGCTGAAGGTCGATCTCGCGTATCTGAACACAGATGCCGGAATAGACGGTCTTGGACGCGCGTTCATGTACTGCTTCTCTCACCCGAAAACCGGAATAGCGTCATACCTCGATTCCATCGCGGCTTCCGAACAGAAAAAGGTCGATAGGATCAACGAATTCTTCGCTGAATAAGAATAAGGTAAGTATATGCTCTATACACATAAGACTGTAAACGATTTCGCCAAAGACCCCGCGGTCGCCGAATTCACGGGCAGATGGCTTCTCTATCATTCGGTCTGGGACGAGAAAAAACGCCTCGGCGTCGGGATCGCTGTTTCGGATGATGGAGAGAATTTTGAATACATCGGAAATCTGCCGCTGACACTCGACTGCGAGGAAAACGGCGTCGGTGCGCCCGCAGCGTTGGTTTACAATGACAGGCTTCATCTTTTTTATCAGACCTATGGAAACGGAAAGCTCGACGCGATCTGTCACGCGGTCTCGGAGGACGGCGTGAATTTCGAAAAGGTCGGAGTGTCCCCGGTTTTCGCGCCACGCGAGCCGTTCTGCGAAATGCCGGACTGGTCGTGCGGACGCGCGATTGACGCTGATGTCTGCGTCCATGGCGGTAAGCTCATTCTCTATTTCGCGACGCGCGACAGGGCGTTCAGACGGCAGATTGTCGGCGCGGCGTCCGCGGATCTCACACCGGACCTCGATGGCGGGTTCGCGATTTTCCCTGACATTGTTCTGGAACCCGAGCTTGACTGGGAACGCGACTGCATCGAAGCCCCGGCGGCTCTTGAGCATGACGGAAAGATTTATCTTTTCTATGCCGGATCGTATAATTGCGCGCCGCAGCAGATAGGCTGCGCGGTCTCGGAGGACGGATATCACTTTAAGAGGCTGTTTGTCGAAAGACCGCTGCTTGAGTGCGGCAAGCCGGGCGACTGGAACGCTTCCGAGTCCGGGCACCCGTACATCTACAGAGCGAACGACGGAAGAATCTGGCTCTATTATCAGGGCTCGCCGGACGGCGGAAAGAACTGGTACATCTCGCGCCGCGAGGTTGTTTTCAAAGACGGAATACCGTATGTGAGATAAAAGACGCCCCGGAAGGTCGGAAATCTTCCGGGGCGCTTTTGTTTTGGGCACACACTGAACAAACCTGTTTTTCGCGAAAAAAACTTGGATTTATGGCTTTTTTCTGCGAAAAAAACCTTAAATCAGTGTTTCCCTTGAGCTCCGCGAAAATAAGCCGAACCGGGTTATTTACAGAAAGTTTCTTCTTTCTTAAATCTTTTGCAATGAAATATCTTTTTCTTGACAAAGACTTCAGGACCTGATTGTGGTATAATGTAGATGTACAGGGCGTGAAGCTGTCCTTGTTATCTGCCAGATACTTACAAATGGTCTGCGAATCAAGGTTATCGTTTTTGGGACTATGTACCTTTGAAGCCTTGCGGGTCATATTGGTTAAAATCGGAGTGATCATCATCACCTTGTGATTCTGTTCAAACAGGAAAGTGGTGATGTTAGTGGAGTAGATACCGGTAGATTCAAGCCCTATCGCGCACATTGAAGTCACCTGTAGCTCCACAGAAGGTCTGTATGTCCTTGCGGAGCTTTTTGTATTCTTATTCATCCGCGGGACTTTCCGAAAAGTTTATGGAATGAGTTTATCGCCTTGGTTTTCCAAAGGGAGATTTCCGCTTCCGTTTCGGTTATTTCCATATTGTTTAATCCGCACCGGCGCACGAGTCGCTCCCCAGCGTTGCTCTATCCTCCGCTGCGGCAAAAGCAATTTCTGTTATACCACACTTTACTGTTTTTTGAAAGGAGTTTGTATAATTATTTCTTGTGCTGGGGGATGATTTAATTATACCAGAATCCGTAAATGAAAGTACTCGTAGTAAACGCCGGAAGCTCATCTCTCAAGTATCAGCTCTTCGATACGTCGACGATGTGTGTCGACGCGAAGGGAATCTGTGAGCGTATCGGCATCGACGGAAAGATAACCCACAAAATGCCCGGCCGCCCGGATTATAAGGCGGACATTCCGATGCACGACCACACCGAGGCGACGCGCGTTCTGATAAAGACACTCACCTCGCCGGATGTCGGCTGTATAAGCGACATGAGCGAGATCGAGGCGGTCGGACACCGCATCGTCCACGGAGGAGCGTATTTCTCCGAGTCGGTGCTCGTGACGCCGGATGTCGTCTCGAAGCTCGAGCTCTGCCGCGATCTCGCGCCGCTCCACACCGGGGCGCATCTCATGGGGCTGAAGGGAATCACCGACGCTATGCCGGGGACGCCGCAGGTGCTCGTTTTCGACACGGCGTTCCATCAGACGATGCCGGACTACGCGTGGATGTATCCGATACCGTACGAAATGTACGAAAAGTACGCGATCAGGCGCTACGGTGCGCACGGAACCTCGCACCGCTATGTCTCCGGCGAGATGTGCCGCATACTCGGACGTGCCGAAGGAACGAGAATTGTAACCTGCCACCTCGGCAACGGCTCGTCGATTTCCGCCGTTAAGGACGGAAAAGTCATCGACACGTCGATGGGCTTCACTCCGCTCGACGGAATCGAGATGGGCACGCGCTGCGGCTCGATCGACCCGGCGATCGTCACGTTCATCATGGAGCACGAGGGCTTCACGCCGAACGAAATGAGCGAGTTCATGAACAAGAAATGCGGACTTCTCGGCGTTTCGGGGCTCTCTCCGGACTGCCGCGACCTCGGAGACGCGGTCGCGAAGGGGGACAAGCGGGCAAAGCTCGCCGTGGATATCCTCGCGTACCAGATAAAGAAGTACATAGGCGGATACGCCGCCGCTATGAACGGGCTCGACGCCGTCGTGTTCACCGCGGGCATCGGCGAGAACCGCGACGAGATACGCGCCGCCGCCTGCGCCGGTCTTGACTGGCTCGGCATAAAGCTCGACCCGGAGATCAACGCGAAGACGCGCCTCCAGTCGGACAATGTCCGTATCTCCGCGCCGGACTCGAAGGTCGCCGTCTGGGTCATCCCGACGAACGAGGAACTCGTAATCGCGAGGGATACAGAGCGTCTCGTGAAAGCGGCAAAATGAAAAAGGTCATTGCAGCGCTGGTCGCCGCGCTGATTTTTTCGGTGCAGGTCTTTGCTGAAGCCGAGAGCGTGGACACAACAACACTGCCTGTGAGTGAAACCGTAACGGCTGAAGACGACGACAAGGATGTGCCGACGGAAAAACGGCTCAGCGGAGTATTGCTCGTCTCGAGCGTCTGCGGCGCGATGGTCATCGCCGCGCTCATATGGCGGGGAAGAGACAAAACAAAATATCTGTGAGGAAAGAAGTCTGAAAATAAATTTTCAGACTAAACAGTTTTGAAGCTTTCACGACATAGGGTCGTGAATTTTGAAAGACGGACAAGCCGTCTTTCAAAACCGCCTCAAAACTGTAAGCTACTACGAAAGGCGTGGTCATAATAATGAAAAACTGCTTCTATTCCGCGGACATATTGCTTCCGGAGTTCCGGAAGGATTCCGCGGCAATGAAAAAATGGGCGTGCATTGCCTGCGACCAGTACACATCGGAGCCGGAATACTGGGAGGACGCGGAGAGAATTGTCGGCGACGCCCCATCGTCGCTCAGGCTGATCCTCCCCGAGATATACCTCGGAGAGACCGACGAGAGGGTACCTCGGATAAATTCCGCGATGGAGAAGTATCTTGACGGCGTATTCGAGGAACATAGGGACAGCATGATTTACCTCGAGCGCACGCTTAAGAGCGGAAAGGTCCGCCGCGGGCTTGTCGGAAAAATCGACCTTGAGCGTTACGACTACACAAAGGGCGCGAAGTCGCTCGTCCGCGCGACCGAGGGGACTGTGCTCGAACGTATCCCACCGCGCGTCAGAATCCGTGAGGCGGCGCCTGTGGAGCTTCCTCATATAATGATTCTTATCGATGACCCCACCCGCACGGTGATTGAGCCGCTTTCCGGCGCCTGCACCGATATCGCGTATGATTTCGATCTCATGAAGAACGGCGGTCACGTGAAGGGCGCTTTCGTTCCGGACGACGAAAAGAACCGCGTCATGGGGGCGCTTGACGCTCTCGCTGTCGGTGAGTCTCCGCTTCTGTTTGCCGTCGGCGACGGAAACCACTCGCTCGCGACCGCGAAAGCCTGCTGGGAGAAGCTGAAGCCGACGCTCACCGAGGCGGAGAGGAATGCCCACCCCGCGAGATACGCGCTCTGCGAGATCGTGAACATCCACGATGAGGCGCTTGAGTTCGAGCCTATCTACCGGGTCGTGTTCGGCGTCGGCGCGGCGGAGCTGATATCTGAGCTCCGCGCCTTTGCCGGAAGCCTTCCCTCGAGCGGGATACCCGCGCAGGAGATCACCTGTGTCAGCGCCGCCGGGGAAGAGAGAGTGGTGTTCGGCTCGCCGGCGTCTTTCCTTCCGGTCGGAACTCTGCAAAAGTTCCTTGACGGGTATATCGCGGAGCATCCCGGCGCGAAGATCGATTACATCCACGGCGAGGGTTCGGCGAGAAAGCTCGCGGGAGCAAACGACGCCGTCGGATTCCTGTTCCGCGGTATGGAGAAGTCTGAGCTTTTCCCGACGGTCGTCGCTGACGGCGCTCTGCCGCGCAAGACCTTCTCAATGGGCGAGGCGGACGACAAGCGCTTCTACATCGAGGCACGCAGAATAAAGTGATAGAGGAGACGACTATATGAGAAGCGGATTTATCCCTTATGTATTTGAAACATCGTCGCCGGAGTCTGTCGGCATAGACCCGGCGTCGATACGCGATTTTAACGAACGTCTGCGCGCGGAGGGGATTCTCTGTCACGGATATATGCTGTACCGTCACGGAAAGCTCGCCGCGTCGTCAGTCGCGCCGCCGTACCGCATGAGCGACAAGCGGCACGTCTACTCGGTCAGCAAGAGCTTCACGTCGACCGCGATAGGCATTGCCGTGTCGGAAGGGCTTCTTACGGTCGAGGACAGGATAATCGATATCTTCCCGGAGCTTGTTCCGGAGAACGTGTCGCTGAACCTCGCCGGGATGCGTGTGAAGCACATTCTGTCGATGAACACCGGTCATGACACGGATACGCTTGGTCGTGTCGCGCTGAGCGATCCCGACTGGGCGCGCAGATTCCTGTCGCTTGACGTCGAACATGAGCCGGGGACGCACTTTGCGTACAACTCCACGGCGACATATATGCTGTCGGCTGTAATAACGAAGCTGACCGGGATGAAGCTGGTTGATTATTTTAAGACGCGGCTCTTTGATCCGCTCGGCATCTCCGGCGTCTGGTGGGAGGAGTCACCGGACGGCGTGTCGGACGGCGGATGGGGGATTCACGTTTCGATGGAGGATATGCTGAAGCTCGGCGTGCTTTACCTGAACAAGGGCGTTTTCGGCGGGCGAAGGATACTTCCGGAGAGCTGGGTCGCGGACGCGTCGTCGGTTGTCTCTGAGACCTCCGACGTATACGAGACCCCGGACTGGAAGCTCGGGTACGGATACCAGTTCTGGGGGTGCCGGCACGGCGGGTTCCGCGCGGACGGCGCTTACGGGCAGTTCAGCATTGTCATGCCGGAAAAGGACGCGGTCGCTGTCATCACGGCGGAGACCGGGATGGCACAGCGGATACTCGACATCTTCTGGGACACGATATACGCGTCGATGAGCGACCGTCCGCTCCCGGAACGGTCCTGCGTCATTGATACCGCCTGCGCGCCGGCGCTTGTCCCGCCGGTCATCCGCGGTTCGGATATCGCGCCGGTCATGTACAGGCTCGGGGAGAATCAATTCAGGCTCTCCGCCATCGGGTACGAAAAGGTCGGCTCAGAGCTGATACTGACCATCGTCGGGACGTCCGGGCAGAAGATCGAGATCGTCTGCGGCGCCGGGAAGTGGGAGTACAATCACTTCGACAGCTGTCCGATGGCTCCGACCGGATTTGTCGGGCATCTCGCGTGCGGGATACGCGCGGATATCGCGGCGGCATACGGGGACGACGACGGGATATCCGTCGCGCTCCAGTTCGTCTCGACGCCGCACGGGCTTGTTTTCAGGTTCGGGAAAGACTCGCTCTCGGTGTATTATCCGGCGGACGATCGCTCGGTCGAGATTGGGATTATCGGCGGTTAGCCTGTCCTCTCCTCGTTGTTCACTCTGCACATATCCGTTTTACTTTGTTAAAAAATAAACATGATTGGAAAATTTCCAAAACCTATTGACAAACCGGCGGAAATAGAGTATCATATTTATGTAACCGGAATAAAATAAACAAAGATTATAAATAAGGAGTATGTTATTATGAAAACAGTAGATATCAAGCTCTCTTCCATCGAGGACGTCCGCAAGTTCGTCGACATCGTCTCCAAGTACGACATCGACATCGACCTCTCGTCCGGTCGCTACATCGTTGACGCTAAGTCCATCATGGGCATCTTCTCGCTCGATCTGCTCAAGCCGATCAAGCTCACCGCTCACAGCGACAACACCGACGAGCTCTTCGCTGAGATCAAGCCGTATATGATCTGAGTCCCGCTCGCGGCGCCTCCCTTCGGGGAGGCTTTTTTCATATCTTTTTTCCTCCGTGAATATATTGTCGCGGAGGTGATTTTTTTGAAAAGGAGATTTATCGCGGCGGGGCTCGCGGCTCTGTCGCTCGTTCTGCCGGTGCGGGCGGCGGACGTGGATTTCGGCGCGCCGAGCTGCCTGCTTATGGAGGCGGAGACCGGGACGGTGCTCTACGAATATAACGCGGACGAGCCGCTTCCGCCCGCTTCCGTGACGAAAATCATGACGCTTCTGCTCGTCATGGAGGCTGTCGACGACGGGCGGCTCGGGTGGGAGGACATGGTCCAGACGTCCGAGCGCGCGGCGTCCATGGGCGGCTCGCAGGTCTTTCTCGAGCCGGGGGAGGAGATGCCGGTCCGGGAGATGGTCAAGTGCGTCGTCGTCTCGAGCGCCAATGACGCCGCCGTCGCGCTCGCCGAGAAGGTCGCGGGGAGCGAGGAAGCCTTCGTAAACCGTATGAACGAGCGCGCCGCCGAGCTCGGCATGACGAACACCGTCTTCAGGAACACGAACGGCCTCGACGACACGGTCGAGGGTCACGTGACCACCGCGCGCGACATCGCCCTCATGTCCCGCGAGCTTATCACTAAGCACCCGAAGATTCTCGAGTACTCGTCGATCTGGATGGACACTATCCGGAACGGCGCGTTCGGGCTTACAAACACAAACCGTCTCGTGCGCTTCTACCGGGGCGCTAACGGGCTTAAGACCGGGTCGACGTCGAAGGCTAAGTTCTGCGTCAGCGCGACGGCTCTGCGGGACGGGATGCAGCTTATCGCGGTCGTTATGGCGTCGCCGACGCGCGACGCGCGCAATGAGTCGGCGAAGAAGCTGCTCGATTACGGGTTCGCGAATTTTGAGGTGGCGCGGCTGAGCCCGGGGGAGCTGTCGCCACTGCGGGTGGTCGGCGGGGTGGCTTCCTCGGTTCCGGTCGTTTCGGACGTCACGCCGCTTGTCGTCAGGAAAGGGGAGGCGGCTAAGATTACCTGTGAATTGTCACTGCCGGAGGACGCGGCGGCGCCGGTCTCGGGCGGGGACGAGGTCGGGCGCGCCGTTTATTTTCTTAACGGGGAGGAGATCGCCTCGGCGCCGGTGAGGGCGGCGGAAAGTGTCGGAAAGATAGGATTCACCGGGCTTTTTCACGAGTTTTTCATACGGATGCTGCTTTGCCGGGCGTAATATTAAAGGGGGTTTAAAATTACAAATACCTTACAACTGGCGGAAACCTCTTGAAAAAAAAGTTGACTTGTAGTATGATATTGTCAGGGAAAAAATTCAGGTAATGGATGTCGTGACCGCTCCGGGGAAACATTCCCGTGAGACCGGATGCGACCGCGAAGCGCGAGCGGCTGAGATTGGCTGAACCCTGAAAAAATCTATAAAGGAGAAAATCACAATGAGAAATTTCAAGAAGTTTCTCGCATTAGTGCTTGCTATGCTTATGGTAGTAAGCGCTGGTGCTGCGGTTTCCGCATTTGATGATGTCGCTGATGACAGCACTTACGCTGCCGCTATCGCTGACCTCACCGAAAAGGGAATCGTAAGAGGCACATCTGCTGATACGTTTGATCCTGATGCAAACGTTACCAGATGGCAGATGGCACTTTTCGTTGTCAGAGCTATCACTGGCGAGACTGACGACGCAACATGGGCAGATGGTTTCTGCTATTTCAACGATATCGGCGCTGGACAGTTCCCGGGCGCTATCAGCAAGGCGGCAGCTGCCGGCATCATTCTTGGCAGAACCGAGAATGAGTTCGACCCGACCGCTAACGTCAACTACGCAGAGGCTCTGACCATGGCAGTCCGCGCTCTCGGTTACGAAGAGAGAGACAAGGACGGCAAGATCACCTTCTCTTACCCGAACGATTATCTTGCAAAGGCAATCGACCTCGGTCTCACCAAGGGCGTCAAGGTTGCTGACAAGTATCAGGCTCTTACCAGAGCTGAGACCGCTCAGATCATCTACAACATGATCTATGCAGATCGTTTCGGCACTGACAAGGATGGCAAGGCACTCCTTACCTTCGCTGAAGAGTTCTTCGGCGAAATCGGCATCAAGAACTCCAACACCTATGTTCTTGTTGCTACCGCTAACCAGGCTCTCGAGGGCTTCGACAAGGTCGACGCTGATCTCGAGGCTGTAGTTCTCAGCAAGCTCGACGAAGCTGGCGAGTATGGCAAGCCTTTCCCGGTTAAGCTTGAGGATCTCAAGATCACCGCTGAAGAGGCTGAAGAGCACTTCGGTGATACCGTTGTTCTCGTTAACTTCAATGAGAAGACCGAGACCTTCACCAAGGGCTACTTCTACGATAACGCTGTTGTCACCAACTCTGTTGTCTCTGTTAAGAACGGCGAGAAGTTCTCCATTAATGGCAGAACCTACTACGTTGTTACTGAGTTCGACGCAAAGGAAACCATCAAGAACCAGATTAAGCTCTATGATGGCAACGACAAGGATTACGCTCTCCTTGACGACACCGACAAGCTGACTGGCAACTATCAGCTCGTTCTTGCTGATGACAACCACGACGGTACTTATGACCGCGCGATTGTCAAGAATGTCTACGTCTCCGTTTTCGGCGGCTGGGACGGCAAGAAGGATCTCACCCTTACCACTGTTTGGGACAAGGAGACCGAAAACACCTACTCTCAGGATCTTGAGAAGGGCGATGTCTTCACCTACACCTACAACAAGAACCTCAAGGCAGTTGACGTTGTTGAAGTTCTCAAGTATACCGAAGGTAAGCTCGAGACTATCAACACTTCCAAGGTAAACGAAGCAAACGGTTCTGACCGTTATGCAGTTAAGCTTACCATTGATGGCAAGACTTACACTCTCGGCAACGCAAAGCGTGAAGCAGCTGGTCTTACCGGCGCTAACGTTGCTCTTACCGAAGAGCAGGCAAAGGACTTCAACTTTGCTATGATCGCTGGTAAGGAGGCTGATGGCAGCAACGACGCAGTCGATCCTCGCATCACCTACAATACCACCGCACAGTACCTCAGCCTCGTTCTCGGCGGCAATGTCCGTTTCTACGCAATTGACGACCAGATCGTCTTTGTTGACAACACTTGGGCAGCAGCAATCAACGAGAACATCGGCGTAATCAAGGCATTCACCACTGTTGATACCTCCGCAATCTATGCAGATATCTACATGAACGGCGAGCTTGTTAAGGACGCGAAGATTGTTAAGTTCAATGGCAATGATTTCAGCAAGCTCAACTATCTCACCTTCTCTTATACTGTTGGAGAAATTTTCAATAACAATAAAGAAGGTACTGTAGTCACCTACAAGGAGATCGCAGATGGCACTTATGAGATCACTGCTGCAAAGAGCATAAAGTCTACTACTACTGCTAATGATCTTTATAATATAGATTATGATGACTTTGGCGGTCTTAAACTCCTCGTAACTGAGGGCGTCGGCAGAAAGTTTGATGGCGGAATCGCGGATATTGATGCTAATGGCAACAAGATCGCTGACGATCTCGCACTTCGCACCAATTCTAATACCGTATTCTACTTCATTGGTCCGGATGACAAGGGCACTATTCAAGTTTCGAAGTTTGTTGGTACCCCTGAAAATGGTTCTTGGATTGAAACCACAGGAAAAGCAGCTGGAATCTATGCGGATTATATCGGTTATGCAGTTAATGGCAATAAGAACGCAGGTGTTGCGAAGACTGTTGTCGTTACCTACACTGACGCAGATCAGGTTCATGGTTTCGGCGGCGCTGTAACCGCGAACACGGTTGCTACATCTGTTGTTTACGTCGCAACCAAGGGCACCGCTTCCAGAGTTCTTGGCTCTGAATTCGGTCTCACTGGTGTTGACGCTAACGACAACTACTACCGTTACAACGGCGACAAGATCGGCTTCAACATGACCACCGGCAAGGCTGTCAACGACATTTATGTAAAGGTCGCTGATAAGGATAAGTTCGATAAGGCTCTCAACTTTAACGCTGATAAGACCAAGGGCTTTATCAAGGTTGATGCTAATGGTGTCTTCGTAGAGGCAACTACTGTCACAAGCGGCACTATTCAGAGCATTGAAGACGCACGTAAGATTAAGTTTACCCTTACTGGTAGCAATACTCCGTATGAGGTCAACTCTATCATTTCTGTAAATGATAATGACTTCGGCACTATCAAGTCTGACTATTCTCTCTTCTACGAGGAGAACAAGCTCATTACTGATACTGTTTACGTTGTTGAGAATACTGATGGCGATACCAAGACTCTCGTAGTCCTCATCAATGCATCTAAGGCAATTGATCCGAACAACCCTGTAATCTCCACCGAGGGTGCAAAGTGGTTCGTTGGTAGCGAAGAGACCAACCCTGTAACCATCAAGATTGCTGATACCAAGAAGCTTGCTTTTGATTTCACCGTTTATGAGGCTGATGGTAAGGCATCTGTTGGTACTTCCGATACTATCATCGGTGTCAGCGAAGCAAAGGGAGCAGTTACTCTTGTAAAGGGTGGCGATTCTAAGTTTAAACTTGCTGATGGCGAGTCTGCTTACATCACTGCTAAGAAGGATGGCACTTTCTCCATCGTTGTCGGTACTTCTGATTTCTCTGGCTACTATGCTAAGGAGCTTGAGGCTGGTAAGTATCAGCTTACCATAACCTTTACTTCTCAGGATAAACTTACCAGAACTCTCCAGTACACATTCGAAGTTAAGTAATCACTCATTGTGATCTCCGCCCCCGCTCCGCAAGGAGCGGGGGCATCTTTCACCCCTTGAGTTCAACTTTTCTGAACTTCCTCCTGACCCCGCGGCATATCGCGTCCGCCGGTACGCAGATCAGGAACCACAGCAGGCTGTACAGAGCCGAGATCTGCCCCATGAAGTTGAGCGGCAGTCCCGAGTAGTCCCACACGCCCCACCCGAGCAGTATGTTCACGATGAACCCCGCGACAAGCTCGACGAGAGTGATCATAAGCCCCCCCGCCGCGCACCTCTGCCACAACCGCGACTCCGGATACCGCGCGCCGATATGATAAATGAACGCGAGCGCGCCCCCGCCCGCCAGCGCCATGCTCCAGTGCGTGAACCCCCGCCACAGCACCTCGATAAGACAATACCCCGCTCCCCCGAGCAGGAAGACCATTAAATATTCAAGCATCCGCTTCACCTCATATCTATATTTTGCCCCCGCCGGAAAATTATTCGTGCCGCGGGAGTTAATTTTTATTATATGCCTTGAAATATCCGGAGAAATAAGGTATAATAGAGTAAATGATTTTTTTCGGAGATGTGAGTATGATAAAATTTCTTCATGCCGCCGATCTGCACCTTGACAGCCCGTTCTCCGCGCTCCCGCCCGATAAGGCTGAGGTCAGACGCGCGGAGTTCCGCGCCGCGTTCACGTCGCTGACGATGTACGCGCGGATGAATAAGATAGATTTCCTGTTCCTGCCCGGCGACCTGTTCGATTCGGACTACGCGTCCCGCGACACGGTGGCGCTGATGCGGCGGGAGTTCGCGAACCTGCCCGACTGCCGCGTGATAATCGCGCCGGGAAACCACGACCCGTTCACAGGGACGAGCTACTACCGCCGCGCGGAGTTCCCGGACAACGTGTTCATATTCGACACGGACGAGATGTCGGCGTTCGACTTCCCGGACAGGAACACGACGGTCTACGGCTGGGCGTTCACGTCCGGACAGATGACGAAGTGCCCGCTCGAGGGCTTCGAACCGGAGGACGGGACGAGGATAAACATCCTCTGCGCCCACGGCGACCTCGGAAAGAGCGGCTCGGTGTACTGCCCGATAAGCTATGAGACGCTTGAGAGAAGCGGGATAGACTACGCCGCCCTCGGGCATATCCACGAGTTCTCCGGCGTGAGGAAATACGGCGGAACATGGGCGGCGTACAGCGGCTGTCTCGAGTCGAGGGGCTTCGACGAGCTCGGTCCGAAGGGCGCGGTAATAGGCGCCGCCGAAAAAGAGGACGGGGAAACGAAGCTCGGGGCGAAATTTATACGTTTTTCGAAACGTGTCTACGAGACCGAGACCCTCGACGTGACCGGCGCGGAGGACAACGCCGAAATAACAGACAGAATCGCCGCGCTGACAGCCGAGAAGCACTACGGCGAGGACACCGCGCTGAGGCTCGTCCTGACCGGAAACCTCCCGAGCGGGGTGTCGGTGTCGAAGAGCTTCATTCAGGCGAGGTTCCCGCGGCTGTTCATGATTGAGACGATCGACAGGACAATGCCGCTCCTCGACGCCGCGGCGCTTGAGAGAGACCCGACGATAAGGGGCGCGTTCTACGCGTCGCTGAAAGGTATGCTCGAGAGCCCGGACG
>ERZ808245.723-NODE-723-length-15379-cov-9.587771_pt1 | contig 15379 bp, 13 predicted proteins | sample MGYA00521243_ERZ808245 | MGnify/ENA primary metagenome ERZ808245 (study PRJEB31516, sample SAMN03275576) | gut metagenome | biome: mammalia-associated habitat; material: feces | host: Papio cynocephalus | place: Kenya | collected 2012-07-07 ... | reverse complement strand
CGCGCTTTACGATTCGATGAAAAAGTACGTTGCCAAATTCCCGACGGCAAAGTGCAAAACGTTGGTATTTTCGGGCGGCGTAGGCACGGGCAAAACCTGCCTTGCAAGCGCAATGGCGCGCGCAATAGTCGAAAAGGGTTATTCCGTGCAGTTTTTGAGCGCGTACGAGTTTTGCTCGCTTATGCTCAAAGTCCACACTTCGCCCATATCCGAGCGCAACGCGCTTTTAAGCGACGCACTCTCTTGCGATTTGCTCGTCATCGACGACCTCGGCACAGAGCCTATGCTCAAAAACGTAACCGTCGAATATCTGCTTCTTACGTTGGAAGAAAGACAATCCAAAGGACTTGCCACCGTAATCACCACGAATTTGAGCGGCGAAAACATATTGAATCGTTACGGCGAGCGCATTTATTCGAGATTGAGCCACAAGCAATACTCGATGATAATCCAAATGCAAGGCAACGATTTGCGCCTTTGAAGCAATCGCCTTTGAAGTTTTTGAAGCGATAATATTATAAATTCGTCAAATGAATATGCGCCATATAAAACACCCGTTTCCCGCCGTTGCGGACTCGAAGTCGAGGATTTTAATTCTCGGCAGCGTTCCGTCGATCAAATCGGTGGAAAACAATTTTTATTATATGCATCCGAAAAACCGTTTCTGGAAGGTGCTTTCGGCGATTTTCGGCGTCGATTTGTACTCGGCGACCGTTGACGAGCGCACATCGTTTTTGCTTGAAAACGGAATCGCGCTTTACGACAGCGTGGAAGAATGCGACATCGAGTCGAGCAAGGACAGCGCAATTTCAAACGTCGTGCCTGCCGACATACCGTCGCTGATTGCAAAAAGCGAGATTTCGCACATCTATTGCAACGGAAAAGCGTCCTTACATTATCTTTTGTCCGCATATCCGAAGTACGAAAGCATAACGACGCTTTTGCCGTCCACAAGTCCTGCGAACGCTCGGTTTTCGCTCGAAAAACTTATCGAGGCGTGGAAAGTCATTATTAAATGACTTTTTGTTTTTTTCGACTTTGAAAATATCGTACAAATGCAAGATTCGGTATTGAAATTAATATTATTTTATTATATAATCAATATACATCAAGATATGCGCTTTTGCGCAAAGGGAAAATTATGGCAGATTTGATGAACAAAAAAGAGAAAAAGGCAGGTGCTTTGACTGCAAATATGTGGATTTACGCTCTCGGACTTATGGGCATAAATCTCGGCATCGGCCTTATCAACAGTTATCAGGCGGAATTTTTCAACAAAATTCTTCAAGCGGATTTGATGGCTGTTGCGGGCATTATTCTGGCGGCGAAGTTTATAAGCATAGTTGCGGACTTCGTCATCGGAAACCTCATCGACAGAGCGAATTTCAAGGCGGGAAAAATGCGCCCGTGGATTCTGTTTTCGGCGTTTCCGCTTGCAATTCTGACGATGATTTCGTTCGTTTACATTCCGTTTTCGTCCAACGCAGGCAGATATGTTTACATAATCTTCGTCGTGGTGCTTTGGAACATCTCTATGACTATGGCGGACATTCCCTCGCAAGGTATGTTGTCACTCATTTCAAAGAGCAGCGAAGAAGTCAACAACGCGGCAGGTCTTGGCAATACGCTCAAATCAATCGCGCTTGCCGCCCCGGGCGTGTTTGTAAGTTTCGTGTGTATACTCACCGGCTCGGACGGCGCGGTCGGCAAAACCGAATATCTCATCACCTCGGGCATAATGGCGGGGCTCGGACTCGTATTCCAACTTCTTATGTACTTCAAGTGCAAAGAGGTCGTCAAGTCAAACACTTCGGCGGGTATGAGTTTCAAAGAGATGTTCAGAGAACTCAAAAACAACAAGATGTTGCTCATAGTTTTCGGAACGTGCATTCTCGGCTTCGGCAGAAACATAGGTCTCGGCATTGCGGTGCAGGCAACTTGCATACTCATTCGTGACGGTATAGACCTTTCCTTCATCGGTATGGGCACTCTTTACGGCGACGCGTGCAGTTGGGCAATCGGCATCACGAGCGCGATTTCCTCAATGGTCACAATCGTCTTTAACCCCGTCATAAACAAGAAACTGGGCGAAAAGAAGTACTTTATGGTTGCAGGTTTCTACGGCTTTGCGGTTACGCTAATTTCAACGCTCATCTACACGCTCAGCCCGAGCGGCGGCTTCGGAAGAAGCATTTGGGCAATCTGGATTTATCAATTCTTCCTCGGCTTCGCATACGGCCCGAACGGCTATTTGCCGATGGTTATGACCGCCGACATTGTGGACTATCAAGAGTGGAAGACGGGCAAACGCACCGAAGGCACGCAGTTTGCAATCCTTTCGATGTCCAACAAACTTTCCAACGCTCTCTCGGTGTCGCTGGGCATATTGTTTATCGGCGCAATCGGCTACGACGCGGCAAAATACGCCGACGTGTCGCAGTTCGGCGTGCAGGGCAGCGCGGAAAATCTGCAAGCAATCGCAAGTTACGTCACCGACGGTATGCAAAACAAAGCGTGGATAGTCTACTTCTTGCTTCCGGGACTTTGTATGCTTGCAAGTTCGCTGTTGATGTTCTTCTACAAGATTGACGAAAAGACGAAGAAACAAATGCGCGAAGATTTGGCAATCCGAAGAGCGGAAAACGAAGCGGCGCAAATCGTCGAGGACGAGGAATGTCCCGAAAATTGCGCCGAGTGTGACAAAGAATGTGATTTGAGAGCGTCGGATACGCAAGAAGAAACCGAAAAGCCGTTTGATGAAGCACTCGCCGAACATTTCGAAGAAGAATTGAAAGAAACCGACGATTCGACGACGGACTCGGAAGAATAAACGAAAAGAATCAGCGATATTTTACTGAATATTCAACTTCTAACGATTTGAACTTTTGAAAAACCAAAGCCCCCGAAATCGGGGGCTTTGCCATTATAACGTTTTGAAAACATCGTTATTTGACGATATAAACTTTGCTTTGGCACTTCTCGAGAGATACGGAAATCGTGCCGCTCGTGGTGAGTTTTTCGCCGCTCCATTGCTCTTTTGCGGCATATTCGGTCTTCTTTTGCAAGCCGACGTACTTGTCGTCGACAAGCGAGTTCAAGTCGAATTTCGCTTTTGCGCCGTGAGAGGACTTGTTGAAGAAGCACACCGCAACCGAGCCGTCCGCAAGGGGTTTTGCAAGCACGTCCACGACGCCTTTTTTGACGCGTTTGGCTTGTTTTGCGAGGGGGTCTTGGTTGATTGCAATCATATTTCTGTTGGTGACTATGCTCTTCACCTGCTCGCTCATATTGCGCAAGTCGTTGCCGAGAATGAGCGGCGCGTTCATCATACACCAAAGAGAGAAGTGCGACACGTTCTGATTGTAGGTGAGTTTGCCGTTGCCCACTTCGAGCATATCGGGGTCGTTGTAGTGACCCTTGCTTGCGTACTTATAGAGTTTGACGGTGTGTTCGTAGATGATTTTGATCCAAATCCACCACGGGCGAATATCGGGGGTAGTGCGCCAGAGGTTGCCCGCTTTCGCTCCCCAGTTGTACGGCTTGCCCCAACCCCATTCGCAAATGGAAAACACGATGGGTTTTTCCGCTTGTTTGCGCTCTTTGGCAACTCTTGCCGTAGCGTCTTTGAGTGCCTTGCCCATACGGCGATACTGATACATTTCGCTGTCGGCGTTGCTCGTGACGGGATTGAACAGTTCGATTTTGTTTTTGCCCGTTTTGAGGTTTACGATGACTTGGAATCTTGCGGTGAGGTTGTAGTGCTTTTGCGGCGGGAAAAGAATCTCGTATTCCTCGTCGTCGTTGATTTTGGCGATGAGATACTTCTCGTACGCACCTTTCTTTTTGATGTTGACGGTGAGCACGTATTTGCCGTCTTCGTCAACCTCGACGTTGTTGTAGGTGATTCTGCCTTGATTTGCGTCGAGACCCGAAACGTAACTGCCGCTGGGAAGTTTGGTGTCCGTCATAAATCTCGCAAGCCCCGAAAGCACTGCGTTGTGTACGGAATATTCCATAGGGTGCGAGTCGAATTGCGAAACGCTGATAGAATAGACGAGCGGCGCGTAGCGAGAGATGGGAATATGGTGGCAGTAGTCGTACTTGAAGTACTCTACGCCCCATTTTGCGAGGGTGTAAGCGTCGTATTGCTCTCTGCCGAGGCTTGCGGGCAAATCCTCGCAGGTGAGAGTGCCGTTAGAGGTGTACGCGCCCAATTTCAAGCCCATTGCGTTGACTTGCTTTGCAAGATTTGCAATGCCGCTTGGAAAGGTTTCATAATCGCCGACGAGTTCGCCGTTTTCGTCGCGCAACGAGGATTGCCAGCAGTCGTCGAGATTGATATACTTGTATCCTGCCTCGATAAGACCGTTGTCTTTCATCGCTTTTGCGGTGTCGAGAATGAGTTTTTCGTTTATGCGATTTCTGAACGTATTCCAACTCGACCAACCCATAGGGGGCGTAAGCGCGACGCCGTTGTCGTAGTCGTCAAGTTCGGGATTTACGCTTGTCGGTCTTTTCTTTTGAAAAAGGCTTTTGATATAGCAAAACGGGCACATATTGTTGCGTTTCATAATTCACCTTGTAAAGCGTCAAAGTGCATTTGACTTTTTTCGTTTCTCGGAGATTTTTTTCGTTTTTGCGATTTTCGGCTTTTTGACCTTGTCTTTTTGCGGTTTGGAATCTTTTGCTCTCGCTTTTGCGTCGATTCGCTCGAATCTCTTTTCGATTGCCTCGCCGTGTTCGAGTTTGATTTGATTCATCATCGCAACGAATCCGACGTATGCGACGGTTACAATGGCACCGATTGCAAGCATTGCTTTGCCCATTTCCCAGTTGACGTGATTGTCAAGACGGAAGAAGTCGCGAAGCAGCGCAACGACGTCGATAGTCTTGCCGTTTATCTCGATATTGATAGAGAGGAAGTAGATTCCCACGAATATGAACACCATAAGAACGTAGGTGAACAAGTTGAGTAAAATGAGCCATTTCGACTTGTCGAACTTGTGCTTTTTGCGCTCTTTTTTCGGTTTTTTGCGCTTTTTATTGTCGCTTTCGTTGTCCGATTCGAGAACTTTCATAACAACGCCGTTTCTCAAAGAATCGCGCTTTTCATTCTCGTCGAAATCGTCGTATACGCGAGCCGCTTCCGCTTTTTCCGCGCGCGCCTTTTCCGCTTCCAACTCTTTCATAAAATCGCTGATTCCGAAAAACGCCGACCAACTCGAAAGTTTAGTGGGCAATGACACCTTGAACAAAAGCAGGAATCCCACGAAAGTGATAATCCATATAAACACCGTTTGCGACTGTTCCGCCGTAATGTCGGTTAGGAAAAATCTGTTGCAAATTATGACCGCTATCGCACCGATAAGAACGGTGATTCCGCCGGGGACGGCGTTTGAAAGCACCTTTGGCAAGAACCTGCCCGTAACTCTGTCGGTGTTAGGTTCGAGCGCAAGCACCACCGACGGCATACCTATCGTAACCGCGCCCATAATGGTGAGGTTCTGCGGTGTGAAGGGAAGGGGGTCGACGACGAGCATAAACAACAGCGCGAGCAACGTGTTGTATATGGTTTTCATAATGTAGAGGGCGGCGGAACGTTCGAGGTTGTTTATCGAGCGTCTGCCCTCGGCAACCACTCTCGGCATAGACGAGAAATTGCTGTCCAAAAGCACTAGAGAACTTACGTTCTTTGCCGCGTCCGAACCCGAAGCCATTGCCACCGAGCAATCTGCTTCTTTGAGCGCAAGCACGTCGTTTACGCCGTCGCCCGTCATAGCGACGGTGTGACCTGCCTTTTTGAGTGCTTTGACGAGCATAAGTTTTTGGTCGGGAAGAACGCGCCCGAATATCGTGTATTTGGTTGCCGCCTCGTACACTTCTTGTTCGGTGCTCAACGTGGACATATCCACGATGTTGTCGCAATCTTCAAGACCCGCGCGCATAGCGACCGCTCTTACGGTCTGCGGATTGTCGCCCGAAATTATCTTTACGGTTACGCCTTCCTGCTTGAAGAAACGCAACGTGTCGGGGGCTTCTTTTCTTATTTTGTCGGTTATGAATACGAAACTTTCAAGAGCGAGAGTTTTGGGCAGAGTGCCGTCGCCGAATTTGTTTTTCGAGGACGCGATAACCATAACTCTGAATCCCTTTTGCGCCATTTCCGACATCGTGTTTTCCATTGCTTTTGTGCGTTTTTTGAACACGAATTCGGGTGCGCCTATGACGTAGGAAACGCCGTCAATTCTCGCGCCGCTCCACTTGCGTTGAGAGGAAAACGGCACGGTCTGTTCCGCTTCGCCCACGCTTTTCAAATCCTCGACGTAGGCGCGAAGCGCGTTTATCGTCGCGTTGTCGTCGTCGAGCGCGCTCGTGACGTTCTTTATGATTTGTTTTATGCCGTTTGCGTCCTTGCCCTTTGCGGGTTGCAATTCGTTGACTTCCATCGTGCCTTCGGTGATAGTGCCCGTCTTGTCGAGGCAAAGCACGTCAACCCTCGCGAGCGTTTCCACGCAATAGAGGTCTTGCGCAAGGGTTTTGTGACGAGAAAGCCTCATAACGCTCACGCAAAATACCGTCGAGGAAAGCGCGACGAGTCCCGACGGAATCATACCTATAACCGTTGCTATCGTGCCGAGAACCGTCGAGGAAAGGTGCGAACTTATCTTGTAGCCGAGAAGGGTTGTTATCATCTTTTCGGCGTCGTCGGGGTTTTCCTGCACGAAATACTTTACGCAGAACAGCATTATGCCCAGCGGCACGATTATGCTCGCCATAATCTTAACTATGAGCATAAGCGAACGCCATATCTCGCTGTTGGGTTTCTTGAAATACTTTGCGCCCGAACTGATTTTGGTTGCGAAATTGTCGAGTCCGACGTGTTCGACTTGCGCTTTTGCAGAGCCGGATACGACGAAACTGCCCGACATAATCTCGTCGCCGGGGTTTTTGAGGATTGCGTCGGGTTCGCCCGTAATAAGACTTTCGTTGACTTCGATAGATCCTTCCACGACAACGGCGTCCGCGCAAATCTGACTTCCCGTGGACAAAACCGTCAAATCGTCGAGCACGATGTCCTTGACGGCAATCTCTTTTTCCTCGCCGTCGCGAATCACGATTGCTTTGGGGGCGGATATGAGCGACAATTTGTCAATCGTACGCTTTGCTCTCATCTCTTGGAATATGCCTACGAGCGCGTTGAAAACGATGAGCACCATAAAGCCGAAGTTACCCAAAATGGAAAGGAAACTTTCGCCTGCGTCCACGAAAAAGAAGATAAGAAACGCAAGTGCGATAAATACGAAATTGAAAAACGTGACGATGTTTTCACGCAAAATCTGCGCGACGCTTTTCGTCTTAACGTTCGTGTCGCCGTTCACTTTTCCTTCGGCGATTCGGTTTTCCACGTCTTTTTGTCCGAGTCCGCTTTTGATGTCGGTGACAAACTTTTCCTCTACGGTTTGTTCGTCTTGCTCGTTTTCAATAATTTCGGACGGCATATAGACGTTGTTTTCGGGCTTTTCCGCCATAATTCCCCTTGTGCGCACGCGCGCCTAATTCATTATATATAATCGATTATAACATAAAATGTTCATTATTCAAGAAAAAAAGCGTCGGTGAAAGGCAAAATGTACGATTTTTTGCATATTTTCAAATCCAAGCCAATATATTTTGCGTATGAAAAGAAAAATTTGCTTGATTTTGGTTGCAATTTTGTGCTTGTCGCTTTCCATCGTCGCGCTTTGCGCGTGCAACAAAAAAACGAACGACGAGCAAAAAGACAATATATCCCGACTCACCGAACAGTACTATGCGGGCGAGAGCGACCTTTTTGCCGTCAGTATCGAAAAGGGTAGGCGCGAAAAGAACTTCATCGCCGACGGCGTGGCAAAGGACATTTGCGAATTTACCGAACTCATAATCGCTCCTCTCAAAACCAACGATTACACGGCGGTTTCCTACGTCGTTTCTGCCGACGACAAGACTGTTTCGGGCGAGATAAAATGTTCGTCGAGCGGCGAATTTGTGACATCTATCGCACTCGATTTCGTTCCAAAGACCATAACGGTCACGGCAGGCGAAGCCTCGTCTGACATCGAACTCAATTCAGTCCTTGACGGCAAACTGTCTGCAAACGACGTCATCAACATAGCCAAAGAGTCCCTCAAAGACAAAATCGACCAAGAGTACGCCGAAGGCAAAGCCGACCGCGAAATTTACGTCAAACTTATCACCGCCGACCGCGAAAGTTACTATTATTACGTATCTTTCATCGGCGACGGGGTGGATTATTGGGCGATGTTGATTGACCCGACGACGGGTACAATCATTAGTAGAAAATAGTTTGAGCGTGCTATTGAGCGCATAGCGGCGTCAGCGCAAAAATCGTTTTCAAGGCAATGCTGACACGCAAGTTTGCGTATAAGCATTTGCCTTGATAGATTTATTGCGCTACTACCGCGCAAGCCCTCTTTACTCTCAAAATAAGACGGGCAAGAACTCAAACCGCAATTCCGTGCGAGTGCTTGCTTGGTGAGGGCGTGCTGCGCACGCAAGCGGATAAACGAACACTTATTCAAGGCGTACTTATAAGCGGAATGTGCTCATTCGCAGACGGAACGCGAGCCGCAACGGCGAGCCATTGCTCAAACGGCGTTGCGGCAATGTCAATCGCCCGCATTGTCATTCAGAGCGAAGCGTGGGAATCCCCTAAATAGAAAAGAAAAAATTGGTGCGATTGATAAAAACCGCACTTGTTCTCGCAATCACTAACCGCGCAGAGAATTTGTGCTATCAGTTTAGACACGGATAAAAATTTACGCCGCAATTTCGCCAAATTATCTGCTTGGTGAAGCGCACTGCGTGCGCAAGAGGAAAAATTTGAACGGCGGTATGGGCTCGACGCGTTAAACAACACATTCGGTGAATGTGTTGTAGCCAAAGCGAACGAGGCGGATTGCCTCGCAAACGCCGAAGTCCAAACACGTGAGGAAGGGGGAAACTTTCATTAATTTTTGTTTTGCTTTTGCGATGTCTGACAAAAAATTATTTAATCGTGCAAAATTCATAAAAAAAACACCGTCGCTGACGGTGCTTTTTTATGCTAATTTCAGATCAAAGCAATTAGTTGAACAAATCTTTGAACGCTTTGCCGAATTTGACGACCGGTGCTTTGCTTGCCGCGATCGTGATCGGTTGTTTGGTGAGGGGATTGAAACCTTGTCTTTCTGCTTTTTCTTTTACTTCGTAGGATGCAAAGTTTGCGATTGCAACTTTGTCGCCTGCTTTGAGTGCTTCTGCGATGACTGCTGCGTATGCGTCAACCGCTGCGGTTGCGTCTTTGATGGAAAGGTCGGCTTTTGCTGCCACTGCTTTGATAAATTCTGCTTTATTCATTTTGTTTCCTCCTTGGGGATTGTACACACATTATAGACGAAAAAATCGCCTATTGCAATACCTTTTTTAATATTTGCACGTCGAGAGCGGTTTTATATCTTGTGTTTTTGTCCCTCAAACTTACAGTTTGAATCAGTTTGCGTTTTTTTGTTTCGTATTTGACATAAACGCTGTTTTGTATTGTTTATTTGCCCGTTTTGCGTATTTACATTCCGTTTTGGCTTTGGTATAATTATATCAAACAAAAAATCTCGGAGGCGAATTATGGCAAACGGCTACGGCATTTCCAAATGGCAAGATGCAAAGCAAATCAATCAAGAATTGAAGAACTTGACCGATCAACCTATCTATTGCGTATCGGAAGACGCTCTCAAAGACGTTCTCAATCATTTCGATACAAAATGCGCAAAGTCCAAAGAAATTACGACTGAAGCAAAGAAGTACATCCCGGGCGGCGTTCAACACAACCTCGCGTTCAACTTTCCGTTCCCTATGTGTATGGAAAAAGCGGAAGGCGCATACCTTTATGACCGTGACGGCAATCAATACATCGACTTCCTTCAAGCGGGCGGTCCTACCATTTTGGGAAGCAATTTCCCCGCAGTAAGAGAAAAAGTTTTCGACCTTCTCAACCACTGCGGCCCCGTAACCGGTCTTTTCCACGAAGGCGAACTTCTTTTGGCAAAGAAAATCAGCGAATTGATGCCTGCTTGCGAAATGTTCCGTATGCTCGGCTCGGGTACGGAATCCGTTATGGCGGCAATCCGCGTGGCACGTTGCGCAACTAAGAAAAAACGCGTCATCAAATGCGGCGGCGCATATCACGGCTGGTCAGATCAAATGGTTTACGGCTTGAAGATTCCCGGAAGCCGTCAATTCCTCGAATCTCACGGTATCCCCGGTTGCTACAATCACACCGACGAAGTGCGTCCCAACGACCTTGAAATGCTCGAAGCAATGCTCAAAAAGAACGTTATGCGCGGCGGTACGGCGGCTGTCATCGTTGAGCCGGTCGGTCCCGAATCCGGTACTCGTCCCATCGACGTCGATTACAACCTCAAAGCAAGACTTCTTGCAAAAAAATACGGCGCGCTCTTCATCTTCGACGAAGTCGTCACCGGTTTCAGAGTGGGTATTCACGGCGCGGCAGGTTACTTCTTCGACGAGCAATACGGCTACAAAGTCGACAATAAACCCGTCACCATCAACGGCAAGCCTTGGATTATCGAGGACAAGAAACTCGTCGACGGCAAAGTCGTCAAATTCAAACGTCAAGGCACCGGCAGAGATATGTATCCTGACCTCACCGTATTCGGCAAAATCGTCGCGGGCGGCTATCCTTCCGCAGGCGGCGTAGGCGGCAAGAAAGAATACGTTTCTCTTATGGCTGCAGGTCTTGCAGGTATGGGCAAGAAAGCGTACGTGGGCGGCACTCTCGCTGCAAACCCGCTCAGTTCCTATGCAGGATACCTCGCAATCTGCGAAATCGAAAAGAACAACGCTTGCGAAGTTGCGGGCAAAGCGGGCGACCGTCTTGCAGCCGGTCTTAAAGCACTTGTGAAGAAATACAATCTTCCTTACGTCGTCTACAATCAAGGCAGCATCGTCCACCTCGAATGCACCGGCGCAATGAGCTTCGACTTCTCGAATATGTGCTTGCTCGGTTCTGTCATCCCGATGCTCAAAAAGAAACCCGAAATGCTCAGAAGAAAGGTTGCTATGGAACAAATGGGCGCGGCGTATATGGCAAACGGAATAGTCACTTTGGCAGGAAGCCGTCTTTACACATCTATGGCTGACACGGACGAAATCATCGACGAGGCACTTCGTCGCTTCGATAACGTCTTTAAGACAGTCGTAAAGTGCGAAGACAATGCAAGATTTGAAAAGAAACCTCACTAAGAGATAACATCGTCGGCGCACAAAGACGTGCGCCGACGGTTTTTAAGACAACTCGTTTTGCCTTGCGATACGAATAATCAAACGACGAAAATACGGTTTTAATGCGCCTCGCCGCAAAAATAATGACTTGATTTTTCGTCCGCGTTTGATATAATATCGATAAAGCAATAATAACTGTCGTGCGCATACGCGGCAGATAGGAGAACAGTATGAACGAATTGATTGTTGCAAACGTCAATAAATACGCGAATATGCTCGCGGAAAAGAAGTATTTGCAAAGCGGTTACATCGCGGTCAGAGAAGAAGACGGCATCGTCATCACTCGTCCGAGAATAAATTATTCCGACGTAAAGGAAGAAGACTTGACTTTCGTCAACGACAAGAATATCGAAACGCTCGAAGGCAACTTCCGCGCGGCGGCGGTTATCTTGTTCTGCGCAATCCGTCAGGACAAAGAGGCCAATGCGGCGGCAATCGTAGACAGCGACAGCACCGTCGAATTTTCCAAAAAGAGAAAAACTCTTATGCCTATACTCGACGATATGGCGCAAGTATGCGGCGTTTCAATCAAATGCGCACAAAAGAACGTCGCTTCCGACGTGGTTGCGGCTCTTTCGGGTCAACGCAACTGCTGCTTGCTTCCCGAAGCGGGCGCGGTCGTGACGGGGCGTACTCTCGACGAAGTTTTCACCGCAACGCTCGTTTTGGACAAGGCTTGCAACGCCGAAATCCTTGCTGAAAAGAAGGGCGGAACGCAACATATGAGCGCGGTCGCCGCACTTTTGGAACACGTCGTGTTCAAACTCAAATATTCCAAAACCAACCAAAAGCAACAAAAGGCTGCCGAGAGCGGTGAAAAGGAACAGAAAGAGGAAAGAGCAACCGCAGTCGTCACCGACGAGGAAAAGAAAGTCGCGCAAGACATCAAAGACGCGGGCGTAAGACTTCTTGAGGAAAACCTCGTTCAAGGCACTTGGGGCAATATCGCCGTCAAACTCGACGACCAATATATGCTCGCAACGCCGTCGGGAATCGATTACGTTATGCTCAAACCCGAACAAATGGCAAAAGTCAATATGGAAACTCTCGAATGGACAGGCACGAACAAAGCCACCAGCGAAAAAGGTATACACGCGATTTTGCTCAAAGGCGACAAGAATATCACCGCAACCATTCACACGCACCCGTTCTACGGCTGTATTCTCGCCGCAATGGGCAAGGCTATGCCTGTTCCCGAAAAGTATCAGGACGTTTTGGGCAAAGAGATTCCGTGCGCAAAAGCGGCGCTTCCCGGCACGAGCGGACTCGTCAAAAACGTTGCAGCGGCAATCGGCGACGCCCCCGCTTGTTTTATGGCTCATCACGGCGTTATGGTCAGAGGCAAAGACCTTCAAGACGCACTGAATATTTGCAGAGCCCTCGAAGAGGCATGCCGCGATTATCTTGCGGAATAATAAAAAACAAATCGAAATCTAAATTTCATCAAAAATCAAAAACCGCAGTGCAAACTGCGGTTTTTAATTTCTCTTTTATGTACTATGTGTGTTTTTTAACGTTGGTCGTCGCAACGGGATTCGTCCATTTCGCCTTCGTCGTACACCGCAGGACGTCCGAAGAAGCCTTTGAAGAACTTTTTGACGCGCAGTGCAACGATCCAGTCGCCGAGCATCGATATGCCGTGTACGATGAGGAACGTGCCGACCATAACAGTGAGCGAGATTGCGCCGCCGATGGGGTCGAAGAAGGTGAGAAAACCGAAAACGATTTCAAAAATCGAGAGAATCAGAAGCGTCCACCAGTAGGGAACGAGGTATCTGCCTGCAGAGATTGCAAGGGACAATTCCGAAATGCCTTCCACGATGAACCACATTGCAAAGATGAATGGCAAAAAGCCTGCTACAACGCCTTCGTTTGCGAGCAAGATTATGCCGAGAACGGTTGTGATTACGCCGTCTGCAAGGAATGCGCCTCCGCCGACGAATCTCGCCGTGGTGAAGAATCCCGCAATTTCCACGATGCCTATCACAAGCACGATTGCGCCGACGATGTACGCAAGCACGGACAGTGTCGTGTCAACGGGCAGACAGAAGCAAACCACGCCTGCCACAATCATCAGTATACTTGCCAAAAACCATAGAACAGTTGTTGATTTTTTCATATTATTTACCTCTTTCAGTTTGTTTTCTACACTTATTATATATGCCTCAAATTTGCAGTCAACAACACTTTATGCCATAAGCGAGAAATAATACACACAAGTAGAAAAATATGTTCCAAAACGGTATACAAAACGGGAAAATTGATGCCGATAGAACTTAATGCGGTGTTCATTTGTACTATTTAAGGAATAAGATATTTTTGTGCAATATAATGAAAAACATATGCTTTAATTCAAAAAAACACTCTTGCGAGTGCTTTTGGAATATGATTTTTACTTTAATTATTTTTATTATTATTTCTTTTCGACGTCTATCATACGACCGCAGTACGAGCATTTGACTTGCAAATTGTTGCTCGTTTGGGTTATACCGCCGCAGTACGGGCATTGCACGGTGTACGTTCCGATGTCGTCGGGACGATTGTTGAGCGGCAAAATTTTGGTGCCTTCGATTGTGTAGTCGCAAAGATATTGCTTGTCTATGCACACGCGCACCGCGTCGATAACGTCGTTTGGTTGCATAGAAAGGTGATTTGCGATTTCGGTCGTATCTCTGAATCCTTCGCGCTTGATTGCGTCGATTATGCGTGCGTATCTCTTTTGCGGTGCATAGCGCACCCATGCAATAGGCGAGCCGTAAAATCCAAGCACGACGAACACTATGCCGATTGCCATAATCGCCGTGAAAACCGCGCCGCCTTCTTCCTTGCGAGTTGCGCCGACTATGGTCATCGCAATGCCCAAAGGAAGCATAACCGTGAGTGCGATTGACAAGGCGAGTTGCTTTGCAAGATTTTTTTGAAGTTTGCTTTTTTCGTTTTTCATAATAATATTGTATTACAAACGCAATATCTCGTCAAGAAGTAAGCAAATATTGCTCTTAAATCGATTTCTAAAAAGTAAAGTATTGTATGCAAAACGTTTTTGGAAAAGCGAAAAACGGGCGAAAAATCCTTTGATAAATTGCACTTTGTATCGTAAAAATCATCGTCGCTTTTTCAATCTAAAATTTGTATAAATTTTTGCGCCGAGGTATTGACGAAAACGCATTGAATGATATAATAACCTCAATCAAAAAATTATCCGATGGAGGTAACTATATGGCAAAGAAAACGTCAAAGAGCGTTGTCAATGAAATCATATGCTATGCACTTATTTTGGCTGCGCTGCTCGGTATCGTAACGATAATTCTCATTGCGGAAGGCACTTATGCTTGGGAAGGCATTTGGTGCGGACTTGCAACTACGCTTGTACTTGCTCTTGCGGGCGCGTGGTACGGCTGGAACAATGCAAAACTACCCGGTGTAGGCGGAAAGGTTGCATACATATTTACCGTGCTTATCATCTTGACAACGATTTTGTTTGTTCCGCTTTATCTTTATGCGTAATCGCAATACAGAAGCAAAACGAAAAGGCAACCGCAAACGCGGTTGTTTTTTTGTATGTATGTGCGTATTCAAGGTGAGTTCGCATATTTGCGAATGTAAGACGAGTCTGCATATATGCGTATGCGCTTGAAAACGGACGAGAAAAGTGCTATGATTGTCGCATAAAAAAGGAAGTGGAATATGGCGTTCAACATTGTTTTGGTAGAACCCGAAATACCGCAAAACACGGGCAACATCGTGCGTACGGCTGCGGCAACGGGTTGTAAAGTGCATTTGATAAAACCCATCGGTTTCGATATAAGCGACAAAGCGTTGAAAAGAGCGGGGCTCGATTACTGGCATCTGACCGATTTTATCGTTTACGAAAACCTCGAAGAATTTTTCGAGAAAAACGCAGAGGGCAGAGTCCGCAAAGAGGCTGACGGAAGTTGGTATATCGACGACAACTCTCTTGGCGGAAAAACGCCGCACTTTTATTTTTGCTCGACGAAAGCGAAGTTGCGCTACGACGAGGCGAATTACTCGCAAAACGATT
>ERZ808245.718-NODE-718-length-15469-cov-5.595498_pt1 | contig 15469 bp, 14 predicted proteins | sample MGYA00521243_ERZ808245 | MGnify/ENA primary metagenome ERZ808245 (study PRJEB31516, sample SAMN03275576) | gut metagenome | biome: mammalia-associated habitat; material: feces | host: Papio cynocephalus | place: Kenya | collected 2012-07-07 ... | reverse complement strand
CTGGTCGGCCATGACGCCGCCTGCCGCGCCCGCGATCGCTTTGATAAGTCCCATAATCTCTTCTCCTTTTCTTTTTCGTTTCTACTTTTGTGCTGCTTATGCCCACGGGTCCTGCGCGGCGGGAATGCGGATGCCGCTGAGTGGGCTGGAGTATTCCCACAGGAACCACTCGCCGGTGGACGGCTTCTGCCGCAGCTTGATGGGGCGCGGCGCGTCCGCGCCCGCCGTCTGAAGGAACACGCGCAGATACCCCGCCTCGACATCCTGCGGGCTGGTATCGGGCAGGACGTTGAGTATGTAAGGCTTCGTCGGCTCATAGCCGTTCTGCGGCGTCGCGCCGTTGAAGTACGCGAGCGGCAGATACTCCTTCCCGCGCAGACGGTCACGCAGGAACTGCGCGTCGTAGGGCGTCATCGGGCGTGGACCGCGCAGCAGGTCCATCGCCGCTACACCGGCGTCCTTGTCCTTTAGGTACAGGTGCAGCGCACAGAGAAATCCGGCACAGACCTCCTCCGGTGTGCGGCGCGGCAGAGCTTCAAACTCCGCGAGCGACGCGGGCAGGGTGTTGAGTGTGACTTGCATCGTGCTTTCCTCCTTATGGTTTCGTTTTATTCTTCGACTACCAGCCGTCCCTCCCCGGTGCGGCTGAGATGCTGGTTGACGGTCAGATACTCCTCGATGACGTCGCGCGCCGAGGTGGACAGAACACGGACCTTTCCGTTCCTCTCCACTTCTTCGAGCGTAATGTCCAGAAACGGCTTCAGGTTGTTGTAATGGTATTTCTGCACCGCCACGGAATAGAGCCGATCCGGATGCAGCGGCTCGCCGTCGAGCGTCAGCTCGCGAAACTGTCCCTCGCTCCGTGACCAGACGATACGCATTCCGTGAGAAAACTGATAAAATTCCGTGTGCTCGCCCTGAAACGCTTCGTCGCGCAGGATATGCCGCAGCATCCGCGTAAGCTGCTCTCCGGTGACCTTGAGCATATAAACGGCGTCGTCATAGGGTAGGCACTCCACAAGGTCGGCATAATGCACCACAGGACCGAGGGAGTAGCTACGGATGGCTCCGCTGCCCATCAGCATCAGGTCGATGCCGAAGCTGTCGCGCAGAATGTCGGCGATGAGGTCGCCGAGCGGCGTTTCCTGATTGCGCTTGGGATGCGCCAGCTCGCAGGCAAAGCGCGTCACGATGCGGTCATATTTCTCGCTCGTCGCGTCCTTGTAGTGCTGAATGAACCTTTCCACCTCCTCGTCGCGCGGACAGTGCGCGTCGTCGATGGGGACGGTCTGCCATGTAAAGGTGTCGATGGCGTTCCGGTCGGTGTCCACCATGATGTCGAACCGCCCGATCTGGTCGGTACCCGTGCCCGCCTGCACGATGTAAATATCGTTCACCTTGGCAGGCTCGGTGAGAAAGGTGTGGCTGTGTCCGCCGATGATAACGTCCACGCCCCAGTCGGGGTCAAGCATGGCTGCGAGCTTTTTGTCCTCCTCAAAGCCGATGTGCGTCAGCAGCACCGTGAAGTCGATGTCAATGGCGTTGTAGGCGTTGCAGATGTTGCCGACCTCGCGCGCCGCCTCGCCGATGTCCACGAACGAGCCGATAAGGTCCTCGTTCTTCGTCGCCGTCAGCACCTCCTCGGTGATAATACCGATGAACAGCACCTTCATCCCGTCGACGTTGGCGATCCAATACGGCTGGAACATCCGCTTGCCGTTGGACTTGATGTGGAAATTTGCGTTGATGATGGGAAAGTCCGCGCACTTTTCCAGAAACAGCAGATGCGCCAGACCGTAGTCGACCTCGTGGTTACCGATGGTGGCGACGTCCGGCCCCAGCAGGTTCATGATGCCGATGGTCGAGGTCCCCTTGTACTCCGAGTCGATGACGCTGCCGCGGAACATATCGCCCGCGACGGCGTAGATCACGTTCTTCTCCTCGCCTCGGACCTTGTTGACGTAGCCCGAGAGCAGCGACACGCCGCCCACCAGCTTCTCGTCCACCTGCTCGGCGAGAAAGTCGCCGTGCATATCGTTGGAGTGCAGGATCGTCAGCTTCTTCAAATTTTTCACCGCTTTCGTCCCTCCCTTCCCCGCCTTTATAGCATAATGCTCCGCTAAAGTCCCCCTACCAAAATGCAAAAAGTATAGGTGCGGGCAAAATTTTCCTGCCCAAAACCGGCAAAAGGAGGGGCGAAGCGGCAAATACCGCTTCGCCCCTCCTTCGCCGAGAGAGGTTTGTTTACTTGTTGTACGCCCGGTAGAGGAACGTCACGATCTGCGCTCTTGTGCAGCCGTCCGTGGGAGCGAATTTATCGCCGCCCACGCCGGTCGTCACGCCGTTGGCTGCCGCCCACGCCACCGCGTCGGCATAGTAGCTGCCCGCGGGAACGTCGCTGAACTCCGCCTTGCCCTCCGCCTTGGCGCTCAGAGCACGGAAGAGGAACGTCACCGCCTGCGCGCGGTCACAGGGCTGGTCGGGCGCAAAGCTGCTGCCGCCCACGCCGGTCGTGATGCCGTTCTCCACGGCCCACGCGACCGCCTTGGCATAGTAGCTGCCCGCCGTCACATCCGCAAAGCTGCTCGCGGCCTTCGGTTCGGGAGAACCGGCAGCGCGCCACAGGAAGGTGACGATCTGCGCGCGGGTGCAAGGCTGGTTGGGAGCGAACAGGTCGTTGCCGACGCCGGTGGTGATTTTCTTACTGACCGCCCACTTGACCGCCTCGACATAGTAGGCGGTGTCAGCCACATCGGTGAAGGTCATCGGCTCATGGCTTTCCTTGTCGATCACGATGGCATAATCGGACGCATGGTCAAATGCCCAGCTTGCCTTGCCGCCGCGGATCATACCGGCACTCCGGAATTCCAGCTCACCGTTCTTGGAATTGTAGAAATAGAGGTTTGCGTACATACCGTCGTGCTTCTTGCCGAGGTCAACGGAGAGATTCAGCGACATACCGAAGGGGCCGTTGTGGTCCAGCTGAAGCTGAATTGTCGTCGTCTCACCGGTCAGGGCGTTGATGACCTTGGCAGGAATGGTCTTTGTGCCGGTCTTAACGCCGAGGTTCAGACTCACGCCGCCCTTCGGAACATCCAGACCGTTGAAGGACCAGACCATACCGCCGCCCATATCCAGCTCAACGGTGATGTCCTTGCCCGCGATGTCCTTGATCGCGCTGGCAGGAAGCTCGGTTTCGCCCTTCATGTCAATGGTGACGGTGGAGCCTTCCTTGGCATTCTTCAGTTCCTTGGCTGCCTTGTCGGAAACGGACGAGATCACCGCGCCGCCACCGCCGCCACCGCCGCCGGAATACTTGGTGAAGGTCGCCGCTGCGACTGCGCTGTTGTTCATACCGTCCTTGACCGCGATGGCCTTGACCGTCGTGGTGGAGGTCAGGCTGAGAGCGGTCGTATAGAGCGTGCTGGAGGTCGTCGGTGTTGTGCCATCTGTGGTGTAGTAGATCTTTGCACCTGCCGTAGCGCAGAAGATGGTGACGCTCTGCGTACCGATGAAGCTGATTGCGCCGTTGGGCGTAAAGGTCGGGGCAGCAACGGTCAGCTTCGGAGAAGTCTGTGTGCTGCTGGTCGCTTCACCGGTCTTTCGGGTTGCCGTTTCCTTGATTCTCGCATAGCCGGTGTAGCTGGTGTTTGCGGCGCAATCCGTCTTGGTGTTGGTCGGGGAATAGGTCATACCGTCGAAGCTGTACTCGCCGCCTTCAAACGCGGGGATGGTGGCCGTAAAGGTCGTGCCATCGCCGTTGAGCGTAAAGGTGAGTGTGAACGCATCGGGAGCCGCAGGGCCGTCGGCCTTTTCAACCGCGGCAGTCGCATCGCTGGTGATCTCGCCAGTCTGGACACTGCTGCTGATCTTCACGGTGATGGTCTTGCCAATGTCGTCCTCACGCAGCGTGTACTTGCCGGTGTTGTTGGCCGCGACCTGTGTCGTGCCGTTCCGATACCACTTGTAGTCCAAATTGCCGGTGTTGTTGCCACTGGTCAGCGTGGCAGTCAGTTCCTCGCCATACTTCGCCGTGCCGGTGATGCTTGCCGTGCCGGTGAGGGCGGCGGCTTCATAGGTTGCCGTTACATTAACGGCAGAAGCAGGCATGATAAAGGTCGCGGGATTGCTGGCCTTGGTACTGCCGGACTTGTAGACGCTATCCTCAAGACCGCTCCACTCCTTGAAGTTAAAGCCCGTCTTGGTAGCTGCGGTAATGGTCACTTCCGCGCCTGCGGCCTGATTGCCGGAGGGAGTGGCCGTACCATCCGTGACCGTCACACTATAACGCGCCGTGCCGGGATCGGTCAGCGTGAGCGTCTTGTAGTTTGTATCGCTGGCGTTGTGGTTGCTGTCCGCCTTGTAGCGCACATAGTAGGTGCCTGCGGTCAGGCCGGTCACATCGCCGGTGCAGTCTGTCCAGTCTCTATCGGTAGATTTCCTGTACTGCATGGCGCTGGTGGTGCCGGTGATCTTACCGTCGCTGCCGCCCACAGTGGTGGGATTCACCGCAGTCAGATCTTCGGTGGGAACGCCCCATGTAGCCGGAGTGATGGAGAACTTCCATGTATCATTAGTCAGACCGGAAGCCGCATTGAAATTATCGCCAGCGGCAACATCAATTTTGACGGTGTACTCACCGACATCCTTGGCGTCGGCCACGGAAGTGCCATCCTTCATATAGGTGGGCGTGATCGTGCCGGCCTTTGTGAGAGGGCTCTTGAGGGTGATGGATGCCGTTTTGCCGCTGCCATCGTACTCCAAATTGGTCGGAGCGACAAAGTTGAAGCTATCCGCAGTCAGCGTTCCCTTGCCGATGTTCCATGTGATGGACTTAGGCTCGACGGTATTATCGTTCCACTTGTAGCCATCGTTCAGCGTAGCGGTTGCTGTGTAATTTGTTGCGCTGACATCCGTTGCCGTGTAGGTGCCGGAAAGCGTGTAGCCGGTACCTGTGTTTACGCCGGTCTTTTCCGTACCGTCATAGATCAGCCCTGTGTTGGCTGTAGGAACAGCAATGGAAGTCGTAGTCCCGGACGCGGTGTAATTCACGGTAAAGCTCTTCTCGGTGACGCCGGCGCCGGTGCCGCTGACCTTGACGGTGGCGGTGTAGGTAGTGCCTGCGGCCAGTCCGGTCTTGGGCGTGACGGTGAAGTCAGCCGTGCCGCTTGCTGTAATATCCGAAATGCTGGTCTTGTTCAATTCAAAGCTGCTGGCGTTGGTGCCGCTCAGCGCAATGGTCAGCGGGCCGGTATCCGCCGTGCCGCTGTTGGTGATGGTGACGGTCAAAGGCGTTTCATTATCAAAGAAATAGTTCGTAGTCTCATCTTCAACTCCAGCCAATTTCAAGCTGATGTTAGCTTCCGGAGCCGCGCTTGCCTCCAGCGTTACACATGCCTGATTCGGGCCACTGGTTGCGGTTTCACCGTTGATCTTGTAGGTACAGTCTGTGGCAAACTTGTAGCCCGCAGCCGCTTCAAACTTGACCACGACATAATACTTAACTTCATTGCTAAAGGTATCCGAGGGTTCCATCTCATAGGCGCTCAATGTCATCCACTTGGTCACGGTCACCGTGTACTTGGTTGCATCGCCGGAGGTCGCGGCGTTCGAAGGATGCTGACCGTCCACGGGAGCCGTGACCGTGGCGGTGGCTTCGGTGATGGGCGTGAGGATATTAAACTTCGCGTCTGCGTTTCCAGTCACGGTCAAGTCCGCACCGCTGACAAGGTTTACCGCAGGAATGGTGATCGCCAGCGCCTCTACGCTGTTTACGCTGGGCGTGCCGCTGACGGTGATGGTCGCGGTGGTGTCGTTTTCGTTCACCGCCGTCTTGATCTTGGCTTCAAGACCGGCAGGGAGGTTGGTAAACCAGCTCGTCACATCGGTGCCTGCCGCGATTGCCTTGAATTTGGCATTTTCCAGCGTGACGGTGATTTCCTTGTCAGTGATCACCTCGTTGGTCGTGCCCTCGATGGTCACATTGTTCACGGCGGCGGAGGCCGCGCCGGGCGCTTCGTATGCAAACTCCACCGTATAGCTGCCGTCGCTGTTGGCTTCACCGGAACAGGTATTGCCAGAAGAATAATATTCGCCCTTGGTCACCTTGGTGTTCTCGCCCAGCGTGATCACGCCCTGGATTGGGTAGTTTCCCTTGCTGGTCGCCGTCACGCTGCCGCCGGTCAGGTTAATGTTGTTAGTGCCGGTATTCACATAGGACGCATAGCTGCCTTCGGTGGTCAGCGTCACCGTCGGGCTGCCGGTCACATCCAGACCGCCGTTTTTGGCAGCGATTGCCGAGGCCTTCGTGCTGATATTCACCGTGCCGCCGCTGACGGCCACGCGGTTGTTGCTCGACCACAGGCCGACAGAATCCGTCTTGGTGCTGGTGATGTTGATCGTACCGCCCGCGATCCTGATGTCCGCCTTATCGCCGGTGCTCATTGCCTCTGCGTTGTTGTATACGCCATACTTGAAGTCCGTGAGCGTCACATCTGCGTTCAGCGTCACGACGCCCTCGGCGTTGATGGCGATTGGGCTAACATAGCTTGTTTCGCTCTTAATCGTGAGGCTGCCGCCGCTGACCGTTGTTTTGTCGCTTGTCTTGGTATGAATACCGTAGACCATGCCGCCGGCGCCCTTCATCGTAATGCTCTTCTCGCCGCTGCCGCCGAGAGAGATGTCGCCCGAATCCACATAAATGCCGTAAAGAGCCTGCTCATTGCCGGTCTCGCCCTCAACGGCCAGATCCAGCTTGCCGCTGCCGGTGGTGGAGAAGCCGTTTTGCGCGTAGATGGCATAGGTCGCTGTCTGCTTGGTCTTTGCGTTGACCGTCACATTGGCACTTTCCGCAATGGCAACGCTCTTGCCGGAGATGCCACATACATTTCCGGTGCCGGCGCCGGTCGCCTTGACCGTCAGAGAGCCGCTGCCATGGATGGTCAGGTCAACATCGTTGCCGAGGACGCCGTAAAAATTCGTGCCAGCGGAGCCATTTACCGTGACAGTGTTTTCGCCCTCCAGCACAATGCTCAGGCTGCCGTTTGTCGCAGAAATTTTCCCGCCGCTGTAGCCGTTCAGATACAGCGTGCCGGTGCTGCCATCGTAGCGGGCTACATAGGTTTCACTGCCGGTGTAGCTCTGTGCAGTAGTCGAGCTGTTGCTCGCTGCATATTGCTTATCCTGAAGACTAAATCCGTTGCCGTTAATCGTAATGCCCACACCATTGGGATACGTTTCTTCCTCCGCCAGCGCCGTGGTCGGCAGCAGCGAGAGCAGCAGCACGAAGGTGAGCAGCAAACTCATCAGCTTGCGTTTGTTTGTTCGCATTTTTGTTTCCTCCTAAGAGAAGTATTTCCCATGCGTTCGGCGTCCGCCCCGGCGCATGGAGCCGGTCAGGTCATGTTGTCTTTGCCCCGCGGAGCCATGTTCTGCGCCGCAGCAGCGTCCCGCAGTCGGGGCAGTACCGCGACGCGGCGGGCAGCACCGCGCCGCACTTCGGGCAGTAGAGGTGATAGGACTTGTAGAGGTCAAAGAGCGTTTCCTCCGGCAGCACCGCGCCGCAGGACCGGCAGTAGTCCTCCTTCGCGTCCGCACCCCTGCCGCACACGCGGCAGACCTTGCGGCGCTTCATCACCTCGGGGCCGAAGCCGCAGGAGAGCATGACGGCCTCGCGGCGGGCGATCTCACGGTCGATCATGGCATCTCCTCCTCATAGCGCAGCAGCTTGCCGCAGATCGGGCAGAATTGGGACGGCTCGGCGAGCCGCCTGCCGCACCAGCGGCAGAAGTGGGGAATGGATTCCCACGGCGTGCAGGCGACGCACTCGTGAACGTCGGCGTTGAACATCGCGTCGGACACCCAGCGCCCGCAGCGCTCGCAGCGCTCGAAATGCTTTTTGCCCTCCGCCGCCCACGCCATGTCCAGCGCCGCCTCCTCCGTGTCGGCCCGCACCGGCTTCGTGGTGCAGAGCAGCTCGCCCGACAGGTCGCAGTAGAAATGAAAACGCCAGCCGCCCCCATCGGTGATGGCTCGGTAGGTCGCCGTTTTCTGTCCATGTACCACGGACATTCCCCCTTTCCGGTTCTGTGTCAGGCGGGGTCCCCCGCCCGCGAAGCATTAAGGATTTTTGTTCGGAGCGATGCTCCGAACAAAAGAGGGTACCCTCTTTTGCCTTTTCTGGGTATTCTATAGCACGGTTTTCCCGTTTTGTCCCCCTACCAAAATGCAAAAAGTATAGGTGCGGGCAAAATTTTCCTGCTCGAAACCTATACCTTTGGCAAAAAGCGGCAGTACTTGCGGCAAGGACACACGCGCGTCCGCTCTGCGGCGATCGAGCAGGCAGCTCTCCCAACACGAAAGCCGACCTCTCACACCACCGTGCGTACCGACCGGTAGGTACACAGCGGTTCAACCGCATAAGTGCAAGGACTCGTAGTAGTTGAGGATACTAAAGTATCTGAAGTGAAGATAGGGGCGTTACGGTCCCCTTCGGTAATTCAAAAAGGATAATCGTGGTTGCAATACATGCATTGACCTAATTATCGGCCGGTCATTGAAGTGCTCGTTCAATGACTGGCCGCAAGCCTTTTGCTATACTGAATGGAGATTTCCGTTTTCAGGAACAGCTTGTCGAACCGCGGTCAAAAGACAGTGGCTGGAACGGAACTTAGCAATAAAGGGGCGTGGAGCAATGGGAAGATATCAGAACGAAGATTTGATCGAGGTTTTTGAGGATACCCGCAGATGGTGCCGCAGCGAAAAGGCGCTGCGCGAGGCGGTCGAGCATTCTCTCGCGGAGACAAAACTCTATAGCGTTGGCGAAGAGCTGCACTACGACAATAGCCGCTATGCCGAACCGATGGCAGTCAGCGTCAGCACACGCCGCACCTTTGAGGCCGCGAGGGAACTGCACGAGAAGCTGCCCAATGCAAAGATCGCCGTACTTAATTTTGCTTCGGCGACCAATCCGGGCGGCGGTGTGACACGGGGCAGCCGCGCACAGGAGGAATCCCTGTGCCGCTGCTCGACGCTTTATCCCGTGTTGGCGGATCCGAAGTACTGGGGCGCGTTCTACGGATTTCACCGCAAACGCCACGACGCCCGATATACAGACCTTTGCCTCTATACGCCGGGGGTAAAGGTCATCAAAAGCGATACGGCGCTTCCGGAGCGCCTGGATGAAAAGGACTGGCTGAGCGTAGACGTTATTACCTGCGCGGCGCCAAATCTTCGTGAGCGCCCGTCAAACGAAATGAACCCACAGGCAGGCGAAGCGCTGCACCTGAGCGACGAGGAGCTGCTGGCGCTGCACAAAAAACGCGGCCGCCGCATTCTAGCTGCGGCAGCCGCCAATGAAGCAGATGTTCTTGTCCTGGGGGCATTCGGCTGCGGGGCGTTCCGCAATCCGCCGGAGATCGTGGCCAAGGCGTACCGTGAACTCCTGCCGGAGTTTGACGGCTGCTTCGAACGCGTGGAGTTCGCCGTGTACTGTACACCGCAAGCACGCGGCAACTACGAAGCGTTTGTCCGCACGATGCAAGCATAGCGCGAGGCCATCTGGCTCCAAACCGAAAGCTTCCGCTGCACAGCGAAAGAGCAGAAAGCAGGAAGAAAAATGACTCGAGAAGAAGCAGGGAAAGAGTTGCTTGCCATGTTACAGGAAGCGGAGGATGGTCCCACCTACTCCATAGAAGAAGTGGACGCTTATATGCGAGAGCTGCTGCATCCGAAAAATCAGATTTACCTGACGGGCGATACGCACGGCAGTTTTGACCGTATTATCTCTTTCTGCAAGAGACAGCAAGTTCAGCCTGAAAGCACCTTCATTATCTTGGGGGATGCCGGACTGAACTACTATGGGGATAAGAGAGACCGGCGAGGCAAAGATGCGCTGGCAAGGATCCCTATCTCGTTCTTCTGCATCCATGGCAATCACGAAATGCGCCCATCTGAAGAGTTGGGCTATCAGGTCAAGGAGTACCACGGTGGGAAGGTGTGGGTTCAGCCCGAGTATCCAAACCTCGTATTTGCCATCGACGGAGAGGTCTACGACTTCTTTGGCCATTCCTGCATTGTCATTGGAGGCGCATATAGCGTCGATAAGCACTACCGATTGGCAAGAGGCTATAACTGGTTTGAAGACGAGCAGCCGTCCGATAAAATCAAAGAAAAAGTTGAGCGCGTGCTTTCCGAGCGCAATTGGAAAATCGATGTTGTACTGTCACACACCTGCCCGCTCAGGTATGAGCCGACGGAAGTGTTTCTATCCATGATCGACCAGTCGAGTGTGGATAAGAGCACCGAGCAATGGCTTGGTACGATCGAGTCAAGGCTGCACTATGAGCGCTGGTATTGCGGCCACTATCATACGGACAAGGAAATCGACAAGATTCGTTTCATGTTTCAGGACTACGCGCTGCTGCCGCATCAGATTTCCCTTTCCGAGGAGAAGGAAACAATCCGGTGGATGCAGCGGCAGGCCGAGATTGTCGAAGCATTGGGCCTGATGGACGATGCCTGTTCTGATATATTGAATTTAGATTTCAAAAGCTGATCCCGCGCTTTGCCGCTCGATTGCTCCGAGCGCATAGACAGTTGACGCGATGGCATCACCTTCCATTCGTGATGTAATTCCATATTGGGGTCATTTCATTCTGCCACAAATGAGCTGACCATCGTTGTAATGGCGAGGACTTTCAAGTCCTCGCCATTACAACGATGGTCAGTTGCTGTATTGACAATTGGGAAAATATATAATACTTGCTGGTTTCTCGTCCCCGTTCATAACCTCTCCGAAGCCGTGACCCCCAGTGGCAAGACAACAAAATCAGTTGGGGTATTTATCTGTAGATTTTGCTCCAGACGGATTGACAATGTGCATTGTGCGTTGTACAATCTCGGTTATACATAATGCAAGTTATGAATTAGAGGTGTGAATATGCCCGCAAAAGCAAAAGTCACCAAAGAAATGATCATTGACGCAGCCTTTGCGGTCGCCCGTGAAGCAGGAGTGGAAAACATCAACGCAAGGACTGTTTCCGAAAGGCTGCATTGCTCCACACAGCCCGTCATGTATCACTTCGCGACAATCGAAGAACTGAAAAGGACGGTCTATGCGAAGACAGACCTCTATCATTCGGAATATCTGATGAATATGAAAAAGCCGCCAAAGGGCGCCGCGCTTGGGATCGGAATGAATTATATCCGCTTTGCAATCGAAGAACCGCATTTGTTCCGGTTTCTGTTTCAGTCGGATTATTTCAGTGGAAAGACCCTGATTGAGCTGATTGATGCCGAAGATCTTCTCCCCGTTCTTTCAGCGATGCAGGGAGCATTAGGCATTGGCATGGAACAAACGAAAAAGGTTTTCCTGACGGTTTTCTTGTTTGCCCACGGGTACGCAAGTATCATCGCTAACAATTCGCTGAAATACGACGAGGAGCTTATCAATTCTCAGTTGGAGCAGGCGTATAGAGGCGCAGTCTTGGCAGCGCAGGAAGGCTCTGTATGTGTATAGCTCAGCAAGCAAATAGCGAGGTGTCACGAATGGTTGAAACGCTGAAACCAAAATTAGATTGGCTCCTCTGCCCAAGATGCGGCGGTAAAACGAGAACTCAAATACGGCCGCATACCGTACTGGAGGATTTCCCCCTATTCTGCCCCAAGTGCAAATACACCTGTGTGATCCGTTTCAGGGACGGAAAAACAGAAGAAATCAAAATGCCAGACGCTTAGACGCAGTGCAAGCCGAGATGATCGGTTTGTGCTGCGTCTATTGTTTTAGGGGAATGGAAATCGGCCGGCAAAGCCACGAGCCGATATTGGGATCTGCAAGGAAACGGTTCAAAAATGGTATGCCCCAAAAAGGCGATCACTTTGCTGAGAGAGCGGGTACAGGAACAATGCCGATACGAAAAATATGTCTGACCGCCGCAATGGCTGTAATCGTCGTGTCCATTGCTGCGGCGATCAGTTTTCTTGCGTACATAAGCCCACCGAAGGACGATGTGAAAGTCTTTCATTATCCTCCGGAGTTTTTCTGTGCAAGTTCAGAAAATCGTATCGACTACCAGACAGATGGGAAATGCGCGGCCTATGCTGCGGCCTATCTCCTGCGGCACTTTGGGGAGAATGCGGATGGAGAGGCTCTGTTTCCGGAATTAAAACGAACGCTTGGCTTCGTTTCCGCAAACAGCATCGCAGATGTTTTTGAGAAGCATGGGTATCAGGCAAAGGCTTGTCATGGGAGCGTTGGCACGTTGAAGCAGCGGCTGTCCGAGGGAAATCCGATCATTGTTTTCATCCGGATCCCGGGAGATACGCACTACGCTGTCGCTGTCGGCTACGACGAGCAGCACATTTACCTGGCGGATTCTCTTGCGGAAAATGCCAACGCATCGGATACGCGATATAACCGTGTGCTGACAGCAGAGGATTTTGAAGCGGTATGGAAAACCGGAACTCTGCTGCCTGACAATATTTATATCGTTGTCACGGCAGCAAATGGATAATTTGTTTATTGCCTTTTATGGTACAAGGAAAGAAAAACATTGGAGGAATACAATATGAAAAACAGCGCACTGGTGGTCATCGACCTGCAAAATGACATCACGAAAAACTACAGGGAAATCATTGAAAAAGTCAATGAGGCAATCGACTGGGCAGCTCAAAAGGGGCTGTGTATCATTTACATTCAGCACAATAACCTGTCCGCGGGAACAAGGACCTTCAAGCCCGGCACGCATGGTGCAGAGCTGGTGCCAGAGCTGCATGTCGTATCCGAGCATATCTTTACAAAGTCAAAGAGCAACGCTCTGACCAGCGATGAGTTTGCGGCTTTCATCAGGGAAAACAGCATTGACGACTTTTACGTTGTCGGCGCGGATGCTGCGGCCTGCATCAAATCCACCTGCTATAACATGGCGAAAAGCGGCTATACCGTTCATGTGCTGTCGGACTGCATCACCAGCTATGACAAAAAGAAGCTGCCCGAGCTGCTTGCCTATTATGAGAGCAAGGGATGCACCGTTCTGACGCTTCAGGAAGCGGTGCGGGCGTAATGATCACAGGAGAAACAAGTATGGATGCAATTTTGAATTTTACCCGCGTCGTGTGGAATGTACTGCTGCACTCTATTCGCACCGCCACATTCTGCTGGGTAGCGATAGCCTTGGTGGTGGCAGTTTTGGCCATTCGCGGCGTGACGCAGAAAAAGCGCGGCAAAAAGCAGGAGAACAATTACGGCCTGGAGGGGATGAGCCTTGGCATGTGCCTCGGTCTGCTGGTCGGGACAATGCTGGAAAACTATATCGGTGCTGCAATCTCTCTCGGTATGGTCGTCGGCCTTGTGGTCGGGATGCTCGTTCCGAGGAAAGTAGAGAGCGGAGAGAAATGAAACGAAAAGCATTGACCGCCACACTTCTCGCCCTTTGCATTTTGGAGCTTGCTGTCTTTTTGACTGCTTGCGGCCGAGACTGCTTTGTTGGCAGCCGCACGGCAGAGATAGGCTCCTACCGATTGGACATTGACCGCATGACCGGAACCGACCAGTTCACGATGGAATTGAATGCGGGTGATACGCTTGCGGTTCAATTTGAAACCGTAAAAGGTTCTATCTGCATGGAGATCAAGGAACCGGACGAAAGCTCCCTGTATGCCGGTAACGGCAAGGGCGTGACCGAGTTTACCGTAAGTATCCTTGAGAGCGGTACCTATTCCATCTGTGTGGAAGCGCATCATGCAAAAGGAACCGTTTCCATTCAGCAGATAGATGGAAAGAACGCGTGAGGAAACTGACTGCTCGGCGCTTGACGCAGCTACACAGGAGAAAACGACATGAAAAAGCTATATGAGAAAAACGAACTGACCTTTGCCCTCGTATGGATCGCAGTCTACTGCGTCCTGCAATCGTTGGCGAATCCGCTGAACAAGGCCATTGGGGTCGCATACGCGGCAAGCGCCGCTTTTTGTATTCTGCAGGCCGCTGTGCTTCTCACCTTTATCCGAAAGAACAGCTTGCAGAAGCGGTACGGGCTTTGCAAATCCTCCGTTCCTGCCCGGCAGTTCCTTTACTATGTGCCGCTGCTTATCTTGGCGTCGGGAAATCTCTGGAACGGCGCTGCGATCAATTATTCTCCGGCGGAAACGGTCTGCCGCATCGTGTGTATGCTCTGTGTCGGTTTTCTGGAGGAAGTGATCTTCCGTGGGTTCCTGTTTTCAGCCATTGCAAAGGATAACATCAGATCGGCTGTCATCATCTCCAGCGTGACCTTCGGCATCGGGCATATCATCAACCTGTTCAACGGCAGCGGTATGAGTTTGGTGAACAATCTGTGCCAGATCGTCTTTGCCATCACGGTCGGCTTCCTGCTAGTCACGATCTTCTATCGCGGCGGGAGTCTGATTCCCTGCATTCTCGTCCATTCCACCATCAACACGCTTGGCACATTTGCAAATGACACGAGCCTTACCACAGAAATGCACCTTGCTCATATCGCCGCTCTGATCGCCATAACAGCGGTCTATACCTTATTCCTCACAAGAACGCTACCAAAAAGGCAATGGGAACACGCAAACGATTGCTTCAAATCCTCATGAGAACTGCGCGATGGATCAGGACGAACTGCTGATTGCAAATGCTTGATAATATTCCCGTCGACCGCCTGATACAAATCCAATATGACGAAACGCCCCGCAGAACGCGATTATAGGACTTCGAGCACTGTGGTATCCAGTATTGGACGGCGCAGGCACCGGAAAGGACGGATGAAATATGAAATATCCATTGGAGGACAGGCTCCCCTATGCGTTACTGGCGCTTCTCGTGCTAGCCGTGTTCTACGGCGTTTATTTTGCCAAGGTGCTGGCGCAAAAGCAGCGCGGCATCCAGACTCGGCAGATTGGGCGCAGAAAGGAAAAATCCATTCACACGGTCGAAGTGCTTATGAGCATTGCGACGCTGGGTGCGCCCATCGCACAGCTTCTCTCCATCGCTTTCGGCTGGAGCCATCTTCCCGCGAACGCACGGTTTACCGGTTTCTGCGTCGGAATGCTGGGCGATGTGTTTTTCCTGCTGTCCGTTCTGTGCATGAAGGATAGCTGGCGGGCAGGCATTCCCGACAAGGATAAAACGGAGCTTGTCACGACCGGCATTTACCGTTTCAGCCGCAACCCGGCGTTTCTCGGCTTTGACTTCATGTATGTTGGTGTCCTGCTGCTGTACGGAAATCTGCTGACGCTCGGCTTTTCTGTCTTTGCCATCGTCATGCTCCACTTGCAGATATTGCAGGAGGAACGATACCTTGTGAACACCTTTGGCGCGCCATATCAGGAGTATTGCCGCCATGTGTCCCGGTATTTGGGCAGAAAATAAAGACCTTTTCAGGAGAACAGATCATGTCAAAACGAACACGACAATACATCGGTATTCTGGCTGCGCTTGCCGCCTACTACCTCGTTCACGAGGGCG
>ERZ808245.714-NODE-714-length-15531-cov-3.037284_pt1 | contig 15531 bp, 21 predicted proteins | sample MGYA00521243_ERZ808245 | MGnify/ENA primary metagenome ERZ808245 (study PRJEB31516, sample SAMN03275576) | gut metagenome | biome: mammalia-associated habitat; material: feces | host: Papio cynocephalus | place: Kenya | collected 2012-07-07 ... | reverse complement strand
CCTGCGACGACTATGCGAAGGAGAGCGGGCGGTATCCGTATATGGGCCTGATGGCCTCCGAGGGCGGCAGACGCCAAAAGGCGCTGATGCTCAACGGGTGCAATTACATCTCCCCAGGAACGAAGAGATCTGCGCCGTTCGCCATTTTCAACCGGCAGGATATCCTGACCCTGGCTCTGGAGATGGAGGACTACTACCACGCACACTGGCGGGATTTCGGGGAAACGGAAATCGAAACCATCATTCCGGCCATCTACGGTGAGATCGTCCGGGATGCTGACGGTACCCTGCGGACCACGAAGGCCCAGCGGACGGGATGCTCCATGTGCGGCTTTGGAATCCACATGGAAGGACGCCCTCACCGGTTCGACCTCCTCCGGGAATCGAATCCCAAAGAGTGGGAGTTTTGGATGAAGCACATCTACCAGGATGAAGACGGAAAGTGGTGGGGGTTCGGCGATGTCCTGGATTACATCGGCATTGGCTGGGAGGATGATCCGCACGGAGACCTCGACGGCCAGATCGGATTGTTCGGAGGTGGCCAGCATGGAAACCTATCTTGAATTTCTCCGCTCGAAGATCGTGCTGGCGAAGGAGAGCGGATTTGAGCTGGACCCTGGGGAGGTCAATCCGGGGCTGAAACCCCACCAGCGGGACGCTGTGGTCTGGGCTCTGCGGGGCGGATGCCGGGCGCTTTTCGAGAGCTTCGGCCTGGGGAAGACCGTGCAGGAGATCGAGTTCTGCCATCAGGCCGTGCGGCACGATGGCGGGAGGGCCCTGATCGTGCTCCCCCTGGGCGTGCGCCAGGAGTTCGCCCGAGATGCCCGGGAGATCCTGGGCTATCCCACCCCGGTCTACATCACCTCCATGGAGGACCTGGCCGGGACGGATGCCGAGATCGTGATGACCAACTATGAGCGGGTGCGGGACGGGGACATCGACCCGACCCAGTTCACGGCCGTGGCCCTGGACGAGGCGTCCGTGCTGCGGAGCTTCGGGAGCAAGACCTATCAGACGTTCCTTCCCAAGTTCCGGGGGGTGAAGTATAAGCTGGTCTCCACGGCCACGCCGTCCCCCAACCGGTATAAGGAGCTCATCCACTACGCCGGATACCTGGAGATCATGGATACCGGCCAGGCGCTGACCCGGTTTTTCCAGCGGGACAGCACCAAGGCCAACAACCTGACCCTCTATCCCCACAAGGAGGATGAGTTCTGGCTGTGGGTCTCTTCCTGGGCGCTCTTCATCGGGCGGCCCTCCGACCTGGGCTATGACGATACCGGCTATGACCTGCCGCCGCTGGAGGTCCGGACCCACGTTGTCCGGGATGATTATGGAAAAGAAGTGGACCGTGACGGGCAGTACAAGCTCACCAATGACGCTGCGGTCTCCCTGGCGGAGGCAAGCCGGGAGAAGCGGGAGAGCATCGAGGCCAGGGTGGCCGTGGCCCGTGAGATCGTGGAGAGCGACCCGGAGGCCCATTTCCTCCTCTGGCATGACCTGGAGGCGGAGCGCCACGCCCTGCTCCGGGCACTGCCGGGGGCCGTGGACATCTACGGCAGTATGGACTACGCAGAGCGGGAGCGGCGGGTCATCGACTTCTCAGAGGGCCGGACCCGGCTCTTCGCCACGAAGAAAAGTCTCTCCGGCTCCGGCTGCAACTTCCAGCGGCACTGCCACCGGGCCATCTTCGTCGGCATCGACTACGAATTCAATGATTTCATTCAGGCCATCCACCGGATATACCGCTTCCTGCAGTCTGAGCCGGTGGTCATCGACATCATCTACACGGAGGCGGAGGACCCCATCTACCGGGTGCTGCTGGAAAAGTGGAAGCAGCACAACGCCATGCAGGAGCGGATGCGGGAGATCGTCCAGAAATACGGGCTCAGCGGTGCGGCGCAGACTGAGCGCATGAGCCGGAGCATTGGAGTTGAGAGAGTGGAAGTGAAGGGAAAGAACTTTACGGCGGTCAACAACGACTGCGTGGAGGAGACCGCCCGCATGGCGGAGAACAGCATGGACCTCATCGTGACCTCCATCCCATTCTCCAATCACTACGAGTACACTCCCAGCTACAACGACTTTGGGCACAACGAGGACACCCGGCGCTTCTTCGAGCAGATGGACTACCTCAGCCCGAACCTGCTGCGGGTGCTGAAACCGGGGCGGGTGTTCTGCTGCCACGTGAAAGACCGGGTCCTCTTCGGCAACGCCACGGGGATGGGGATGCCCACCATGGAGCCCTTCCACGCTATGTGCATCCGCCATTACATGGCCCACGGCTTCGCCTACTTCGGCATGATAACCGTGGTCACGGACGTGGTGCGGGAGAACAACCAGACATATCGCCTGGGGTGGACGGAGCAGTGCAAGGACGGTTCCAAGATGGGTGTCGGCTGTCCGGAGTACATCCTGCTTTTCCGGAAGCTGCCCACGGACCGGTCCAAGGCATACGCCGACGAGCCGGTGGCGAAGTCCAAGGAGGACTACACCAGGGCTCAGTGGCAGATCGACGCCCACGGCTTCTGGCGCTCTTCCGGGGACCGGCTCCTCACCAAGGAGGAAATCATGGCCATGGACACCGGGAAGATCCAGGCGGCCTACCGGCGCTTCAGCCGGGGGACGGTGTACGACTACGCCGAGCACGTCCGGCTGGCAAAGGAGCTGGACGAGGAGGGAAAGCTCCCTGCCACCTTCATGGTAGTGGCACCCGGTTCCTGGGATGCGAATATATGGGACGATATCAACCGGATGCGTACCCTGAACACCACCCAGAGCCAGCGCCGCCAGCAGATGCACGTCTGCCCCTTACAGCTGGATATCGTGGACAGGCTCATCAATCGGTACAGCAATCCCGGAGACCTGGTGCTGGACCCTTTCGGCGGCCTGGGCACCGTTGCCCTGGAAGCTATGAAGGCTGGGCGGCAGGGGTACACCATCGAGCTGAACGATGGCTATTTCCGGGATGCCGTGGGGTACCTGCAGGAGTACGAGGAAGAGGACAGGAACATTTCCCTGTTTGATCTGATTTGATGAAGGAGGAAAAGCAATGAACGAAGAAATGAAAATGACCCAAGAGCGGGAAGGCCGGATCCTGGAGGCCGCCATCGACACTTGGGGCTCTGAGATGCAGATCATTGTGGCTATCGAGGAGATGAGCGAGCTGACGAAGGCCCTCACCAAGTACATCCGGGCCGATGATGCCGCCACGATTTCGGTCAATATCCGGGAGGAGATGGCCGACGTGGGTATCATGCTCAACCAGCTCTCCCTCATTTTCGGCGATACCGCCGAGGAGGAGATCCGCAAGCTGAACCGCCTGCGGCGGAGAATCGAGGATGTGACCGGTGAGACGCTTTTCTGACATGGATATCCCGGAGCGGCCATTGGAGCCGCCGGAGCCGGAGGCGGTGCCCCGCTGCCCCTGCTGCGGCGAGGAGTGCGAGACGCTGTGCCGGGATCGGGCTGGGCTCATCGTTGGATGTGAGAACTGCATGGAGACGCTGGACGCCTGGGAGCACCGGTATCTGGCAGATTGAGAACGAAACAGGAGGACAAGAACATGACAGCACCGAAGGTGTGTGAGAACTGCGGGGCGGCCCTGGACGCCGGGGAGACCTGCGATTGCCAGGAGACGGCCCAGGACAGCGGATTGATCCGGCTGGTCCAGCTCCCCGTCATTGAAGAGCGACTGCGAGACCTGAAGGAGGCTACGGAGCGGCGCACGGGCCAGGCCATGAGCATGGTATGCGCTCCGGAGACCCTGGCGGCGGTGAAGACCGTGCGGGCGGAGCTGAACCAGGAATTTGCGGAGATGGAGGCCCAGCGGAAGGCAGTGAAGGCCGCCATCATGGAGCCCTATGACCGCTTTGAGGCGGTTTACCGGGACTGCGTGGCGGTCCCCTTCCGCCAGGCGGACGCCGACCTGAAGGGGAAGATCGAGGCCACGGAGCGGGAGATCAAGGAACACTGCGAGGAGTATCTGCGGCACTACTTTGCGGAGCTCTGCGCCGCCCACGGGGTCGATTTCCTGACCTACGAGCAGACCGGCGTGAAGGTGGATATGGCCTCGGCCCGAGCCAAGACCCCCAAGAAGCTCATGGAGCAGCTGCGGATAATGGTGGAGGGCTGCGCCCAGGCGATGGCCACCATTGACGGCATGGAGCACGGGGACGAGATCGCCGTGGAGTACAAGAAGTGCCTGGACCTGACCTTCGCCATTCAGCTGGTGACCAAGCGGCACCAGCTGTTGGAGGCGGAGCGGCAGCGGAAGGCGGAGGCAGCGGAGGCCTGTGTCCGGCCCGTCCAAGAGGCCCCGGAGGTAACGCCGGTCCCCAAGCGGGTGCAGAAGGCCGCTGTTGAGACCCTGACCTGTACCTTCACCGTGACGGCTACCCGGGAGCGGCTGAAGCTCCTGAAGAGTTTTCTGGACAGCAACGGCTACAACTACAATTGAGGAGGAGAATTTCCATGAACGAGATGCAGAACTATGCCCCCAACGAGGGGATGGCCCCGAAGACGGTAAGTACGGAAATGATGATCTCCCGGCAGGCCCAGGAGGTCCAGGCGGCGATGGTGGTGGCAAAACGCTTCCCTCGGAACGAGGTGGAGAGCCACAACCGCATCCTCAACGCCTGCAAGCGCAGGAGCCTGGCGGAGCGGGCAGTCTATGAGTATCCCCGCGGCGGGGAGAACGTCACCGGACCTTCCATCCGCTTGGCGGAGGTCATGGCCCAGAACTGGGGCAACCTGGACTTCGGCATTACGGAGCTGGAGCAGAAGGGAAACCGCTCCACGGTGATGGCCTACTGCTGGGACCTGGAGACCAATGTCCGGCAGACCAAGATTTTTGAAGTTCCCCACGTCCGGCAGACCAAGAAGGGCACCAAGGCCCTGACGGATCCTCGGGACATCTACGAGATGGTGGCAAACCAGGGCGCCCGGCGGATGCGTGCCTGCATTCTGGGGATCATCCCCGGGGACGTGGTGGATGCCGCTGTTGACGCCTGCTCAAAGACGCTGCTGAGCGGCGGGGAGCCTCTGATCGACCGGATCCGCAAGATGGCGCAGGCGTTCCAGGAGGACTTCGGCGTGCCGCTGGAGTGCCTGGAAAAGTACATCGGCTGCAAGGCGGAGGCCTTCACCAGCCAGAGTATCGTGAAGCTGCGGGGGGTCTATACGGCCCTGAAGGATGGCCGGGCGGACCGGGAGCAGTATTTTGACCTGCCCACTGTGGACGAGAAGACCGGCGAGGTGATGGAAGAGACCTCCGCTGAAACGGTCGGCACGCCGGATGACGGCAAAACCGACAGCGCCCCGAAGCAGGTGAGCCTGAGTGACCTGTAATGTGATCGCAACTGGGTCTCAAGGCAACGCCGTGGTTCTGGATGGGACCATCCTTCTGGACTGCGGCGTGCCCTTCGGGGCGTTGGAGGAGGTCTGTCAGAACCTCTCCCTGGTGGTCCTGACCCACATCCATGGGGACCACTTCCGCCCGGAGACCATCAAGCGCCTGGCTTTCCTGCGGCCTGCGCTGCGCTTTCTTTGCCCGCCCTGGCTGCACCAGCCGTTGAGCTCCCTGGGTATCTATGAGCGGGTGATCGACGTGGCAAGCACGGCCTACCGGCTTTCCTACGGACGGCTGGGCGGAACTTGGCGCGATATTCAGTTCGAGATGCAGCCCATCCCACACGATGTCCCCAACTGCGCCTGGCATATCTTTGCTTTTGCTGACGAGGGAGGCCAGCTCCGAAGGAATGAAGTATTCTACGCCACGGACTGTGGCTCCCTGGACGGTGTGGAGGCCAGGGACTATGACCTCTACCTCATCGAGGCCAACTACGGCGAGGAGGAGATCCAGGAGCGGATGGCCCGAAAGCTGGCGGCAGGCGGGTATGCCTACGAGAGCCGCTGCGTGGAGAGCCACCTGAGCCGGGAGCAGGCGGAAGCCTGGCTTGCCGCCAATGCAAAAGAAGGATGGAGCAAGGTGCTGTTTCTACACCAGCACAGAGAGTGAGGCGAGATATGAAGAGGGAACAATTCACCTGGTACCGGAGCTACTATGAGGCGCTGCGTACCCTGCCCGCAAAGGATTTTCAGATTGCCGTCCTCGCCATCTGCGCCTATGCCCTCGACGAGGAGGTCCCGGATCTCTCCGGAGTTCCAAATTCTGTTTTCACTTTGATTCGTCCCACGTTGGACAGTGGACGGAACAAAGCGGCAAATCGGTTGAAGAAACAGAAAACAAATCAGGAACAAACCGATAACAAACAGGAACAAACTCGCAAGGAGAAAGAGGGAGAGGGGGAGAGAGAGGAGGAGAGTGAGAGAGAGGGAGAGGAAGAGAACGATATGTTAAAAATATTACCCCCTGGCGGGGGTAATACAAAAAGCCCCGCCGCAGCCGCCGGTGTGTCTCCGCTCTCCTCCGCTGTGGCGATGGTCCAGGCGGATTATCTCAACCGGGTCAACGCCGCAGCCTCCCCGGCGTCGCTGGACGAGCTGGCGGGCTTCGTGGAGGCGATGGGGCCGGATTGCTGCCGAAGGGCCTTTGACATCGCCCTGGACGAGCGCATTCCTCGCTGGAGCTACATCCGTGGCATCCTGCAGGACAGGCAGCAACGGGGCGTCAAGTGCCTGGCGGACTGGGACGCTCTGGATAATCAGCGCCGGGGGCGGGGCGGAAACGGCCAACGGGGGCAGGAGCGGAAGAGCTGGACGGACATCTGCGAGGAAATGGAGGGTGCCACATGACGGTGCAGGAAACTTCGATGGTCATGAACGTGCTGAACGCCGCCTATCCTGGCTTCTATGCCAAGTCCAGCGATGCGGAGCGCAAGCAGATCTTGAGCCTCTGGGCCGAGATGTTCCGGGAGGATGACGTTGCCCTGGTGGCGGCCGCCGTCAAGGCACTCATCGTGGCGGAGGCGTCCAACTTTCCGCCGACCATCGGGCAGGTGAAGGCCCGGCTGCGGCAGATTACCACGCCCCAGGAGATGACCGAGGGCGAGGCGTGGGCCCTGGTGGCCGCCGCCATCCGCAACAGCGCCTATGATAGCCGCCGGGAGTTCGAGCGGCTGCCGGAGGCCGTGCGGCGCTTTGTGGGATCGCCGTCTCAGCTACGGGAGTGGGCCATGATGGACAGCGACACGGTACATAGCGTGGTGGCCTCCAACTTCCAGCGGAATTTCCGGGTGCGGCAGAAGGCCGACCGTGAGCTGGCAGCCCTCCCGGCAGACGTCCGGGCCATGATCGGCAGTGCTGCAGCGCCGTTGCAACTGGATAGAGCGAAGGAGGAAAAATGACTAGAGAAGAAATTCTAGCGGCCGCCCAGAAGTGCATTTGCGGCGACCGGGAGCAGGACTATGGCAGCCCGGAACGGTCCTTCGGGGTCATCGGGCAGTTTTGGGAGACCTACCTGCAGGAGAAGTGCTTGGTACGGAAAAGTGGACCTGTGGAGGTCCAGGTCCTCCCGGAGGATGTGGCGGCGATGATGTGCCTTTTCAAAGCGGCACGTATCGCCACGGGTCATGGCAAGGCGGATAACTGGGTCGATTTGGCTGGGTACGCCGCCTGCGGAGGGGAGCTGGAGGCGGAAGGATGAAGCAATCCGCATACCTCATCCAGCAGCGGGAGACCCGGCGGAGGCTGGTTCAGGCGGCGGAGCGGGTGACTCAGCAGCTCATGCTGGACACCCTGCAGGTGACGCTCCACCAGGAGTTCGGCTTCGGCTACGACCGGATTAAGCGGCTGACGGATGCCTGGGGCAAAACCTACAATCAGTTCCACGATGCCCTGGACGGCGGGACGGAGGCGGACTACTGGCAGGAGAAATTGGACCGGCTCTTACTGGACCTGCTGCGGGACCACCAGGCGCTCATTCCCTTCGGGGAGCGCTACCCGGAGATCCGGGAGATCACATACGGCCCCAGGCGGGCCGGAAAGGGGTAACTCATGGGAGAGCGTTACAGGATCGACTGCGCCAAGGAGGACGATCGCAAGACCCTTGTGACGATCCTTGCCTCGAATGGCTACACCGTGCGCTTGTGCCGGGAGAAACGGGGGACCAGCAGCGCATACACCCACTTTGTGGAGTACTGGAAGGAAGGGAAGGAGGGGAAGGCATGAGTGCCAGAAGACCCTATGTGGAGAAGCGGCTGACCCTCTTCCGTACCTGCGGGACCTGCGGAAAGACCATCGTGACTACGGCGGACACGCCCTGGGTGCGGCAGGTGCCCAGGGACGGGAAGAAGATGGCCACGACCTACTACTGCTCCGAGGGCTGCTTCGCCGCCAGCTATAAGCACATCGGCTGGTTCGACGGCAAGGCCGAGGAGCGCCGCCGCCTGAAAGACCGGAACCGGGACCCGGAGAAGGAGCGGGAACGCTGGCGGCGCTACTACACCACCCATCGGGAGGAGCGGATAGAGGCGGCCCGACAGCGCCGCCGGGAGAATCCCGGGCTTGCCGCCGCCGACAACGCCTACTACCGGCGGAAACGGAAGCTGATGGCGGAGGGGGTGCAGGTATGAGAGGGGAATACATCCGCAGAGCGGACGCTATGGAGAAGATCACCTCCTCCGAGACGCAGAAGGCGCTGCGGACTATGACCGGTGAGGAAGCGTATGTGACCGTCGTTGGTATTCTGAATGAGCTTCCGGCGGCAGACGTGCGTCCGGTGGTCAGGTGCGGAGAGTGCCGGCACCACCATTGGCATCAGGAGCCGTGCCACGGGAAAACGGTACATACGTGCAGCGTACTGAACGCAGAAGTATTCAGGGAGTTCTTTTGCGGGTATGGAGAACGGAAGGCAATGTACGAGAAATTTGGAATCGAGGTAACGGAAATATGAGAATGGAACAGAATCCCTGTATCCGCCGGGGCGGATGCTACTGGGTGGAGAACCTGAACGCTGTTGGGCATGAGATGATGAAGACCCGGCCCGCTGTGGTGGTGAGCTGTGGCGCTCTGGCTGGGACAAGCCCGGTGGTCAATATCGTGTATCTCTCCAATACGGACAAAGATCGGGAGGGATACGTCCGGGTTCGGACGGAAAAGGGCCTCAGCGTGGCCCACTGCGAGAACATCTACTCCGTGGACAAGAGCCGCCTGGGGACCTATCTGGGCCAGTGCGGCGAGGATGAGATGGAGAAGATCGACGCCGCCATCCTGCGGTCCCTGGGAATCGCCGCCATCCCTGCGGTCCCGCAGGAATCGAAGGCGCCGGACACCGCAGCGGTGGAGCGGGACATCTACCGGCGGCTCTATGAGGGCCTGCTGGACCGGATGCGGATGGACCGGAGGGAGACGGCATGAAGCGGAATCTGTGGACGATGACGGTGGTTTTCTGGGTGCTGCTCATCGTGGCGACGCTGCTGATCTTTTGGCCTGCCAGAGCGGTCGAAGAGGCGGAACACACGGAAAATCGCACGGAGATTACGCCGGAACGCACGGAATATGCGATTGAGGCGGAGCCTGAAGAGGATTTCGAGAACGAGTACATCGAGGCGGCACTTTACGCATCCGGGTACTTCCGGGAAGATGTACCTCTCGACGGCGATACCCAGGCGCTCTTACGAGCGGCTTGCGAAGAGACTGGCATCCCCTATGAGCTGGCCCTTGCTGTGATCCGGCAGGAGACGGAGTTCCGCAATATTACGGGTGATGATGGGCACAGCGTGGGCTATATGCAGGTGCAACGGCGCTGGCACGAGGAACGGATGGCCCGCTTGGGTGTGACGGACCTCACGGACCCTTACGGTAATTTCCGGGTCGGCTGTGACTATCTGGCGGAGCTCCTGGGGAAATACACGCTGGAAGAGGTGCTGACGGCCTACAACAGCGGAAAGCCTGGTAAGAGCACCTATGCCTCCAATGTTCTGGCGTATATGGAGGCGTACTATGGCGATTAAATGCAAAGGGTGCGTCCACCGCAGCGACAGGGGGTCTGTCAGCACATGTAATTATCAGCAGAACACGGGACACTGCAAGATCGTGACAGCGGTCTGGGCGGATGGAACGGAGTATAAGACCGTCTCACCTGTGGAGAACTGCGCATTCTTTGAAAAGGGGCGTCGGCGAAAGCCCGCCGTCGAAACATGGAGACTGGCCCCTGCTGTTGCGAAGATCGACTATAGGCTGATCTACAAGCTGTATCTGCAAGGGCTCACGGATAGATCGGTTGCGGAAAAGGTCGGATGCAATGTCAACACCGTATGGGCATGGCGGAAGAAGAATAATCTGCCGGCCAACCGGTACAAGAAGGCGCACGGAACATCATTTTCGTGAGGTCACGAAAATGGTTTGCCCGCTGGGGGAGCGGGAGAGGAAGGGGGGTAGGGGGGATGGAGAGGGTGAGGGGGCCTGTGGTGATGATGGGTAATAGAGAAGCAGAAGGCTTAGGGAGGGGAAGTGTGACAAACCAGGAGAAAAAAGCATGGCTGCAGCAATACCGACAGGCGGGGCATGATATCGGGGATCTTCTCAGGGAGCGGGAGCGCATCCTGTCCATGATGACGAAAATGACCGCAAACTACATCGGGATGCCTCGCTCCGGCGGCGGGGAATCAGACCGGATGGAATCCTGTGTAGACAAGCTCTCTGAGCTGGAAGCGGAACTCAGCGCCAAAGCGGTAGAGCTGGTATCCTTCCGGAAGGAGATTGAGCGCCGGATTGACGCTCTCGATAGCTCGGAGCAGAAGCGCTGTCTCCGCCTGCGGTACCTGGAAGGCATGACCTGGGAGCGGGTATCGCTGGAGATGGGCTATGAGCGGATGCAGGTTTGGCGCATCCACGGGAGAGCCCTGGAAAATCTGCACCCGGAGCAAGATGGGATAGAATGATACATTCCAGGTGTGGTATTCTGTAGACTGAGAAAAGCAGGGGAGCTGTAGTGGCTTCTCTGCTTTCCTTGTTCTCCTTCCTGTTCCCTGGGGGGCGGTTCGTCCTCCGGCCGCTTCCCGGGGCATATACAGGCGAATGTACCAAGGCTGGCGAGGCGGTCTCCAAAACCGCTTGTGGTGGGTTCGATTCCCAACCGTCTGTGCCAAAAATCAAGCGAGAGAGGTGGTGACGTGTCCGGTGATCAGAATCTTATCCCGTTCGACCAGCGAACAGAGGCCGAGCAGAAAGCAATACGAACAGCTGGCGGCATCGCCTCCGGTGCGGCACGCCGCCGCAAGCGCAGCCTCCGGGAAGCGGCGGACCTGTACCTCTCTTTGCCGGTGTCCGACCAGCGAAGGTGGAACAAGATAGCCCGGAAGGGCGTGGACCCAGAGGACGTGGACAACCAGATGGCCATGATTATCGGGCTGACGGAGGCGGCGACCCAGGGCGATGCCCGGGCGGCCAAGATCATTGTCGACCTGCTTGGTGATGTCGCCGGAGAGGACCAGGGAGGAGTGCAGATCATTGATGACCTGTAGGCTTTCCGACATCATCTCTCCGGCCTTTGTGGAGCCACACAGGGCAGTTAAAGCCCATGAGGTCAGCGAGGTCGTATCAAAGGGCGGCAGAGCCTCCACGAAGTCTTCCTGGATATCCGTGGAGCTGGTGCTGCTGATCCTGAAGGACCCGCAGATCCATGCCTGTGTCTTCCGCAAGTATGGCAATACCCTCCGAACTACGGTTTACGCTCAGATCGTATGGGCGATTGCGCAGCTGGGCTTGACCCGCAAATTCCGCTGCACGGTAAGTCCGATGGAGTGCGTATACATCCCCACCGGGCAGAAGATCATGTTCTTCGGGATGGACGATCCGGGCAAGGTCAAGTCCATCAAGGTCCCGTTCGGTTATATCGGCGTGGACTGGTTCGAGGAGCTGGACCAGTTCGACGGGCCGGAGCAGATCCGCAACGTGGAGCAGTCCACTTTGCGAGGCGGCCCGTTCAGCATGACCTTCAAATCCTACAATCCTCCCGCGATGGCCCGGAACTGGGCCAACCGCTATGCTCTGGAGGAGAAGCCGGGGAAGCTGGTACATCACAGCACCTATTTGACTACCCCACCGGAGTGGCTGGGGCCCCGCTTCTTGGCGGACGCTGAGCACCTGAAAGCCACCAACCCCACCGCCTACCGGCACGAGTATCTGGGAGAAGTCGTGGGCAGCGGGACGCAGGTCTTCGCGAATCTGCAGCTCCGGGATATCTCGGACGAGGAGATTTCGCAGTTTGACCGCATCACAAACGGAGTGGACTGGGGCTGGTACCCTGACCCCTGGGCATGGAACCGGATGCATTACGATGCCGCCAGGCGGACGCTTTACCTGTTCTCCGAGCTGACCCGGCACCGTACTAGCAATCAGGACACCGCAGCCCTGCTGATGGAGCGCATCCCGCAGGATGAACTCGTCATTGCGGACAGCGCCGAGGAGAAATCCGTCAGCGATTATAAGGCCTTCGGGCTCAACTGCCGGGCATCCGAGAAGGGCCCCGGCAGTGTGGCGTATTCCATGAAGTGGCTGCAATCTTTGGCCGCCATTGTCATTGATCCTAGCCGCTGCCCGGACACGGCCAGAGAGTTTGGCGAATATGAGTATGAACGGGACCCGAAGACCGGCGAGGTTCTGGAGGGATATCCCGATGTCGCAAACCACCACATCGACGCCGTGCGCTACGGCACGAACCGCATCTGGAAGAGGAGGGGCAAGTGAGAAAGCTGAAACGATGGCTCATTGAGCGCTTCCTCCCCGCCTGGTGCCGGGACGAGCTCTTGGAGGAAAACCGGAGGCTCCGGGAGCGCCTGGCGTGCAAAGAGCAAGAGATCGACCGCCTGGAGGCGTATATCCAGGGAATCCACGATAACCAGCGCCGTCAAGGACGCATTGTTATCCACTGCAAGGAGGTGTCCGGCCCGTGAGCATCTTTTCTGCCCTGTTTGACCAGGGCAAGATTTATAACTTTCAGCAGGCTTTCGGCGTGAAGGATATCACCACCGCTGAGATGCAGGCCGCTATCCGGGATTGGGCACAGCTTTACTATCAGGCGGAAGCAACGCCGGAAGAGGACCCCTGCCAGCGCCTTCCGGTCCTGGTAGTCTCCAAGATCACGAAGGCGGCCTTTTCCGAGTATCAGGCCGACAGCGACAGCGAAGATGCCAAGCGCATCCTGCTGGAGCTTAGTCGGGTAAAGGCCAAGGCTGTGCAGCAGGCGCTCATTGGCGGTCAGAGCTTTCTAAAGCCGATTTTCGGGCAAGGAGGCCTGACCTTCTCCGTTATTCCCCGTGGCAGTTATCTGCCGCTGGGACGAGATGAGCGAGGCGACATCACGGACATCGGCACGGCGGAGCGCACAGTAGAGGGGCGCAACAGCTACACCCTCTTGGAGCGCCGCCGGGTAGATGCCGCTGGGAATCTTGTCATCGAGAGCAAGCTGTACCTCAGTGGCGATGGACAGACCCTCGGCGTACAGGTGCCGCTTGACACCCTGGATAAGTACGCTGGCCTTGTGCCGGAGCTGGTGCTCCCTGGGGTCGGCTCCATCGGCCTTATCCCCGTCCGATGCCCCCAGGAGAACACGGTAGACGGGAGCCCTGATGCCGTCAGTGTTTACGCTCCGGCGGCTGGGCTTATCCACAACGTCAACCGAAATGAGGCCCAGCTGGACCGGGAGTTTGAGAATGGCCGCAGTCGGGTCTTCGCATCGGCGGACCTTCTCAAAACCGGAGCGGATGGGCGGAAACGCCTGTCCGATGACCTCTTTGTGGGGATGGACGATGATCCTGAGACCGTGGGGGTCACCGTCTTCTCGCCAACGCTCCGGGAAGCATCCTTCCTGGCCCGGAAGACGGAGTATCTTCGCAATGTGGAGAGCCTGATCGGGCTAAAGCGTGGAATCCTCTCCGATGTAGAGGCGGCGGAGCGCACGGCGACGGAAGTTACCAGCAGCGCTGGGGATTACAACCTCACCATCATCGACTTTCAGCGCATGTGGGAGAGCGCCGCCCGTGAGGCGGTCCGGGTCTGCGAGATCCTCGGGCGGCTCTACAAGGTGTTCTCCGGGAGCGCTGTTGACCCGGAGAAGGATGTCACCATCTCCTGGGGCAACGGCGTTCTTTACGACGAGGACCAGGTTTGGACCGAGTATAAGGTAATGGTATCCTCCGGTATGCTGAAGCCGGAAATCGCCCTGGGCTGGTATTTCGACCTCCCGACGGAGACGGAGGCGGATCTGGCGTATATCCGGAAGCGCTACATGCCGGAGCAGGACGCCCCGGTAGATGAGTAATGCTCCGGGCGGACGAGATCGACGCCCTGCGGGGCGCCGCCGAGGAGCTGACGGCTCCCATCGTGGACTATCTGATTCAGGACCTTGCACGGAGGGTAGCCAAGGCGGGGCAGCTTACGGCCACGGCGCAGTATCAGACCTGGAAGCTCCAGGAGCTTGGCCTCTCCCGGCGGGAGATCAAGAAGCAGCTCAAAAAGCTGCTGAAGGTCTCCAACCGGGAACTCCGGAGGATGCTGACCCAGAGCGCTGAGGCGGGCTACAGCTATGACCTTCGGAGCCTGCCGCAGGTGCAGGCCATCCCGTTCCGGCAAAATGAGGCGGTCCAACAGATCGTGGCGGCGGCCGTGCAGCTGGCAGAGAATGACCTGAGCAATATCACTCAGACCATCGGCATGGTGGACCCCTACGGCCGGACGCTCCCGCTGAGGGATGCCTACCGGAGCTGTATGGATTTTGCTGTCACTCAGGTCGCAACCGGAGCGGCGGACTACAACACCGCCATTCGGCAGGCCACCAAAAACCTGGCGGACCGGGGTGTGCGCTGGATCGACTACGAATCCGGCGTGCATACGAGCCTGGAGGCCGCCGTCCGGCGCAACGTCATGGGCGGGCTTGGCCTGATGCAGGAGCAGATATCCCAGAGGACCCATGATGACCTGGGCGCCGACGGCTGGGAGATCGACGCCCACAACAACAGCGCCCCGGACCATGAGCCTATCCAGGGGAAGCAGTACCCGGACGCCGAGTATCAAGCGCTGAACAACAGCCTTGTGCGGCGCATCGGGACCCTCAACTGCGGCCATTCCGCCCATCCTATCATCCTGGGCGTGAGTATCCCTCAGTACAGCCCGGAAGAGCTGGAGCGGATGCGCCAGAAGAATGAGGAGGGCGTCACCTATCAGGGTAAGCACTACACCGGCTACGAAGCCACCCAGCGGCAGCGGTGGTTGGAAGCTTCCATTCGGCGGCAGAAGCGGCGTATCCTGGTGGACGAAGCCGCCGGAGATGCGGAGAAGCTGCAGGCGGACCAGATCAAGCTCCAAACCCTCCGGCAGGAGTACTCCCGATTCTCCAAGGCCGCTGGCCTTCGGACCCAGCTGGAGCGTGCGGAGGTTGCCAAGTTCGGGTGGAAGCAGGCTGGTGCGGCGGAGAAAGCCTTTGAGAAGACTCTTCTTCCCAAACGAAGGGCAGCGCGGATACCTACAGAAAAATTTACTGAGTATGCGCTGAATCCCCAGAAGGCCCCAGATAAGGCAGTTGCCTTTTCGTCTGCGCTGGGGTATGATGTTGACAGCGTGGATGATCTG
>ERZ808245.712-NODE-712-length-15548-cov-10.741883_pt1 | contig 15548 bp, 10 predicted proteins | sample MGYA00521243_ERZ808245 | MGnify/ENA primary metagenome ERZ808245 (study PRJEB31516, sample SAMN03275576) | gut metagenome | biome: mammalia-associated habitat; material: feces | host: Papio cynocephalus | place: Kenya | collected 2012-07-07 ... | reverse complement strand
ATTGTCGTTGCAAAGTTAGCATCCGAAGCGCCTCACGATACTGCCGATGACGCCTGCACCGCCTCATCGCGTCATCCCCCATAAGCCATCTCCCACCATACAGCAGCCTCAAAAAAGAAGGCCTATAGCAGTCTCTAAGGCCCTAAAGGCCCCATCCCTAAAGACCCAAAGGTCCCTAAAGTCTCTAATTTCCTTAAAGACCCTCAATCCGCCAACACGTCGGATTTATCGTCACAAAACCGGATAAAACGTCCTCCGCCCCCGGAAAAAGCATGAGGGCGGCGCCCGCTGACGGGTGCCGCCCTCACAAGTTATGGCGGAAGGATTATGCCCGCAAGGGGCAAATCACGGTATCAGTCTTTGACTGCATCGGAGGTCACGGGGGCTACTTCGTCGCCTTCGGTGCCTTCGATTTCGGCTTTGATGATTTCCTGTTCCTCTGGGGTGTCGTCCAGCGAGTTGACGATAAGGGTTTCGTATTCGCGAAGACCTGTACCGGCGGGGATGAGGTGTCCGCAGATGACGTTCTCCTTCATACCCTCGAGATTATCTGTCTTGCCGTTGATGGCTGCCTCGTTGAGCACCTTGGTGGTTTCCTGGAAGGATGCTGCCGAGATGAAGCTCGAGGTTTGAAGTGCGGCACGGGTGATACCCTGCAGGATTTGTTCGGAGGTGGCGGGCACGGCGTCACGCACGGTGACAGTGCGCAGGTCGCGACGCTTGAGTGCGGAATTCTCGTCACGCAGCTTGCGTGCGGTGATAATCATACCGGGCTTGACATTCTCGCTGTCGCCGGCGTCGATGACCACTTTCTTGCCCCAGATACGATCATTCTCGTCCATGAAGTCGCGCTTGTCCACGATTTGCTGCTCCAGGAAGCCGGTATCGCCGGGATCGAGGATATTGACTTTGCGCATCATCTGGCGGACGATGACTTCGAAGTGTTTATCGTTGATCTTCACACCCTGCATACGGTATACGTCTTGTACCTCGTTGACAATGTATTCCTGCACGGCTGTCGGGCCCATGATATTGAGGATATCGGAAGGTGTGATGGCACCGTCGGACAGGGGCGTACCGGCACGTACATAGTCGTTGTCTTGTACAAGGATTTGCTTGGACAGAGGTACAAGGTATTTCTTGACTTCTCCGAGTTTGCTGGTGACGGAGATTTCGCGATTACCGCGACGGGTCTTGCCCAGATGGACTTCGCCGTCGATTTCGCTGACGATGGCGGGGTTGGACGGGTTGCGGGCTTCGAAGAGCTCGGTGACACGAGGCAGACCGCCGGTGATATCGCCGGCGCCACCGGTTGCGCGAGGCAGTTTGACAAAGATGTCGCCGGGTTTGATTTCCTTGCCGTCCTCGAAGATGAGGTGGGCACCCACGGGCAATGCGTATGTCTTGAGGATTTCGCCGGAAGCATCAACGATGTTTGCTTCGGGCACCTTGTTACGATCCTTAGGCTCGATGATGATGCGGTCTTCCATACCGGACTGTTCATCGACATCCACACGGAAGGTGACATTCTCTTCGAGGTTGGCGTACTTGATGGTACCGCCGACTTCGCTGACAATTACGGCGTTGAAGGGGTCCCATTCGCAGATTACATCGCCTTTGTGTACGGCATCGCCGTTGGAGAAGAACAGTTTCGAGCCGTAGGGGATGTTGGCGCTGGTAAGCATCATACCCGTATTGGGATCCATGATGCGCATTTCGGCCAGACGACCGACAACGACTTCGACGGGACGACCTTTGGCGTCTTTTTCATCGGTGGTGACGGTGCGAAGTTCTTCTATTTCGAGTGTGCCGTCATAGCGGGATGTTACGTTGGAAATGGCTGCGATATTGGATGCCACACCACCAACGTGGAACGTACGCAGTGTCAGCTGTGTACCGGGCTCGCCGATAGACTGGGCGGCAATCACGCCGACAGCTTCGCCCTTTTGTACGAGGCGGTTGTTGGAAAGGTTGCGGCCATAGCACTTGGCGCAGACGCCTTTCTTGCTTTCGCAGGTGAGGACGGAACGTATCTCGACGCTTTCGATGGGCGATGCATCGATACGGTCGGCAGCGGCATCGTTGATTTCTTCGCCGGCATGTACGATAATTTCGCCGGTAGTGGGATCGACTACATCGTGTACGGATACGCGGCCGAGGATGCGCTCGCCCAGCGAGGCAACAACTTCGTCGTTGTTCTTGATCTCGCGGCAAACGAGTCCGCGCAGTGTTCCGCAGTCTTCTTCGGTGATGATGACATCGTGCGCCACATCGACAAGACGACGGGTGAGGTAACCGGCATCGGCGGTCTTGAGTGCCGTATCGGCCAAACCTTTACGGGCACCGTGCGTGGAGATGAAGTACTCGAGCACGGAGAGGCCTTCCTTGAAGTTGGCCAAAATCGGGTTCTCGATAATCTGACCGCCTTCGGCACCGGCTTTCTGCGGCTTGGCCATAAGGCCACGCATACCGGCCAGCTGACGGATCTGGTCCTTGGAACCACGGGCGCCGGAGTCGAGCATCATGAATACGGAGTTGAAGCCCTGGTTGGCCTCGGTCATTTGTTTCATGAGCACGTCGGTGAGGCGGGTATTGACGTGTGTCCAGATATCAATTATCTGGTTGTAACGTTCGGTATTGGTGATAAAGCCCATCGAGTAGTTGTTCATCACCTCTTCAACGTGGGCGTAACCTTCGGCCACAATCGCTTTCTTTTCTTCGGGAATGATAACATCGCCCAAGTTGAAGGACAGACCGCCCTTGAAGGCCATATAGTATCCGAGGTTCTTGATGTCGTCCAGGAACTGAGCCGAACGGGGAATACCGCAGCGCTTGATGACGCGCGAGATGATGTTACGCAACGATTTCTTGGAAATCAACTCGTTGACATAGCCTATTTCTTTGGGCACATACTCGTTGACAAGCACTCGACCTACGGAAGTATTCTCTACCAGGTGCTGGATGGGGTTGCCGTCGGCATCGATGTCATCCACCATAATGGTGACGGGGGCGTGCAGTGTAACCTTGCCTTCGTTGTATGCGATTTGGGCTTCTTCGGGTCCGTAGAATATGGTGCCTTCGCCCTTGTCGCCGGGACGCAGTTTGGAGATGTAGTACAGACCGAGTACCATATCCTGCGAGGGCACGGTGATAGGTGCGCCGTTGGCGGGGTTGAGGATGTTGTGTGCGCCCAGCATCAGGATTTGTGCTTCAAGAACGGCCTCATTGCCCAGAGGCAAGTGCACGGCCATTTGGTCACCGTCGAAGTCGGCATTGAACGCGGTACATGCCAGCGGGTGAAGCTGGATGGCCTTGCCTTCGATCAGCTTGGGCTGGAAGGCCTGAATACCGAGACGGTGAAGTGTCGGGGCGCGGTTGAGCAGTACGGGGTGACCTTTCATCACATATTCGAGGATGTCCCATACGACGGGTTCCTTACGGTCGACAATCTTCTTGGCGGACTTGACGGTCTTGACAATGCCGCGCTCGATAAGTTTGCGAATGATAAAGGGTTTGTATAGCTCGGCGGCCATATACTTGGGCAGACCGCATTCGTGCATCTTCAGCTCGGGGCCGACCACGATGACCGAACGAGCGGAGTAGTCGACACGTTTACCGAGAAGGTTTTGGCGGAAACGGCCTTGTTTGCCTTTGAGGGCATCGCTGAGGGACTTCAACGGACGGTTGGCATCGGACTTGACGGCCGAGGAGCGGCGCGAGTTGTCAAGCAGCGAGTCAACGGCCTCCTGAAGCATACGCTTTTCGTTGCGCAGGATGACATCGGGAGCCTTGATTTCAATTAGTCGTTTCAGACGATTGTTGCGGATGATTACGCGGCGATAGAGGTCGTTGAGGTCACTGGTGGCAAAACGACCGCCGTCCAGGGGTACCAGGGGTCGCAATTCGGGCGGAATTACGGGCACGGCCTGAAGTATCATCCATTCGGGCTTGTTGCGACCGCGTGATTGACGGAAGGATTCGACAACCTGAAGGCGCTTCAGAGCCTCGGTTTTGCGTTGCTGGCTGCCATCGGTATCGGCCTGATGACGCAGTTGAGCGGCCAGGTCATCAAGATCTATGTCCTTGAGCAGATCGTAGATGGCTTCGGCGCCCATCTTGGCCACGAACTTGTTGGGATCGTCGTCTTCGAGGTTTTGGTTGTCGGCGGGCAGGTTGTCCATGATAGCAAAATACTCGTCTTCGGTCAGCAAATCAAGGCGTTGCACGTATACCGGCTCGCCGTTGCGGTCGCGTACGTCCTCGCCGGGCACCACTACTTCGTGGCCGGGATTGATGACAATGTATTTCTCGTAATATATCACCTGGTCAAGCTTCTTGGAGGGAAGGCCCAGGAGGTAACCTATTTTGTTGGGCAGCGAGCGGAAGTACCAGATATGTGCCACGGGCACTACCAACTTGATGTGACCCATGCGTTCGCGGCGCACTTTTTTCTCGGTGACTTCGACACCGCAGCGGTCGCACACGATGCCCTTGTAGCGGATGCGCTTGTATTTGCCGCAGTGGCATTCGTAGTCCTTGACAGGACCGAAGATGCGCTCGCAGAACAGACCGTCGCGTTCGGGCTTGTAGGTGCGGTAGTTAATGGTTTCGGGCTTGAGCACCTCGCCGGAGGACTTCTCCAGAATTTCCTCGGGGGAAGCCAGGCCTATAGTAATCTTCGAGAACCCTTGTTTGGTGGGTTTGTCTTTTCTGAAAGCCATATATGGTTGTATCTTATTTTCGGTGTATGGATGTTGTGCTGAGGAGCGAATTTTGTTGCCGGACCGGGCTTCCGGCCCGGCAACTTATATGACGTGTGTCAGAGGACGTGTTACGGTTCGAGGTTGACACTCAGGCCCAGACCGCGAAGCTCGTGCAGAAGCACATTGAGCGATTCGGGGATGCCGGGCGTGGGCATCGGCTCGCCTTTGACGATGGCTTCGTAGGCTTTGGAGCGGCCGTTGACATCGTCGGACTTGATAGTCAGGATCTCTTGTAGGATGTGGGAGGCGCCGAAGGCTTCGAGCGCCCAGACTTCCATCTCGCCGAAACGCTGACCGCCGAACTGGGCTTTACCACCCAGAGGCTGCTGGGTAATCAGCGAGTACGGACCTATGGAGCGAGCGTGCATCTTGTCTTCGACCATGTGGCCGAGTTTGAGCATATAAATGACACCTACGGTGGCGGGCTGGTCAAAGCGCTCGCCGGTGCCGCCGTCATAGAGGTAGGTCTTGCCGTAGCGCGGCAGACCGGCCTTATCGGTCCATTCGTTGAGGTCGTCGAGGGAGGCGCCGTCAAATATAGGCGTCGCAAATTTCTCGTCGAGCACACGGCCGGCCCAGCCTAAGACGGTTTCGAAAATCTGACCCAAGTTCATACGCGAAGGTACGCCCAGAGGGTTCAGGCAGATATCTACCGGAGTACCATCCTCAAGGAAGGGCATATCTTCCTGGCGCACGATGCGCGATACGATACCCTTATTACCGTGACGGCCGGCCATCTTATCACCTACGCTGATTTTGCGTTTCTTGGCGATGTAGACCTTGGCGATTTGCATGATGCCGGAGGGCAGGTCGTCGCCGATGGTGAGGTCAAACTTGCGACGGCGCAACTGGGTATCCAACTCCTTGGCTTTGCGCAGGTAGTTGACGATAGTGCGACGTATCAGGTCGTTCTTGTGTGCATCGGTGGTCCATTTGCTCAGGTTGACGGTATCGAAGTTGATTTCGCGAAGAACTCCGGCGGTGAATTTCTCGCCCTTAGGGATGATGTCCACTCCGAGGAAGTCCTTGACACCCTGGCTAGTACGATTGCCGATAAGCGAAGTAAGCTTATTGATAAGCACGGTCTTCAGTTCTTCGGCCTTGGCGTTATATTCTTCGTCAAGCTTGGGCATGAGCGCTGCTGCGGCACGTGCTTGTTTCTTGCTGGCTTTGCTGAAGAGGTTGGTGCCGATTACGACGCCCTTTAGCGATGGGGTGGCTTTGAGCGAGGCATCCTTGACATCTCCGGCCTTGTCGCCGAATATGGCACGAAGCAGTTTCTCTTCGGGTGTGGGGTCGGACTCACCCTTAGGCGTAATCTTACCTATCATAATGTCGCCGGGGATGACATGTGCACCCACGCGGATGATACCGCGTTCGTCGAGGTCCTTAGTGGCATCCTCGCTGACATTGGGTATATCGTTGGTCAGTTCCTCAAGACCGCGCTTTGTTTCGCGTACTTCCAACGAGTATTCGTCTACGTGTACGCTCGTGAGGATATCCTCGCGTACGACGCGCTCGTTGAGCACGATGGCGTCCTCGTAGTTGTAACCCTTCCAAGGCATGAATGCCACCTTAAGGTTGCGTCCGAGTGCCAATTCGCCGTTTTCGCTGGAATAGCCTTCGGTGAGTATATCGCCCTTCTCGACGCGCTGTCCCTTGGTGCAGATGGGACGCAGGTCGATGGTGGTGCTTTGGTTGGTCTTGCGGAATTTGGGAAGATGATATTCCTTGACTGCATCATCAAAGGACACAAATTCTTCGTCCGGTGTGCGCTCGTAGCGGATGCGGATGGTGGTGGCATCGACAAATTCGACGACACCGGGGCCCTCGGCTGCTATCTGCGTACGGCTGTCGCGTACCAATTGACCTTCGATACCGGTACCTACTATAGGCGACTCGCTACGCATCAGCGGCACTGCCTGGCGCATCATATTCGATCCCATAAGAGCACGGTTGGCATCATCGTGCTCCAGGAACGGAATCAACGAGGCGGCAATAGATGCTATCTGCGTAGGCGATACGTCCATAAGATCGACTTGGTCGGGCGATACCACGGGGAAGTCGGCGTCCAGACGGGCCTTGATTTTGTCGTTCTTGAATGTTCCATCTTCGTTGACGGGAGCATTGCCTTGGGCTATAATCTTGCCTTCTTCGATTTCGGCCGTCATATAGACAACTTCATCGTTGTTCAGATTGACGTGTCCGTTTTCGACCTTGCGATACGGAGTTTCGATAAAACCGAGGTCGTTGATCTTGGCATATACACACAACGAACTGATAAGACCAATATTAGGTCCTTCAGGCGTCTCAATGGGGCACAGACGACCGTAGTGGGTGTAGTGCACGTCACGCACCTCGAAGCCGGCACGCTCGCGCGACAGACCGCCGGGACCCAACGCGGACATACGACGCTTGTGCGTAATCTCGGCCAGAGGATTGGTCTGATCCATAAATTGCGACAAGGCGTTGGTGCCGAAGAAAGTATTGATGACGGACGAAATAGTCTTGGCGTTGATCAAGTCGATAGGCGTGAACGTCTCGTTGTCACGGACATTCATACGCTCGCGAATGGTGCGAGCCATACGTGCCAGGCCGACGCCGAATTGGTTGTAGAGCTGCTCGCCCACGGTGCGTACGCGGCGGTTGCTCAAGTGGTCGATATCATCGACATCTGTCTTGCTGTTGATCAGCTCAATCAGATATTTTATGATGGCTACGATGTCTTCTTTGGTCAGTACTTTGACATCGATAGGTATGCTCAGGTTGAGTTTCTTATTGATGCGATAGCGACCCACATCACCGAGATCATAACGCTTCTCGCTGAAGAAGAGGTTGGTAATCACCTCACGTGCGGTAGCGTCATCCGGAGCTTCGGCATTACGCAACTGACGATAGATATGGCGTATAGCCTCAGCCTCCGTATTGGTGGGGTCTTTGTGCAACGTATTGAAGATGATAGCATAGTCGCTGGGCGATACGTCGGCACGCTGCAGCATGATGGTGGACACACCGGCATCAAGAATCATATCTATATGTTCCTCGGTGAGCTCTGTCTCACGATCTATTACCGGATCGGTACGCTCCAGCGAAGTCAACTCGCCGGTATCGGGGTCTACCATATCCTCGGTCCATTTCTTCAGGACTACGGCAGCCAGACGACGATGCTCGGCCACGGCTTTCTTGAGGTTGGTCTTATTGACCTTCACTTCTTCGGCCGGAGCAAAGATTTCGATGATGTCTTTTTCGTTTTCAAAGCCTATGGCACGCAGAAGTGTGGTTACGGGCAACTTCTTCTTGCGATCGATATAGGCGTACATCACATTATTGATGTCAGTAGCAAACTCTATCCACGAACCGCGGAATGGGATAATACGTGCACTATAGAGTTTGGTACCATTGGCATGGGTGCTCTGTCCGAAGAACACACCCGGCGAACGGTGCAACTGCGACACCACAACGCGTTCGGCACCATTGATGACAAAGGTGCCCTTCTCGGTCATATAAGGAATGGGGCCGAGATACACGTCTTGTATCACGGTGTCAAAATCCTCGTGGTCGGGGTCGGTACAGTAAAGTTTAAGCTTGGCTTTCAAAGGCACACTATAGGTCAAACCACGCTCAAGGCACTCATCTATAGAGTAACGCGGCGGGTCAATGTAGTAGTCCAAGAACTCGAGCACAAAGCTGTTGCGCGTATCCACGATGGGAAAGTTCTCGGAAAACACCTTATACAGGCCTTCGTTATTTCGTTTTTCAGGAGGGGTGTCCAGCTGCAAAAAGTCTTGAAAGGACTTCAGCTGTACCTCCAAAAAGTCGGGATAAGGAAGAGGATTCTTTACCGACGCAAAATTAACACGGGGTTTTGTTGTTGGTACTGACATCTATGGTTGGTGATAATTAGGAGGAACTCAGATTACATGTAACTCGCCGCTGTATTGTGACTATAATTTTTATGCCTTCACTGTGGCATTGACCATCTGCTGCCTGCCGACTTCTACGGATATGTACATACACACCATATTATGCCCTGACGCATCAGCTTCGGGACATAATACTGCCGCGTTATGTATGGTCAGCCTTGTCGTAGTATTTACAGGCACTGACACGATCTTCTGAATCATCTTGTCGATTCGACGTGGCGAGTTGAGCTTCTGTTTAAATTCGTGCCGACTTTGTGCTACGGCTATTACATCCGTGACATCCTGTCTGTTATATTTGGTAGCAGAAGACTCTCAAACAAATATTTGCTTATGTGGAGTGTTTTGCTTCTGCTCCGATCTTTTAGACAGGCCCCTGCGCGTACCCCCGAGGGTCTAAACCCCCGGGAGGCGGTACGCAAGGACTGTCACTGCTGTACCCGTTTGCACGGCTATCGGCATTATGTGACCAGTCTCTAAATAAATTAGACACAAAAGGTTAAGAACCTACCCTTAACGGGGATTCTTAACCTATTTACCTGATAGTCAGGTGTATTATTTCAGTTCAACTTCGGCGCCGGCCTCTTCGAGCTGCTTCTTCATGCCCTCGGCATCAGCCTTGGCAAGACCTTCCTTAACTGTGGAAGGAGCGTTGTCTACGAGTTCCTTGGCTTCCTTCAGACCCAGGCCGGTGAGCTCTTTCACGAGCTTAACCACCTGCAGCTTGGCTGCACCTGCGGCTTTGAGGACTACATCGAAGTTGGTCTTTTCTTCTGCGGCTTCTGCGCCGGCACCGGGAGCGGCGGCTACGGCTACAGCTGCAGCTGCGGGTTCGATACCGTATTCCTCTTTGAGGATCTGAGCGAGTTCGTTTACTTCCTTAACGGTAAGGTTAACAAGTTGTTCAGCAAAAGCTTTTAAATCTGCCATTGTATTTGTGTATTTAGATGTTTTGTATTTCTGTTTTGATTTATTCTTTGTTGGAGAGCGTCTCTAAGATGCCATGGAGCTTGGTCGCACCGGACTGCAAAGCAGATACGACATTCTTGGCGGGCGATTGCAGCAGTGCCACAACGTCGGCGATGAGTTCGTTCTTGCTCTTGATAGCGCAAAGTGCTTCCAGTTGATCGGCACCCATATATACGGTCTCCTCAACGTAGGCTGCCTTCAGGGCAGGAAGAGTATCACCCTTCTTTACAAAGTCTTTAAGCAACTTGGCGGGAACATTGCCGGTGTTGCAGCACATCAGCGATGTGCTTCCCTTAAGCGCACCGTATAGTTCGGTGTAGTCACCTTCAAGCGACTCAAGTGCTTTATGAAGAAGCGTGTTCTTGACAACCATCAGCTTGACTTCTTTGCCGAAGCAGGCACGACGCAGTGCGCTGGTCTTCTCGGCATCCAAGCCGGCTGTCTCCACGAGATAGAAGCAGCTGTATTCCTTGATTGTATTAGCTATCTTCTCGATTACTATAGCCTTATCTTCTTTTTTCATAGTGTGTACTGTTTTAGAAAGATTATGCCTCCATTGACTTGGGGTCAATCTTGACACCCGGGCTCATAGTGCTCGAAAGGAATATACTCTTCAGATACGTGCCCTTAGCGGTGGCGGGCTTCAGCTTGATAAGAGTGTTGACAAACTCGCGGGCGTTCTCGGCAATCTGCGCCGGTGTGAAAGACACCTTGCCTATCGACGAGTGTACGATACCGTTCTTGTCTACCTTGAAGTCTATCTTGCCTTTCTTGACCTCTTCCACAGCCTTGGCTACGTCCATAGTCACCGTTCCGCTCTTGGGGTTAGGCATAAGTCCACGAGGACCGAGTACACGGCCAAGCGCACCTATCTTACCCATAATTGCGGGCTGAGTGATGATGACGTCCACGTCTGTCCAACCACCTTTGATCTTTTCGATGTACTCGTCAAGACCTACGTAGTCGGCGCCGGCTGCCTTGGCGGCCGCTTCGGCATCAGGGGTGCAAAGCACCAATACTTTCACTTGTTTGCCAGTGCCGTGCGGAAGCGTTACTACGCCACGCACCATCTGGTTAGCCTTTCGGGGATCTACGCCGAGACGTACGTCGATGTCCAACGATGCGTCAAACTTGGTAAAGGTAACTTCCTTAACCTTTTCGGCAGCTTCCGCTAACGTGTAGGTCTTCCCGGCTTCAATCTTCGATAAAGCTAACTTTTGGTTTTTTGTAAGTTTACTCATTGCGATTGAATTTTATTAGTTGTTGGCGGGGAATTCTCCGGTAACGGTGATACCCATACTTCTGGCTGTACCGGCAACCATTCGCATTGCCGATTCAATAGTAAAACAGTTCAAATCCGGCATCTTGTCGGCGGCAATTGTCTTTACCTGTTCCCAGCTGATCTGACCTACCTTGGTACGGTTGGGCTGTGCCGAACCGCTCTTCAGCTTGGTGGCTTCCTTCAGTTGTACCGCTACCGGCGGAGTCTTAACTACGAAGTCAAAGCTCTTGTCCGTATAGTAGGTGATAACCACGGGAAGTACCTTTCCGGCCTTATCCTGGGTGCGGGCATTGAATTGCTTGCAAAACTCCATGATGTTGATGCCCTTCGAACCCAGTGCGGGACCTACGGGAGGGGAGGGGTTTGCTGCGCCACCCTTAATTTGCAGTTTGATCTGTCCAGCAATTTCTTTAGCCATTGTTTCTAAATTATTTTATTTATAAACATAAACAGCACGTGCATCACACCTCTTCCGCCTTAGCCGATATGCTTTCGCTTTCTCGGCCAAAAGCCTCTAAGGCCACTTGTTATGCCTCCCTGTATTTCGAAGCTACGAATGCGTAACCAATCGTCTCAACTCAATACCGACCGACTATCACAAGCCTGTGATTCACTCGCGCTCTACCTGCGAATTGTCTAACGTAAGCTGTGTCTTGCGACCAAAAATCTTTACACCTACGGTAATCTTCTTCTTCTCGGGATTTACAGACTCAATGATGGCGGAAAATCCATTGAACGGACCTTCGATAACTTTGACGGTCTCGCCGACGATGTAATCGTTGGCGCTTTCGTCTACGTTCTCAATCTCATCAATCACGCCAAGCATACGACGTACTTCAGACTCCCGAAGACATTCGGGCGCCGACGAACGATCTCGTCCGCGAAGAAAATCGATGACATTGCTCGTGTTTGTAAGAGTTGCCACTGTTTCACCGGTCAGCTCTGCCTCGACAAAGACATAGCCGCTGTAAAGGTTGCGCTCTTTCACAACCTTCTTGCCGCTACGTACGGTCAGTACCTTTTCTGTCGGAATCAGCACCTGAAACAAGTGCTTGCCAAGATCAGTATTCTTGATCTGTGCATCAAGAATTTCTTTAACCTTGGCTTCCTTGCCGGAAATGGCACGAAGTACAAACCATCCGCGTTGCACTTTGGGGCGCTTTACGGATACTTCCTCCGCTTTCGAAACTGTCTTCTTTGCTGTTCCTGCCATTGTTCTCGTCTTACGAAAAGGTGATTACTGACTTATTGACCAAAGCTGTAAATAAGGTGCATAAGCCTATCCACAACCTGATCCATCAAAAAGATAATCAATGCGATTATCACGGAAGCTATCATGACGATCACGGCTGATTTGATAAGCTGCTTCTTTGTAGGCCAAGAAGTCTTATAACGAAGCTCGTCAAAAGACTCCTCGATATTCGTAAGTAGTTTTAATTTCTTCATCTGTGTTGTATTTTTAGCACGGGACGAGAGACTCGAACTCCCGACACCCGGTTTTGGAGACCGGTGCTCTACCAACTGAGCTAGTCCCGTATATATGTCCGGCCGGATTACTTGCGATCTTCCGACCGGACTTATATTCTGGCGATGCTTGTGGACCGAGGCGGCTAATGCCTCCCTTGTCCTCTACATCAGGTATTACTCAATGATCTGGGTGATCTGACCCGAACCTACGGTGCGGCCACCTTCACGGATAGCGAAACGCAGACCTTGATCGCATGCTACCGGAGTAATCAGCTTCACGGTGATTTCTACGTGGTCACCGGGCATTACCATATCAACGCCTTCGGGAAGTGTGATTTCGCCGGTAACGTCAAGCGTACGGATGTAGAACTGAGGACGATAGTGGTTGTGGAACGGAGTGTGACGGCCACCTTCTTCTTTCTTGAGGATGTAGACCGAAGCCTTGAACTCGTCGTGGGGTTTGATGACACCCGGGTGGCAGATTACCATACCACGCTTGATGTCTTTCTTGTCGATACCACGGAGGAGCAGACCTACGTTATCACCGGCTTCACCTTCGTCAAGAATCTTACGGAACATCTCAACACCGGTAACGGTGGATTTGAGGTTAGCACCAAGACCCATGATTTGTACTTCGTCACCCACTTTTACAACGCCGGTTTCGATACGGCCGGTAGCAACTGTACCACGACCTGTGATCGAGAATACGTCTTCGACGGGCATCAGGAAGGGTTTGTCCACATCGCGCGGAGGCAGAGGAATCCAAGTGTCGACTGCGTCCATAAGTTCCATGATTTTCTCTTCCCATTTGGGTTCGCCGTTGAGGGCGCCGAGTGCCGAACCACGGATGATGGGGGTGTGTTCGCCATCATAGTCGTACTGGTCGAGAAGTTCGCGCATATCCATTTCCACGAGTTCGAGCATTTCCTCGTCGTCTACCATATCGCATTTGTTCAGGAACACTACGATGCGGGGAACGTTCACCTGGCGAGCCAGAAGGATGTGCTCACGTGTCTGGGGCATAGGACCGTCGGTAGCGGCTACTACAATGATAGCGCCGTCCATCTGGGCAGCACCTGTTACCATGTTCTTTACGTAGTCGGCGTGTCCGGGGCAGTCTACGTGTGCATAGTGACGATTCTTGGTTTCGTATTCTACGTGTGCGGTGTTGATGGTGATACCACGCTCTTTTTCCTCGGGAGCATTGTCGATCTGATCGAAGGACTTAACCTCGGAGAGACCTGCTTTTGCCAACACGGTGGTGATGGCGGCAGTCAGGGTAGTTTTGCCGTGGTCCACGTGACCAATGGTACCGATGTTAACATGCGGTTTGGTTCTTTCGAATTTCTCTTTTGCCATAACTTGGTGTTTTGTATTTGTTATAAATGTTTTTGTCCTTAACAATAGGCCACGATAATGCAAGGCATTACCGGGGCTGTCAGATGGCTTTATGCCAACTTTAGAGCCGATGGCGGGATTTGAACCCGCGACCTCTTCCTTACCAAGGAAGTGCTCTACCCCTGAGCTACATAGGCAATCTGTATGTCTGTCTTTTTAGTTTCAGTTGGAGCGGAAGACGAGGCTCAAACTCGCGACCCTCAGCTTGGAAGGCTGATGCTCTATCAACTGAGCTACTTCCGCAAACAGTCTCCTTTCTCTTTTATGAGTGAAGTTTTGTGGGCGAAGATGGATTCGAACCACCGAAGGTATAAACCAGCAGATTTACAGTCTGCCCCATTTGGCCACTCTGGTATTCGCCCTTATGTCCTTAGCCTGGTTGCTTTCGTTTTCTGAGCCTCTTGTCGGATTCGAACCAACGACCCCGAGATTACAAATCACGTGCTCTGGCCAACTGAGCTAAAGAGGCAATGTCAATTTTCGCTGTGCTTACGTTCCGGATGGCCTTGGCTAACCGGCTTCCGTCCCGTTTGCGGATGCAAAGTTACGAACCTTTTTCGACATACCAAAACATTTGGCACTTTTTTTATCAAAAAAAATTCCTTACCCATCATCAAGGCTGCTTTCGATAAGTCAGCACAGCCACTAAACCATTGAAAACAGTAAATATAGCCAATACCGACAACGACCATGCCACACGCCTATGGTAGCGCCTTTCAGGTATACGGCACGCATAATTTCTATAAAATAGCGCGGCGGAACAAAGGCGGCGATATCCTGAGCCCAATCAGGCATCGAATATACGGGCATCATCAGCCCGCTCATAAGCTGAAATATGACGATGAAGAAGAACATCACATACACACTTTGCTGTATGGAGGAGGAGGTATTGGCAATAGCCACGCCAAGCCCCGACATCACGAAGCTGAAAATCAGCGTGGACAGACAGATTAGCGCAAACAAGCCTTCGGGCTTAATCACGTAAGCGGCATAAGCCACTATCATAGCTATGGTCAGCACAACGAGTCCTATGCCCCAATATAGCACCAGTTTGGAGAGCGTGAAGGTGACACGCCCGACAGGCGAAACATTTATCTGTTCGATGGTACCCATTTCTTTCTCGCCGACCATATTTAAGGCCGGCATGGAGCCACAGATCATAATCACAAGTATGGCCATAAGCGCCGGGATCATAAACATATAGTAATTGAGCGTATTGTTATAGTTGTACACAACCTTGATATTATAGGCCGATACGCCAACGCCCTTTTCGGCCATATACGTCCTAACGCTCATCGAAATCAACGGCACAAGATACCGCACGCAAAGCTGTCCCTTGACGGCATTGACGCCGTTGCATCAACGCCGAAGGATACCGGCCGAGCATCGAACAGCTTACGTTCGCAATGTACGAGAATCGTCAGTATCGCATCGACATAGCCGTGCTCGATGGCAACAAGGCCCTCATTATAATCTTGAGCGTATGACGACAGCGCGAAGATGGTTGAGCGCTCAAGGTCCCTGACGATATGTCGCGACAGCTGCTAACGGTCGCGGTCAACCAAAGCCACCTTGACGTCCTTGACCCCATAATTCCCCTAACGCCCATAACTCCCGTAGCTTCCATAATTCCCATAACGTCCAAATTCCTACAATTCCTATGATTAAACCGAGTATCCTCCGCCCCTCGTCCCCACGCACGCCCATCCCAAATCCCAAAATGCCATTTGCTTAGCCCATCCCACATTC
>ERZ808245.709-NODE-709-length-15607-cov-6.686728_pt1 | contig 15607 bp, 17 predicted proteins | sample MGYA00521243_ERZ808245 | MGnify/ENA primary metagenome ERZ808245 (study PRJEB31516, sample SAMN03275576) | gut metagenome | biome: mammalia-associated habitat; material: feces | host: Papio cynocephalus | place: Kenya | collected 2012-07-07 ... | reverse complement strand
TACTGCTTTTTTCTGATATATGCAAACATAATAGACATATAATCAGCATATTACGTACAAAAAATGCCACACTGGCTATCTGCATCATACACTTCAGAAAACTTGGTGCCAACTCCTGGGTAAACGCCACCACGTAATACCCTGACCGTAGGCATACAATAGGCAGACAGGAACACCCTCGACCTCTTCAAAGATGAGGTCGAGGGTGTCTGTTTGCTTTATTGAGCCATTCCTGCTATGGGGATTACCACAAGTTCCGTGGACTTGCGAGCCCCCCTCTTCTGAGAAGGAAAGTATTGCCCATTCTATTGAACCCCTCCCTTGGAGGGGTTGGGGAGGTCATGCCCCATTATCGTATAGGTCTTGCCATTGCGGAGAATATACACTTGCCCGTCACGGAATACCTTTTGTGCGGCGTGGGAGGTGGATGTCTCTGCCTGCACTTGCTCTGTGTTGGTGGTATTCATACATTGAATGTACTTAAACGACCCGAACACAGCATCCATCTGGTAGTCACGCAGATTGTCGCAGGGTACATACAGGTTCACATTGTAGTTTGCAAACGAGGTGTTGTCTGCTACAGGCGGTTCGGTCGGGTAAGCGAAGATGTCGTACAACTTACGGCAACCTGCAAAGGCATTGGCTCCGATAGAGGTCAGCGTATTGGGCAAATCTATCTTGCCTACTTTCACAAATCCATTGAACGCATTATTGCCAATATGCGTAATGCCCGGCTCCAATGCAACCGCGTCCGTGGTATCGCGGAACAAGAGCCACGGCATATCGTTCCCGTTGTAGTCGTACATCGCCCCCGTACCCGAGATAGTGAGCGTATGCCCCGCATATTTCCAATAGAGGTCGTACCCGCATTGTCCCGAGAATGTCTGTGCAAACTCTGCCGTAAAGGTTGTGTCGCACGTCAGCACAAAAGTGCGCGGGTTGTCGATATCGCCGTCCGCCCACCGGATGAAATGATAACCCACATTCGGATAGGCAGTAAGCGACACTTGGTCCAGGTACTCCGCCTGATAGGGCGCATACACGGAGCCCTGTATGCTGTTTGCCGCTTGTGCCGTAATGGTGTACGTATTCTTCTCAAATACAGCAGTGTAGGTCTTATCCTCTGTCACCTGCACCGTCCTTGGGTTGTCGGTGTTCCAATCCGTCCAACGGACAAAATGGTAGCCGTAGTCGGCTGTGGCAGTAAGGGTTACGTTGTTCAGATAATCCGTTGTCATTCCGCCACTCACACTGCCACGTTCTGCATCGCTGACATCAGCGGAGATGGTGTATCGGTTGGGGGCAAAATAAGCGGTATAGGTAATGTCTTTTGTCACTTTCACTGTACGTGGGTTGTCGGCATTGCCGTCATTCCAACGCACAAAATGACGGTGTTCATTTTCGGGGACGGCTGAGATTTGCACTTTCTGTTTTTCTTTACACACGATGACATTGGCATTCTCACAGCCTTCTTTATATAGTGTAAGATTTACATAATGATCCACTGACGATGATAAATCTAAAGAAGAGCAAACGGGGCGAACTGCAAGACCCCAATCATACTGTATCCCATTTCCATAATGTACAATCACATAGACAGAGGAGTAATGATCAAAAAATAAGATCCATTGCCTATTGGGGACGGCGGATGATGAAGATTGGTAATAACCATGGGAACCGACATCCCAGAGATTACTACCTCTATAACCTGTAGCAGGAAAAAACACAACATTACCATTTGTCTTACTTGACGCTTTATAACCTTTGATGCCGTTTTGGGTGGTCCATGTCCACGTGCAGTTCTCTAATAACTCATTCCACTCTGCAACAGTGGGCATACGCCATGCACCACCCCAGTTCACGTGGGCAGCATCGTCTTCAGGCTCCAAGACAGTCTTATTGTCGGTAAAGCCGTTGTTGCCATATCTTGCTTCGCTGCAGTACTTGGTGAGTTTGTCTTCTGCACCATTGGCATACTTGTAGGTCGTCCACGAGTAGTTGTCTTTTGAGGTGGTTTCGCCCCAAGCATAGTGGCTGCCATACTCTTCGGGCGTGGTGGCACCTATGTTGCATGATGCCCATTTCAGCCCGCTCGGCAAACCAAGGTCAACGGCTTGCACATCAGCAGGCGCGGGTGCATAGCCTCCCTTGTAACCATTCTTGCTACAATCATCATAGACATTGTAGTTCCATACATCATCTGCCCACACCGATGCTCCGACTAGTATGGCAAGGATTAATGAAATAAGTTTTGTTCTCATATCTTAGAATAATTTATTTTTTGTTTTTTATGAGGCACAAATCTGTGTGATTAGATATATCACTACGCAGTTTACTACAATTGGGCATTCCATATAAGCCCACTATGTATAGAATAAAAGGAATACCTATAATAGCCAATAAGCCGCAATAATTACTTATTGGAAAAGAAACCCATACTTTGTAACCAAACAAAATGCACCATCCTAAAACAATGATTCTAGCCATCAAAAGTGCCACTATTGATGTTGATATATTGCAACCTTCAATTCGACTACATGGCTTATCTAACTTTTGTTTATCCGCGAAAACGCTATATACTTTTTCTTCTTCCTGACAAACCTTTTGCTCATAGTGTGTCAAAAGGATATTCCAATGCTGCCACCAATAGATATATCCCTTAACGGATAAAAAGTTTGCAACACTCGTCAAGTAACCAATACCTAAAATTACCCAACTTAGTACATAGGTTTCCTGTGTGTTTGTCGAGTTTTCCTTCATAATGAAGTAGTACCCTGCAAATAATGCACCGATAACCACATAGAAATAACTTGACCATCGTGTAAACTGCTCATAGTGAAAATTCCGAGCATGAATAATGGTCTGATACTGATGTCTTTGTTGTTCAGTCATACAAATTAGTTTTTACTTTGCTATGGGCACTCGCGTAAATAATAGTTTTCTCAGGCATCTGTCCACAATACCTGTTGGGTATATACACATCACGTATAGGCACACAAAAAACGCGGACTTCCGTTAAGTAAATCCGCTTCTTGTGGTCCTGAGAAAACCTATCCAGTCGAAAAAACTTGCAGAAACCCACGCGCATATATTCAACCACACACCACCTATAGAACATCAGGCACGTGTGTATATAGAATATACCCATGAGCATCTACTAATATCTTGTTATCGAACTGGATATGAAATTTCTCAGGTTTCAAGAAGTCGATTTACAAGCGTTAGTAAACGCTTTTGCGTTCAGCACACTTCTGTGGAGAACCACGAAAGCAACCAAACGCTTTTATGTCCACAAAGCCCACCCAACCGCTTTCTCGGGACACCGCTGTATCCGTCACCGAAAGCCACCGCGTGGGTTTTGCATTTGCTGACTATGTTTATCGTCCGTCAGCGGGGACGCGCCTCGTATTTCATCTCCCAAGGCAAGGAGATTATCATCCATTCTGTTGCCTACTTGTCATCATAATGTCCATAGGCGGTTAGCACTATGACCACAATTTCAGACTCATAAACCCTATATACCAAACGATGTTTGGGCGTGATACGTCTGCTCCAATAGCCATCCATATCACCTCTCAAACGCTCCGGTTTGCCTGTTCCCGAATAGGGATGCTCTGCCAACTCTTCAATGAGTTGTTGCAGTTTGCGATACGCTGCAGGTTCCGATTTCTGCAACTTCAACGCATCACGGAGGGCTTGCTCCTTGAATTGGATAGTGTACCTCATTGCACCGTCCGCTTTAGCAAGTCATCCAGCGATTCGCCTGGTTGCATAGTGTAGGTAACCCCATTCTCTGCAGTTTTTACGCGGTTTATGAACTCCTCTTTGCTCATTTGTGCCTCATCCGCCTTGGTCTTCAACAGGCGACGGGCATACGCCGAAAGTTTCCTCATCATGTTCTCGTCCTCGGCGATGTAACTGAGGTCTCTCAAAAATTCAGCATTCAACACATTATCCATAATACCTCCAAGTTTATTATCTTTATCGCCGCAAAGTTACGATAAACATTCGATATATGCAAGAATAGCAGGACGAATGAATGGAATAAACATATAATTATCATGTAATTAGCCATTAATTTCGCATAGTACAGGAAAAGTTTGAGTGTGCCAATAGTTAACCAACAAAAACTGGGACAACATACAAAACTTGTCGTGGATAACATGTCCGCGTTTATACACAGGTATATCCCTTATAGCCCCATCGATGGAGTGGAGGAAGCATATCGAACATGTGTTGGTAGGCGGCGGCTTTTTGGTCGAAAGGCAAGGGGTAGGCGCGGGAGGTGGAGGGCATACGCCAGAAACGGACGGGGGTGCCGTTGAAGAGGGTGTCGATATATCCGCCTGCTTTGGGCGTGGCAGTGTGCAGTATGTCCGCCAGTGTGTTTGCAGCCTTGCCGCCGGTACAGCAGAGGTCATGGCACCCGGGAATCTGCTGCAGCAACGCGGCGATGTCCGTCCGCTCCACAATCTCCAAGTGCTCATCGGCTGCGTTGCCTTGCAGGCGTCTGACCGCCTGCGCCGTGTCGAAGATAGCAATACCCTGCTCCTTGCAGAAAGCCACGATGGCTTCGCAGTCAAACACCGTCTTGCGGTTCTTGGGGCTATGCTGCCTGTCTCTTTGAATCCCGTCTATTGGTAGTTCCAAAGACGTTTTGTCGCCGAAGAACACTTGCCCCATGATGCGCCACATATCGTTCTGTGGATTAGGATAGAAGAACTCCATACCCCACCGCTCCCGAGGAGGCGGAAAACTGCCCAACATCAACACTCTCGCTCCCGTGGGCAGAAAGGGCGGTAAGGGATGATGTTCTATTTCAGGCATGGCGGACATAGTGGTAGATTATCATTAATAACGTGTATTCGATATAACAACAGAAGGATACTTTGCAGGTCAATAACTGATAACAACTATTAAACAATAGATAGCAACATCGTAACCTCAACAGATAATAAACACGAATTGGTATCATCGGGGTTCTTTTGAACGGACGACTGCGCCGTATTATCGCAAATTAGCCATAAATTATATATCCCCAAAATTATATCGAACTGACGTTTAATAAGTTGTGGTTTAGTGCAACGGCAACTATTTATTGGATTATATTTTTCTTCAATGCTGTAAGGGCGCGGTGGTGGAGGTTGTAGAAATTAGGTAGGGAGATACCCATTTTCTCCGCTAATCGTTGTGGGGACAATTGCCAACAATATATACCTTTCAATATGTATCGGTAACGCGGGTTAGGCAGGTTGTCTAATGCTTTTTCTATGGTTTGCAGGTTCTCTTGCCGTTGCGTGTAGTACAGGTTATCCTCCTCAAAGAACGCATCCATTTCGTCATTGTCCATTGTCGTAACCATTGAAACGGCATCAGGACGCGGCATAAAGAGATCGGTCGCTACAGTGGTGAGCCATGCTTTGAGTGTACCTGTCGGACGGTATTGTCGGAGTGCGCGCCAATCCTGTTTCTTGAGGTGCAAATAGAAATCGTTGGTCATTTTCTCCATCGATTGCCCGCCATGGAAGAACCGTCGGTTGACGGATTGCAGTATTGGCGCACAATAGACAGAGAAGAACCACGTTTCCATATCGCGGTCGTAGTGTATCAGCCGTTCAACGATTTGCCGATCTGTCAGGTTGTCGTATATTGTTGTTTGGTTCATATATAATTGGGTTGATAGATTAAACTTTTCCTCTCCACTTGTATAACGGGGAAAAGGTTGAAATCTATCACTCAAGACGGATATTTTTTGCTTTTTATCCATTTATTTTTCCCGATATCAGTTCCGCAAACAAGCCAGGCACCGCTCTTTGGGTGACAGGAATGAGAGTAAGGGACACGTTCTATGTTAGGAATGGCGGACATGGCGAGTCATTATTTGTAATAAGTTATGGTTGAGCGCAACGGCAACCTGCTGCATAGTGGGTTCGAGTCGGTCTTTGGTCAGGCAGCACGCCCACAATGTAATCACTTGCCAGCCGTTGGCACGGAGCAGTTCTTCGTTCTGCCTGTCCCGTTCGCGGTTGCGGTCAATCTTCGCTTGCCAGAACGCCGTATTGGTTTTGGGCAGAACGAACTGCCGGCAGCCTTCGTGCCCGTGCCAAAAACAGCCGTTGACGAATATCGCCGTTCTGTACTTGCGCATCACGATGTCCGGCTTACCCGGTACGCTCTTGACATTCAGCCGGTACCTGTATCCGTGTGCCCACAGCCATTTCCGCACCGTCAGTTCGGGCTTTGTACCCCTGCTGCGAATATGCGACATACAGCGGTGGCGTTGTTGTGGTGTCAGAATATCGGGCATAGTTCAAAATATAACTTTTACAACGATTGCGGGTCTGTCAGATATGCAGGTGGTTGCGTAATTGAAAATCCTTGTTTCGTCAGTTTGTATGTTTGTTTAGGGCTATTCGGACTTTCAGCAGATGTAGGTGTCACATATCCTTTTTGAATAAGAGGTGTCATAATATTTTGCCGGAATCTGCTACGATTACTTTCTCCTGCAAACTGCATAAGTACCTGCATCGGTAATTCTTCTCTTTCACACAATGCCAAAATAACCTTGGAAGCCTTGTTTAATTGTGTCTCAGTCATATCCGCCAAAACAAGACCTAGGTTGTCCGAAATCATGGATTGGCTTGGGACACTACTTGGGACATCCTGACTATGTTTGGTTGCGAAATGCTGTGTCGGCATCGTGAGTGTAGTCTCTTCCTTGATAACAGATTCAACGATAACAGGACGTTCCCTATTGTATTTAAGCCAGCCTTTCACAATAATATCCGCTCCGCTGCCAGCACGTTCATCATAGCCGAGTAGCATAAACATCTTTTGTATATACGGATTTCGACATATACTATGAAAACTTGCTATGTTAGATAATAACTCCTTCTTTATTAAGGCGCGTACGGACATCAGACCATGGACGCTCGAGATGCGCCTTGATTTCATGGACCATACGTAATACTACATCTGCATCAATATCAACCCATGCTGCTTTGCGTGTCGTTTTGCGCAATACATATATTTGGTCTATTCGGGAATAAGCAGGGTCAACTCCAAATGCAACATCGTAAGTTTCAGTTACTGACACAAACATTGCATAAGGATTACCACTTTTAACTTTCTCCGCTGTAGCAATAATTCCGTCAAGCATTGTCTTATCAATAAATGTTTTTGCCTCAATTGCGACTGCGGGAACTTGCAAATTTACGGTTTTAGTACCATTTACCGTAAGAACAAACTTTCTATATATGGCAAAATCTTGGTCTTTTTCGTTTACAGCCATATCCGGATTTGTAACAAATTCGTCAAAAGATTTCGCCTTAAAGTAGAGATTGGAATATGCTTTAACACTGCCACTTTCCAATTGAGTTTGTGCGTTGAGTTTCGTTTGGTACTGCTGTACAAAATCTTTGAATAACAAATATAAGAATTCCTCCAATATCGTAGGACGGAATTTTCCTTGTGAACTATATAGATTATCCAAGTTGTTATTATGAATGAAGTTGTAATAATTATTTAACAAGCGTACTCTTTTCGTAATAATAGCATCGGAAAAACCAACTAATTTAAGGTTCCCCTCTAAATAAGTTACATACTTATCAGCAATCTGCATTAACGGACTTGTTTTCTGCCCATCATCATACTTTTTTAGTATGTTAGAAGCATGGCAAAGTTGAGGATACATTTCGTGATACTCACGGATTATATCAATGCTACTTTTGTTCATTGTTTTATAGAGTTTAATTGTTTGACAACACTTTCTGCTATTGCTTTTGCGAGCAATACAGGTACGGCATTTCCAATTTGCTGATATTGGCTTAATCCTTTCTCCCATGACATTTTTGTACGCATACCTTCAAAAAAGAAGTCATCAGGGAACGATTGTAAACGTGCACCTTCCCGCGCAGTAAAATTACGGTTGAGATGAGGGTGTATGAAATTACTTTGAAAACTTGCAGCAATTGTTGGAGCAGGTCTATCACCAAATAAACGTTGATTGTTTTGGTGAAATTTAATCGTTGATTTCTCGCTTGGTGCTCCTCGTTTCAAGGCTCCATGTGTTTCCCAAACATCCAACAAGTCTTGCCCTGGTTTAATTGCTTCAAACCGCGCAATCAGTCGAGGAGTATGCTTCATCGCCACATGGTTTAATACATACATCGAATTGGCACGCATTAGTTGCTGGTAATCATTCTGTGGCTCTTGCGGATATTCTTGAACCTCTGTTCCTTGCCCCGCTCCAATTTGCGGCAAATCACTTATCGCTTCATCTACGGTAACCAAATGATCCAAATCATACGGTTTAGGATGTTGCGGTTGAATATTCAAATCTTTCCGATAACCAATGAGAATAACACGCTCGCGATTTTGTGGAACTCCATAGTCCGATGCGACAAGCACTTTATATGCTACATTATATCCGCATTCTCCAGCATTAGTAAATTCTTCCATGATAGTTTTAATTACTTCTCCATTCTGCATAGAGAGCAAACCTTTGACATTTTCCATAACAAAGGATTTTGGCGAATACCAATTGATAAACTTAACAAAACCGTAGAATAGTTTGTTTCGAGGATCATCTTTGATTTTATTGCGGCGTTTGTTTGCAAGACTAAATCCTTGGCATGGGGGACCTCCGATTATTATATCAGGCACTTCACCCGCCAACAATTCGTCAACTTCATTTTTCTCAATATCCGTAATACTCTTGCATAAGAAAGGCGTGTCAGGAAAGTTCCTGCAAAATGTTTTTGATGCATTCTCATCAATGTCAGAAGCAAAGATAGACCGAACGCCAACCATACTGAATCCTTTTGTCAATCCGCCGCAACCAGAGAACAAATCAATAGATGTGAGCGCATTATCATTGTATTGTATATGCGGACGGATGTCCTCAAGTACTTGTTCCAGAGGACAAGCATTTTGAGGTAGACTCTTAACCTGCTTATATAACTTTTTCAGTGTTGTATCAGTGAATGCCTCCCATATTTGCAGCCGATGCGACTGATATTGTTCATACAAACGTTTTACAAATTGCAACTCAAAAACGATACGCAAATCATTAGGGTCGTTTTCTGGCGTGCCTTCTTTGCGTGTTCCCACTCGTGCAATCTTGATGAGATACAAGTCGCGAATACCTGTAAATCCAAGGTCACATTGTTTCCCAAAATAAGGAATAAAATAGAACAACTTATTTAGAGCAACAGTTGACGGAAACTTTTTGCCAGTATAGTATATTTTCGCCGACCTATCAAGGAAATGCCGCACATTGTCCTTTTTGACATTACAAATAAGAACATTCTTCGACAAATCCAGATTGTCAAAATGTCCAACGGTATCTTTATTGTTTACAATCTCAATCGGGTATTCCTCTTGCACACTAAACAAGTCAAGTTCCGAAATTTGAGATTTGTTTGTACTATTTGTCATATATTAGTTCTTGTGTTCGTTGTATATCAAAAACAGATGACTCGTCTTTTGACTTCTTTTCTGTATGATTCCATTTTTGCACCAACCTGTGACGCAAAGTATTTATCATTGGCATTCCCTATAAATCTATTGGCTCGTGCTGCACGGTTTGTATCATTAATCAACCGGTTTACTTCTTTTTTTTGTTTGTCTGCTACTCCATATAGCAATTACTACCGATATTGCAGCCCAAAGAATAGTAAGAACCGCCAATAGTATAGAAATAACATCATATGTTGTCAAGTCAAACATATTTATATGTTCTATGCTGGGAAATGAAGAGTGTATGACACGCTACCTCCTATCCCTTGGCAATAGTCTATATTATAATCCTTACAAGGTAAATAGCACAACGCTATTTCGGGATGTTGCATATAGCATCGATATGCTGCCACAGCACTTGGTTTTGGACCAAAAGATGCTAATATAATGTTTGATTGACTTTCTTCTTGTATGACAGACTCAATAGTATCGTATCCCAAATCAGAAGAATACGAATTAATCGACTTTGATATTATGCAATCTTTGTTTAAACCGAAGTCTTCACAAACAAGTCTATGGATATCATCATTATTGCGTTTCTTATTATTGAATTGTTCGCCACTTTGCACTAACAAATATACTTTTTGAGGTTCATATTTATACAACATATATTTTGTTCTATCTTCATCAAAACCAGTCACTATAACAAGAGTCGTTTTTTGAGATAAATCATATATGCCTGAATGCTTAAACAAAAGTCTAGGCTGTTCCGGTTCGCGACTAATCCACTTGTCGGTATAAGTTTTGGGTTGATGATATATAATATCTACTTTGTTTACTATAGTTCTTATAAAATATAGCATTGACCAAACGATATTTCTAGACATTGTTGTGATATCTATCGTTATAATATCTTCTGCACATATAGATAAATTAATTTTCTCTTCAATGGCTCTCCAATTCTTAATAATATCATCACTAATATCTAAATATAAGACATTAATGCCCTCTTCTTTACATTTTTTGCCAATTTGACATATTTGTTTTTCTGCCGCGCTACAATGATGTATTGTATTTCGCACAATAATGCTATCAGTAATATGCATTCTCTTTAAATCTCGCAAAAATCCGTTATATGAACGAGATTCCCAACTAGGATATTGAATCAGGATATTTCTCATATATTTAAAATAAGGTTAGTTGATCGTCTAAAATAATGCTATTATCGTCTGCAGGATTAAATGGAAACGCAATTTTGTTATGCGCCGCATTATAAATATCGCTTACTTTTAGAGACACACGTGCAAATTGACCATGTGGATCTAAACCGAAATTAGGGAACAACATTCTATTGGGGACATAATATATTTCCCTTTTTCCTTTTTCTTTGGCATTTCCATACCTCATGTAGATATATTGAGCTCTTCTCGCTATCTCAAGAAGTTCGAGTATTTCTTTGTGTTGGTCTGGGTATGAATCTGTTTGAGACATCGAAAAAACGATTGCACAAGGTTCTGATATGTCAGATTTCAATCTTTTAGCGAAAAGAGCCATTAGTTGTTCAAACAAATTAGAAATGTATGTTCCTTGTTGTTTTGAACAATCCGGCACAATACAATCCAATCCCTGCATTAGTTGTTTCCACAAAAACGCGCTACGCTCTAAAATCACATTGGTTTGTATTGTAGGATTGATTTCTGTAATAACGCCTTTGTTTTCGTTGATGGCACTATCATACATCCAAAAGCAGGGTTCCAACATATTTCTTACAATACCTGTCGAGATATCTATAATTGTTTCAAAACCCGAATAAGGTGGTCTATTCGCAGTGGTTCCTCTATTTCGGAAATACATTGCTCGATGATATTTATATATATAGTCATTTACCGATTTCACATTGTTTTGACCATATTTAGCAATAGCAGCCTCACGTGCCTTTTCCTTACCTTCATCTATACCTTTTGTAAATGCTGGATTTGTAGGGAAAAAGTCTGTCGCAGAAACTGAAAGTTTCATCTTTTCTAACCTTCGTTTGATAATTTTCTCTGATAGTTTATAAAAATCCGTTTCTTGATTTTGGTATGGTTGCTCCATACTTATAGTAATATAGTCATGCCCCTCAATAATAGAGCCATGCGAGGATGTATAGCGAATAGGATTCGGAATTTGTACTGTTGCTATTTTAAAACTAAATAAAGAATGATCACGATAAGCAATCCATGAGTTTAAAATCATCATATGATATTTATTCAAATCCTGTGCATCGTCTATCATTAGCATATAATGCGAGGAAGATAGTATTTGAACCTGACGATTTATTTCAAGGAATGGAATAATTGTCGTAGCAAAAGACATTGCATTTTCATAAAAGCCATTAGAAGATATGGAGTTGATTATTTTCTGAGAATTCTTTATTTCTCGATCCGCATATTGCGCAATGGCTTCAAAAAAATGCTCCGTAGAACGATTCAGTTTAACATCCCATAGGTATTCTATATCAGAAAATAACTTATCCTCTATTTCTCTAGACGCTTCCACTATTTCTGGTATCTCTCCAAGTGTATCAGCGATGGCATGAAGTAAGGTGCCCACTAAAAAATGCTCGTTGAAAATCAGACGTTTATATTCATCCTGTAATAATAAATACTCTCCTTTGTCAAAAAGAGACTCTTTACATGTAATATGGATTCCTATTTTATCATATGGTATTGGCTCTTCATTTTTAAGAGCCATTTGATACTGGATCTTAAATGAAGAATATAATAACGTAATCGTTTTACCAGAACCACGTTCACCAATCAAAAAGACATTTTTTGTAGACTGAATCAAACGCGAAAAATTATTATCATCTATAAAATAATCCATAATATCTCCTTCGGGGATATTATTAGCTCCTGTATATTCAAATGGATTCTTCGTCATAATTATATCCTTTCTCTTTTATTTTTATTTTTAACATTTCCTCTTTCATATTGGGATAGCGGGATAATATAATATCTTCTACCGATTCGGTCAATACAGCGTATTTATCTCCTAATTCAATAAGAGGTATATCAATAATATCTTCTCCCTTGTGTAAAATATTAATTTTTGCTTCGGTCCGTTTGAGTTTCTCTAACGATGGTGCATAGTATTTACAATAGCGTCTTTCTGCATCTAATTTCACTATACGCTTGTATATAAAATTCAATAATTCCGCGAAAGTAATTTGGCTAACTGGAATTTCTATATTATACGTAAGAGCGATTCGACCATTTCCCTTGTCAATAAATATATCTGTGACAGATGCATATTTGTGGTATATTAAAGAATCATCTTTTATAATTGGTTCTTCTCCGCCATCTTTTAATGTGATATTATGCCCTAGTATGTAACTTGAAGTACGCTGGGGTCCCTCTGCTAACTCATCTGCTAATCTTAAAATCCCTGCTATTTCTCTTAACCTGATTTCTTTATCATAAAGACTAGATTTTTCTCCTACATCAATTAGAGTGTCCTTGTCACCTTTTCTCGATGTTCCAGAATGCGCTTTAACCACAGAGAGGACTAACCTTCTTTCTTGAGTTCTCGTAGCATCTTCACCAACTATAGCATCATAAATATCAGCAATCTTTTTTTCATGCCCTTCTCGCCCATGTATATTTCCACAATCATGAAATAAGATACAAATACATAACAAGTATAATTCCGCTGCATTAAATATCTCAATTTCATTGCCAAGTAGTACGTGGGCTTTCTTTAGTACATCTTCTATATGCTTTTCAGTATGATCCGTTAATTGAGATTCTACTGCAGGAATATTAGAGAAAATTTGTTTTTCCAAATAATCTCTAGCAGATGCATATTGTGTATAATACATTTGCGCTTCCCTATTATTATATTCTATAGAAAGTTTTTTCTGCATTTGTTTTTCAAGTTGTGTATCTTCCCACATATTAACTATTATTTTTCAAATTTTTCAATAATACTTTCAAAAACACACTTTGCCAATAATGGTGGTACAGCATTACCTATTTGTTGTTGTATATCCATTAATGTTCCCCTGAAAATAAAGGTATCCGGAAAACTTTGCAAACGTGCAGCTTCACGAACTGACAAACCTCTATCTTGCCACGGATGAATAAGCATATTTTTTCTATAGTTGGAAATTACCACGGATGGCTTGTCGGGAAGCAAGCGCTTGTAAATTCCACTATGGCAATTGTTCCGGTCTTGGTAATTTTGCATTAATTCAACAGGGATGGCTTTCCAATTCTGACCCTGTCCGATGTATTTATACCGCTCAATTACATAATCGGCATTGCGTGAAACATAATTCTGTTTTGCAAATCTTGAGCCTCTGCGCATCGAACGTGCATATTCACTTGCTTTTGAGAGCGGAAGTGCATAAGACATTTTTTCTTCCATCTGACCATTGACAAGAATTGGCAAATCGCTTATAGCATCTGCTACTGTATAAACCTTTTCTTGCTTTTTAGGGAATTGAAATTTTATACCATGTCTATTGCCGACCATGATATAACGATTACGGTGCTGAGGTACACCATATTCCGATGCAGTCAATAAGGCATCATTGACAGTGTATCGCAAATCATCTTCAAAGCACTTTTTAACCAAGTCACGAATCTTTCCTTTTTCAAAACGCAAGAAACCTTCCACGTTTTCAAATAAGAACCAATCAGGTTGCAGGACACTTACAAACCGAAGGAACTCCTCAAACAAAGAATTATTCGGATTTTGCATATTACGGGTAACTGTATTTGAGGTTGAGAATCCCTGACAAGGGGGACCTCCAAATACAATTAACTGATCATCCGAGTTGAGTTGCGGAAGGTGTTCAAGTGGGTTTATATCATGGATATCTGCACACAGAACAGGCGTTTCCGGATGGTTGAAACGGTAGGTTTCTGCTGCACTCTTATCTTTTTCTACTGCAAAAGCAATATGCACACCTGCCATTTCCGCCCCCAGGCTGAGACCCCCTGCCCCACTAAATATGTCTATTCCTACTAACATTTATCATTAACGTACATGTACGACATTACGAAATGCTCCTTCATTCACTTGACTTTGGTACTTGTCAAAGTCCACGCCAGCGATGACATTGATGCCTGCTTGGCGGAGACCGCAGGTCATGCCGCCTCCACCACAGAAAAAGTCAATGGCTTTGAACGGAGAAGTATTTGTTTGGTTTGCTATCAAACTCATATTACTTGACTGCGATATGTACTGACATTCCATACACTATTGTGCTGTCGGAACGGGTACAAAACCTGCATTATACAAATTAGGGCGTAAAGATACGAAAAGTAATTGACGTGTGCAAATGGATTTTGATTTTTGCAGGCGACACGCATCAAATGTGCGACAGACAAACATGTAATTATCCATAAATTGACCACGAATTGCATTGTTGGGGGTATGGATCTCCGTTAATTACCATGTAATTGGTCGTTAATTTTCTCCGTCAGGGGGTGCTTGTTTTTCCATTAAAGTCCATTAAAAGACCATTAAAACACAGATAAACATATAATTAGCGGGAAATGAGCCATTAATTACATTCTTGGATATAGGACTCCGCTAATTGCCTGTCAATGCATTATCGGATGTAGTTCTCCATGCAGTTCGTATAAAGAACAGCAGAATGGCTATGTGTTTAAGATTGGGCTTCGCGGGTGAGGGTGGAGATGATGTAGCCGCGGAGGGTGGTGCATGGTTTGGGATGGGAGGACGGATAGCGGTTGGCACGGGCGGTGTAGGCGGCAAAACGCTGTTGCCAGTCGGCACGCAAGGCGGGGGCGCCGAGAATGGTTTTGGCTTGGGCAACCGCCGATGCGAAAGCATCCAAGGTGCGCTGGCGGGCAGGGGCGACAGGACCTTCGTAGGGGTGCTGCACGGCATAGGCATGCGTGCGACCGTTGCGGGTGCGGAGAATGATTTTGTCGTTGCGGGTGAGTTTGCCCGACATGGTATCGAAAGGATGAGAGAGAACTGTACGTGCCATATTTATGGGATATTAGTATTCGGTTGCAAAATTACAAATTATTTATGATACGGGCAAGGGGCGGTGAGAGTATTGTATGGGTACGGTATGGGGCGTTTACCCAGGAGTTGGCACCAAGTTTTCTATAGTGTATGATGCAGATAA
>ERZ808245.703-NODE-703-length-15649-cov-5.043029_pt1 | contig 15649 bp, 16 predicted proteins | sample MGYA00521243_ERZ808245 | MGnify/ENA primary metagenome ERZ808245 (study PRJEB31516, sample SAMN03275576) | gut metagenome | biome: mammalia-associated habitat; material: feces | host: Papio cynocephalus | place: Kenya | collected 2012-07-07 ... | reverse complement strand
ATATCGGGCACGGACTGCGCGCCCTCCCACTTGCTCACAGACTGGCGCGTGACGCCGAGCTGCTCCGCCAGTTCCTCCTGCGACCAGCCGGCCTTTTTGCGCAGGGCAGTGATCTTATCAGCCAATATCATAAGGGAAGTCCTCCGATTCCGGCGCACACAGCGCCTGTTTGATGGGCAGAGCATACCGCTTTTCGCGGTTGCGGACAAGAAAGGCAGGCAGGAAATTTGTCAATCGACGGTTGCGCGCAGGGCCAAAAACGGCTCTGCGCGCGGTTTTTTCAGAAATGGAAGCCCTTGGGCATCCATTTGCGGGACTTATAGTAAAGGAGAAAGGCGATGCTTGTAAGTGCCCATGAGATCGGGAAGATCACGGCGATCGCCGCGTTGGAGATGTGCGAGAAAGCGTAGCCCCAGAGGTAGATGAGGCGCACAATGCAGGTAAAGACCATCGTGATGAGCGCGGGAACGACCGCGTCGCCCACGCCGCGCATCACGGACGAGAGTACCTCGACAAGCGTAAAGACCACATAGAACGGAGCAACGTACAGCGCGACCTGGGCGCCGATGGCGATGACCGCCGGGTCGTCGCCGACAAACAGACGCATCATCGGATAGCGGATGGCGAGAATGACCACAGAGAATACGGCGGAAATGCTCAAGTGGATGAGCAGCCCCTTGTGAATCGACTCGTGCACGCGCTCGCGGTCGCCCGCGCCGAAGTTCTGCCCGACGTAGGTCATGACGGCGATGCCGATGGCGTTGGAGATGGGCCAGTAGTAGTCGTCGAACTTGTTGAAGGCGGTCCAGCCCGCCATGGAGTCCGTGCCGAGCATATTGATGCCGACCTGCAGAACGATGTTGGCGATGCCGTACATCGCGCTTTGAAGGGCGGCGGGGATGCCGACGCGGAGCATCCGGCGGAGGATGCCGCGGTCAAGCTCCTCACGGTCGTAGAGCAGACGCTGCTCCTCGGGCAGACGGCGCAGGGCGCGCACGACCAGCGCCGCGCACACGACCTGCGAAAGAGCGGTCGCGGCGGCGGCTCCCTCGATGCCCCATTGGAAAACGATCACAAAGAGCAGGTCGAGCGCAATGTTGGCCACCACGCAGACGAAAAGGTAGTAGAGCGGGCGCTTGGAGTCGCCCATCGCGCGCAGGATGCCGCTGCCCATGTTGTAGAGCATGGTCGGCACCATGCCGAGGAAGAAGATACGCAGATAGGCGGCGGAGGCGTCGAGCGTCTCGGGGGTGGTCTGCATCCACACGAGCAGCTGCCGCGCGGAGGTAATGCCGAGGACCGTGAGAAGAATGCCGCAGACCACCGAGAGCAGCATGGCGGTGCAGATGCTCCGGCGCACGCGCTGCGTGTCCCGCGCGCCGAAGTGCTGCGCGACGATGACGCTCGCGCCCGACGAGAGCGCGACGAAAGCGTTGACGAGCAGGTTCGTGATGCGGCCCGACGAGCCGCCGACCGAGGCGAGCGCAGCCTTGCCGAGCGCGCGGCCGACGATGACGGCGTCGGCGGTGTTGTAAAGCTGCTGGAGCAGCGAGCCGAGCATGATCGGCAGTGCGAAGAGCAGCATCCCCTTCCAGATGCAGCCCTCCGTGATGGGATTGCGGACGGTGACTTTATTTTCCATAAGCGTAGCAGACTCCTTATTCCGTGAGAGAAAGCAGCGCCCCGACAGAGAGCCTGACGGGACGTTCGCAGAAGTCATTATAGCGTATCCGCGTGAAAAAGCAAGAGCCTTTCGGACAAAGAAACGAAAAATCGGGAGCGGCACGGGCCGCTCCCGATTTTCTGCTTATTCCAGCTCGAACGCGCCGGTGTAGAGCTGATAGTAGGTGCCCCTTTCGGCGATGAGCTTTTCGTGGCTGCCGCGCTCGATGATGCGGCCGTGGTCAAGGACCATGATGACGTCGGAGTTCTTGACGGTGGACAGGCGGTGCGCGATGACGAACACCGTGCGGCCCTCCATCAGCTGATCCATGCCGCGCTGCACGATGGCCTCGGTGCGCGTGTCGATGGAGCTGGTCGCCTCGTCGAGGATCATCACCGGCGGGTCGGCGACTGCCGCGCGGGCGATGGCGATGAGCTGGCGCTGGCCCTGCGAGAGGTTCGCGCCGTTGTTGGTCAGCAGCGTGTCATAGCCCTGCGGCAGGCGCGTGATGAAGTCGTCCGCGCCGGCGAGCCTCGCCGCCGCGCGGCACTCCTCGTCCGTCGCGTCCAGACGGCCGTAGCGGATGTTCTCCATCACCGTGCCGGTGAAGAGGTTCGTCTCCTGCAGAACAAGGCCGAGGGAGCGGCGCAGGTCCGCCTTCCTAATCTTGTTGATGTTGATGCCGTCGTAGCGGATCTTGCCGTCGGCAATGTCGTAAAAGCGGTTGATGAGGTTCGTGATGGTCGTTTTGCCCGCGCCGGTCGCGCCGACGAAGGCGACCTTCTGACCCGGTTCGGCGTAGACGGAGACGTCGTGCAGCACGTCCTTGCCCTCGGTGTAGGCGAAGTCCACATCCACGAGGCGCACGTCGCCGCGCAGCTCGGTGTAGGTAAGGGTGCCGTCGCCGTGCGGGTGCTTCCATGCCCAATGACCGGTGCGGCGGTCGGATTCGGTCACGGTGCCGTCGGGTGCGACCGCGGCGTTCACGAGCGTCACATAGCCGTCGTCCGTTTCGGGCTTTTCATCGATGAGGGCGAACACGCGCTGCGCACCCGCGCCCGCCATGACGACCGCGTTGATCTGCTGGGAGAGCTGGTTGACATTGCCGGTGAACTGGCGCGCCATGTTGAGGAAGGGCACAAGGATGGAGATATCCAGCGCCTTGCCGGAGAGCGACACGTTCGGCAGTCCGATGAGCAGGAACACGCCGCCGACGAGCGCGAGCGTCACATAGAGGATGTTGCCGATGTTGCCGATGATGGGGCCGAGGACGCTGGCATAGGCCTGTGCGCGGAAGCTGTCCTCAAAGAGGGCGTCGTTGAGCCGGTCGAAATCCTCGATGCTCCTCTGCTCGTGGCAAAAGACCTTGACGACCTTCTGGCCCGCCATCATCTCCTGAATGAAGCCCTCGGTGGAGGCAACCGCCTTCTGCTGGCGGACGAAGTATTTCGCGCTGCCGCCGCCGATCTTCTTCGTGACCGCGACCATGGCGATGATGCCGAGCACGAGCACCAGCGTCAGCCAAAGGCTGAAGTAGAGCATGATGGAGAACACCACGAGCACGATCGCGCCGGACTGAATGAGCGCAGGCAGCGCCTGCGAGACGAGCTGGCGGAGGGTGTCGATGTCGTTCGTGTAGTGGCTCATGATGTCGCCGTGCTGGTGGCTGTCAAAGTAGCGGATAGGCAGCTTCTGCATCCCGCCAAACATCTCGCAGCGCAGCTTGTGCAGGAAGCCCTGCGTCATATACGCCATGAGCTGCGTGTAGACCGTCATGGAGAGGATGGAGAGCGCGTAGAGCACGACGAGCAGCGTGAGGTAGGGCACGATCTCCGCCTTGGCCGAAGTCCAGTCGCGGCTGACGTACCACTTCTCGATGATCTGAATGATATTCTGCGTGAAGAGCGAAGGAACGGAGGATACGATGGAGGAGAACAGGATGCAGACGAACGTGACGGGCGCGAGCACGGGGTAGTAGGAAAAGAGCTTCTTCACCGTGCGTCCCAGGGCGGCGGGGCCGAGGTCGCGCCGCGTGGGATCGGCGTGCGGATTCACTTTAGGCATTCTCGTCGCCTCCGTTCGTCTGGGATTCGTAGACCTCGCGGTAAATCTCGGAGGTCCTAAGCAGCTCCTCGTGCGTGCCGGAGGCGGCGATGGCGCCACCGTCCATCACGAGGATGAGGTCGGCGTCCTGCACGGACGCGACGCGCTGGGCAATGATGATCTTGGTCGTCTCGGGGATATAGGACTTGAAGCCCTCACGGATGAGCGCGTCGGTGCGCGTGTCGACCGCGGAGGTCGAATCGTCGAGGATCAGGATCTTCGGCTTCTTGAGCAGTGCGCGGGCGATGCACAGGCGCTGCTTCTGTCCGCCGGAGACGTTCGTGCCGCCCTGCTCGATGTGCGTGTCATAGCTGTCGGGGAAGGAGCGGATGAAGTCGTCCGCCTGCGCGAGGCGGCAGGCCTCCTCAAGCTCCGCGTCCGTGGCGTTCTCATTGCCCCAGCGGAGATTTTCACGGATGCTGCCGGAGAACAGCTCGTTCTTTTGCAGCACCATGCTCACGGCGCTGCGCAGCGCGTCGAGGTCGTACTCGCGCACATCCACGCCGCCGACCTTCACGCTGCCCTCCGTCACGTCGTAGAGACGGGGGATGAGCTGCACGAGGGTCGATTTGCTCGAGCCGGTGCCGCCGAGGATGCCGACGGTCTGTCCCGAGGCGATGTGGAGGTCAATGTCCCGCAGCGCGTATTTCTCCGCGCCGGCGGAATACTTGAAGCTCACGCCGTCAAAGTCCACGGAGCCGTCCGCGACGGTCATGACCGGCGCGGCGGGATCGGTGAGCGCGGACTCCTCGCTCAAGACCTCGCAGATACGCTTGACGGATTCGGCGGACATGGTGAGCATCACATAGATCATGGAGACCATCATCAGAGACATGAGCACTTGAATGCCGTAGGTGAGCATGGCGGAGAGCTGGCCGACGTCGATGGTCGTGCCGCCATTTGTGATGATGAGCTTCGAGCCGACGAAGAGCACGAACACCATATTGAAGTACACGCACAGCTGCATGAGCGGGGAGTTGAGCGCGACCACGCGCTCGGCGTGCGTGAAGTCGCCGCGGATGTTGTCGCTCGCGGCGGTGAACTTCTTCGTCTCGTAGTCCTCGCGCGCGAAGCCCTTCACCACGCGCATCGCGCGCACGTTTTCCTCCACGGATTCGTTGAGCTTATCGTACTTGCGGAACACCGCGCGGAACGCGGGCATGGCCTCGCGCGCGATGAAGAGCAGCCCGATGACCAGCACCGGCACGATGACCACAAAGGTCAGCGCGAGCCTTCCGCCCATGATGAACGCCATGATGATGGAGAAGATCATCATCAGCGGGGCGCGGACCGCGATGCGGATGCACATCATGTACGCCATCTGCACATTCTGAATGTCGGTGGTCATGCGCGTGACAAGCGAGGCGGACGAGAATTTGTCAATGTTCTCGAATGAAAAGCTCTGTACCTTGGTGAAGAGGTCATGGCGCACGTTTTTGGCAAAGCCGGACGCAGCCTTGGAGCCGGTGAAGCCCGCCGCGCCGCCGCACACGAGCGAGATCATCGCCAGCAGCACGAGCACAAGACCCACGCGCACGATGCCGCCCAGCTCCGCGCCGGCTTTGACCTCGTTGATAAGGTTGGCGGTCTCAAAGGGAATGATAACGTCGATGGCGACCTCGGCCAAAATGAGCACGAGCGTCCAGACCGTCGGCTTTTTGTACTCGCGGATACACTTGGTAAGCTGTCGGATCATTCGCTTTCACATCCTTTCCCGCACGGGGCAAAATCCCGTGCGCCGTTCATTTTTCTTGCGTTTTCCAGCATCACGTCGGTGATGCGGAGGAGCTGCGCGACCTCGTCCTCGCTCAGCCCCCGGCAGAGCTCTGAGAACACGCGCTCGTCAAATTCGCCGATCGCCTGATGGAGCGCGCGGGCCTTTTCTGCCGAGGCGACAGCCTTGCACCGCCGGTCTACCTCGGAGGGACGGCAGGTGATAAAGCCCTTGCTCTCGAGCTTTTTCAAAAGCTCCGTCATCGTCGGGTGCGTCACGTGCGCCGCGTCCTCCAGCGCCTTCTGCGTGACCTCGCCGGTCCCCTCGCGCTCGAGCCGCCCGAGCGCACCGAGCACACCGAACTGCGTGCCGGTTAGGCCGGTCCCACGGACGTATTCGTCCATCTGCCGGCGCATGGTGCGCTGCAGCACCGCAAAGCGCAGTCCCTTCGGCATGGGGTGCTTACACATTCTTCCTCACCTCGAAAAATAAAATACGTCGCATACGACCTATTGACCTGCGTATTGTAGCCGAAACAATTTTTCTTGTCAAGCGGGAAAATGAAATGACACAGAAAGTTCACAAATGAAACGGCCCGTCCCGCAGGGGACGGACCGGATCGACGGAGGGCGTTATTTGCCGGCAGGCACGGCGGTACGCCGGCGCAGCACACGGAGGAGCAGATACATTACAACAAAGACCGCGGCGAGGAGCACGGGGTAGCCGAGCAGATGGCTGCCGAAACGCTCGAAGAGCTTGAGGGGGTTGCCCTCGTCGGCGCGCATGAGGAACATGAAGTTCGTGCCGAACGCACGGTTGAAAAACCAGATCGGCACGGCCATCGCCACGAGCAGGGCGAAGCAGCGCGGAAACGCGCGCGGCTGCGGGTCCATGTCGCCGCGGAGGGTCAGCGCAAGGGGATAGAGCGCGAGCAGGAAATGCACGGTGAAGCTGTGGAACACCATGAAGTTGAGCGGCGGCAGCGGGGTCCATGTCGGGAAGAGCAGCGCCGCGCAGGCGGCGGGCAGACAGACGAAATACAAAAAGGTGTCGAGCAGCTTCGGCCGCCGCCAGGCATGCAGGGCGATGAGAAAAATATTAATGGAGCACAGGTGCAGCGGCAGGTAGTCGAGGTCAAAATTGCCGCCGTAAAGCAGCCCGAAGTCCTTGAAGAACTCGTCCGCGATGAGCAGCAGCGCGACGGTGCGCCGCCAGCGGCGGCGCTTGTCCGCGTCCATGCCGCGATAGCCGCGGCAGAGCACGGCGCCGAGCAAAACAAAAACGGCGAGCACGGCGAGATGGAAGGCACCGAAATGCCGCCAGCCGAGGCCCGGCGCGATGGTGTCGACGGTTTCCCAGAAATAGGTCATAGCACAGCGATCTGCCTTTCTTTATGACTTCTGAACGGTACGCCCTGAGTGTAGCACGCGGCGGTGAAAAAAACAAGGGTGCTTGTGCAGTCTTAAAGAAAGTGGTATAATCTTAAAAATCGAAAAGTCTTTTGCGCCGGTCCGCTGTGGGCGGCGCGGAAACGAGGACTGCGTATGAGCGCGATGCTTCCGAGCCGCCAGCTGTGGGCGCAGGGACCGCATATCGTCGCCATCGGCGGCGGCACGGGCCTTTCCACCATGCTGCGCGGACTGAAAAAATACACGAAAAATCTGACCGCCATCGTCACCGTGTCGGACGACGGCGGCGGCAGCGGTATGCTGCGGCGGGACATCGGGATGCTGCCGCCCGGCGACATCCGCCACTGCATGGAGTCGCTCGCGAACACCGAACCGGTCATGCAGCAGCTCCTGACCTATCGCTTTGAGAGCGGCACGCTGCGCGGGCAGTGCTTCGGCAATCTCCTGCTCGCGGCGCTCAACGGCGTCACCGGCTCGTTCGACGAGGCGGTGCGCAGCATGGGGCAGGTGCTTGCCATCAGCGGCACGGTCATTCCGGTCACGACGACGGATGTGCGATTGACGGCGACCTTTGAAAACGGCGCCTACGTTGTCGGCGAGAGCAATATCTTCGGCTTCAAAAAGCAGCAGGACTGCCGCATCGACCACGTTGAGCTTTTGCCGGCGCACCCGAAGGCGCTGCCCGATGCGCTCGATGCCATCGCGGCGGCGGATCTCATCCTCCTCGGGCCGGGGAGCCTGTACACGAGCATCATCCCGAACCTGCTGGTGGACGGCGTGGCGGAGGCCATCGCCGCGTCCGACGCGCAGAAGATCTACGTCTGCAATATTATGACACAGGACGGCGAGACGGAGGGCTACACCGCTGCCGACCATCTGGCGGCGCTGCTGCGCCACGGTACGGCGGACATGGTGGAGCTGTGCCTTGCCAATTCCTCTCCCATCCCGCCGGAGCTGGCAGAGCGCTACCGCGCCGAGGGCGCGGAGGCGCTGACGGTCGACCGTGAGCGCATCGCGCAGATGGGCGTCGAGCTGGTCGAGCGGCCGCTGGCGTCGCCGTCCGGCGACTTTGCCCGCCACGATCCCGACGCGCTGGCGAGCGCCGTTCTGGACATCTACCGCGCCCGCGCGGTACACATCTACGGCGGCAGCGGGAGCTATCGCATCGAAAAATAATGCAGGCGGCGGCTCAGCCGTGGCCCTCGGCGGCAATCATGTGCAGGGCGTGCTCCAGCGCGCCGAGCACGGCGGCGAGATTTTCGCGCGCCGCCTTTTCCGAGCCCGGCAGATTGACGATGAGGCTGCTGCCGCGCGTACCGGCGGCGGCGCGGGAGAGCATGGCGTTGGGTGTGATTTTCAGCCCCTCCACCCACATGGCCACAGGAATGGCGCGGATCTCCCGCTCCAGCACGTCGGCGGTCGCCTCCGGCGTGACGTCTCGGGGTGAAAGCCCCGTGCCGCCGGTGGTGAGGATGAGGTCGATCTTCCTCTCATCCGCGCAGGCGCGGAGCAGCGCACTGATCTGCTCACGTTCGTCCGGCACGATGGCTGTGTGAACGACAGTGAAGCCCGCGTCCTCCAGCATGGCACGGACGGTTGGGCCGCTGGTGTCCTGCCGAAGCCCCCGGCTGCCAAGGTCGCTGACGGTGATGACGGATGCTGTGTAGCTCATAATGCTTCCTCCTGCTTTCGATAGCCCAATGCGGTCGAGATCATGGAAGCCGTGACGCAGACCTGCTCCACGGCGGCGCAGAATTCCTCGGAATGCGGGCTGCGGAACATACCGATCACGCCCACGGCGTAGGCCACCTTGCCCTCCACGGTGTAGACCGGCGCGGAGACGGAGCGCAGGCCGATCTTGTACTCGCCGTTTTCGATGGCGTAGCCGTTCGCGCGGCAGGTCTCGACCTCCCGCATCAGGGCGGACGGGTCGGTGACGGTGTGCGGCGTGAACTGCGTCATGGGCTGCGCGCGCAGCAGCGCCTCGGCGCCTGCGCGGGACATATTCGCCAGAAACACCTTGCCCTGCGACGTGCAGTAGAGGGGCAGACGGGAGCCGACGTCGGACACGATGTGCAGCCCACCGCGCGTTTCCGCCTGATCGAGCGTGACGACGCTGCCGCCCTCGCACACGGAGAGCACGACGGAGGCTCCCGTCTGCTGGCAGAGATGCTCCATGTAGGGCCGCGCAACAAGGGAAATATCCCACGAACGCTCGACTTGGCGGCCGTATTCAAACAGCCGCAGCCCGAGCGAATACTTTCCGTCGGGCGTCTGCGCGACCACATCATACGTCCGCATGGTGGTCAGAAGGCCGAACACAGTGCTCTTCGGATAGCCGCACTGCGCCGACAGCTCCTTGAGCGACAGCGGCTTTTTCGACCGGCTCAGAAGCTGCAGCAGCTCCATCGCCTTCGCGACCGACAATATGATATTTCCATCCACCACGGCGCACGCCCCCTTTTACCGTCAGCATAGCGTCCGCGTGATATTTTGTCAAGAATAATCCGATAATACCAATCGAAAATCCGATAATATCGCACGTTCAATTTGAAATGAGCGGGATGAAAATGCTACAATGGGTGCAAACGAAAGGATCGGCGCCCTATGGAAGATACATTTGGCAGGAATATCCGTTATCTGCGGCTGTCGGTGACGGAGCTTTGCGACCTTCGCTGCCGCTACTGCATGGTGGAGGAGGGTATCTGCAAGCGTGGACACAAGGAGCTGTGCTCCTTTGAGGAGCTGCGGGACTTCACGGCAGCCGCTGCGGCGCTCGGCGTAACGAAGCTCCGCGTGACCGGCGGCGAGCCGCTGGTCCGGCGTGGGATCGTGGAGCTGTGCGCCATGCTGCGCGCGGTCCCCGGGATCGAGGAGCTGTGCTTGACCACAAACGGCACGCGGCTGGAACAGCTGGCCGCACCGCTGAAGGCGGCCGGCGTGGACCGGCTGAACATCAGTCTTGATACGCTCCGGTCGGAGCGCTACCGCGAGATCACGCGCACGGGCGAGCTGAAAAACGTGCTGCGCGGCATCGAAGCAGCGGAGCGGGCAGGCTTCGAGAACATCAAGCTCAACTGCGTGCTGCTCGGTGGCGTGAACGACGATGAGATCGGCGACTTTGCCTGCTTGACGCGCGAGCACCCGTGGCAGGTGCGATTCATCGAGCTGATGCCGATGGGCGTGTGCGCGGCGTGGCCGCCGGAGCGCTTTCTGCCCGCGCAGGAAGTCCTCTCCCGCGTGCCGGAGCTGCGCCCCGCAGGCCGCAGCGGCGTCGCGCAGCTGTACCGCCTGCCGGGAGCGGCGGGGACGGTCGGCCTGATCGAGCCGATGAGCTGCGCCTTCTGTGCGGACTGCACAAGAATACGCATCACGGCGGACGGAAAGCTCAAGCCCTGTCTGCACTCGGACGCGGAAATCGCGCTGCGCGGTCTTTCCGGCGCGGAGTTGGAAGCAGCCATCCGCCGGGGCATCCTAATGAAGCCGGCACGGCACCGCATGGACGAGACCGGCATCACAGAGACGCACCGCGGTATGTTTGCGATCGGAGGATGAAGATGGAGCTGACGCATTTTAACGAACAGGGCCGCGCTCGCATGGTGGACGTGAGCGAAAAGGCGCAGACCTACCGCGTGGCGCGCGCCGCTGCGACGGTCCGCATGGCGAAGGCGACGATGGGCAGGATCCGCGAGGGCTCCATCGGCAAGGGCGATGTGCTGGCGGTCGCGCAGGTCGCGGGCATCATGGCCGCGAAGAAGAACAGCGAGCTCATCCCCATGTGCCACCCGCTGCTGCTGACCAAGGTGGACATCGCATTTGAATTGGAGGAGACCGCCCTGCACATCCGCAGCGAGGTACGCTGCCATGGTGAGACAGGCGTTGAGATGGAAGCGCTGACGGCGGTGAGCGTCGCGGCGCTGACCGTGTATGATATGTGCAAGGCCGTGCAGCGCGATATGCGCATCGACGGCATCCGCCTTCTCTATAAGGAAGGCGGCAAGAGCGGCGTTTACGAAGCGGAGGAATGAAGAAATGGCGCAGGTGACCGCGGTCAACATCAGTGAAAAAAAAGGCGTGCGCAAGCACGAGGTTCCCTATATCGACCTAAAGCTCCGCCACGGCATTGTGGGCGACGCCCACGCGGGCGACTGGCACCGCCAGATCAGTCTCCTTGCCGAGGAGAGCGTGGACACGATGCGTGCCATCTGGCCCATCGCGCTGGACGCGGGCATCTTCGCCGAGAACATCAACACACGCGGCATCGAGCTCAAGACGCTCCCTGTCGGCACGCGCCTGCGCGTGGGCGAGACGGAGCTCGAGGTCACGCAGATCGGCAAGCAGTGCCACAATGACTGCGAGATCAAGCGCACGACGGGCAAATGCGTCATGCCGACCGAGGGTATTTTTGCCGTCGTGATCAAAGAGGGCCGCGTGCAGGCCGGAGACGAGATCGAGGTGCTGAAATGAAGCTCATTCGAACCGAGGACGCGGTGGGTCATGTGCTCTGCCACGACATGACGCAGATCATCAAGGACAAATATAAGGACGCGCGCTTCCGCAAGGGCCACGTCGTGACGGAGGAGGACATTCCCGTGCTGCTGAGCATGGGCAAGGAGCACCTCTACGTCTGGGAAATGACGCCCGGCATGGTACACGAAAACGACGCGGCGGAGCGTCTGCTCGCCCTCTGCGGGCAGGAGAATATGCTCCGCAGCGAGGTCAAGGAGGGCAAGATCGAGCTGAGGGCCGCCTGCGACGGTGTGTTTCTGGTCGATTCCCAACGGCTCATCGCCGTGAACAGCCAGGACGAGGTGATGATCGCCACGCGCAAGGGCGGCACGGCGGTGCGCGAGGGCGACAAACTCGCGGGTATGCGTGTCATTCCGCTCATCATTGAAGAAGAAAAGCTCCAAAAGGCTGAGCAGGCCGCGGGCGGCAAGCCGCTGCTGTCTCTCAAGCCCTATGTGAGAAAGACCGCCTGCATCGTCGCCACCGGCGGCGAGGTGAAAAAGGGGCTCATTCAGGATACCTTCACACCGGTCGTCATCGACAAGCTTAGGACCTGCGGCATCGAAACGCTCGAGGTCGTCTACTCCGGCGATGGGGTGGAGAATGTGCGCGACGCAGTGCTCGCGATGCGGGAAAGGAAGCCCGATATGATCCTCTGCACCGGCGGCATGAGCGTCGATCCCGATGACAACACGCCCGGCGGCATCAAGGCTGCGGGCGCGGACATTGTCTGCTACGGCGCGCCGGTGCTGCCCGGCGCCATGTTCCTGCTCGGCTATTTTGACGACGGTACGCCTGTCATGGGCCTTCCCGGCTGCGTGATGTACGCGGGCGCAACGGTCTTTGATCTGGTGTTGCCGAGGGTCGCGGCGGACGTTCCCGTCACGCGCGCCGATATCGCCGCCATGGGCGAGGGCGGGCTGTGCCTTGGCTGCAAGCCCTGCCGGTATCCGCTCTGTCCGTTTGGAAAATAAATTCTTCGCGCCTGCGGGCGCGAAGCTTTGACCGTTCATTATCTTTTATGAAGGATAACGTTGAAGCACGATTTGGAAAGGAAAAAGAAAACCATGAAAAAGCTCGTATCTCTGCTCCTCGCGCTCTCCCTCGCGCTCGCGCTGACCGCCTGCGGCTCCAAGGCCGGCGCCGCCGCCGATGCTGCCGCTGGGTCCCAGCCCCGGGAGAGCACCCCTTTGGAAGGATCCGCCGGTGATCCAGTCGAGCTGATCGTCTTCGCCGCCGCCTCCATGACCGAGACCATGAACCGGATCAAAGCGATGTACGAGCGAGAAAACCCCAACGTCACGGTTACTTACAACTTCGATTCCTCCGGCACGCTGCTCAAGCAGATCAAGGAGGGCGCAGACTGCGACCTGCTCATTTCCGCCGCTCCCAAGCAGATGAACGCGCTCGACGGCAGCCTCAAGGACGATGCCGGCAAGAATCCCGACGGTCTTGACCGGATCGTGACCGACAGCCGCATCGACCTGCTCGAGAACAAGGTCACGTTGGCCGTTCCCGAGGGCAACCCCAAGGGCATCGAGAGCTTCGGCCAACTCGCCGAGCTGCTCAAGAACGGCGAGGTCCTGCTCGCCATCGGCAACAGCGACGTTCCCGTCGGCCAGTACACGCAGAAGATCTTCGCCTGCTATGCGCTCGACGAGGCAGCTCTCGCCGACGCCGGCAAGCTCACCTACGGCAACAACGTCAAGGAGGTCGCCTCTCAGGTGAGCGAGGCCGCCGCCGACTGTGGCATCATCTACGCCACCGACGGCTTTTCCGCCGGTCTCACGGTCGTGGACAGCGCCACCGCCGAGATGTGCGGTCAGGTCATCTATCCCGCCGCCGTGATGCAGGGCGAGAAGGAAGCTGCCGCGCAGGCCTTCCTCGACTATCTCCAGACCGCCGAGGCCGTGGCCGTGTTCGAGTCCGTCGGCTTCACCCCGGCGTTCTAAGCGCTTTTCCGGTAAGATTTGATTTTTGCTGAACCGTTTCCGCTTCGTTGCTTCGTACCACCTGCGCAGCAGCGGCCGAGCGGAAAGAGAAGTATACCGGATCGTTCAGAAGAAAACGCCCGCATACGATCCCCGAAATGTGCGTCAAGTACGGCAGCTCGGGGGTCAAGGGGCAGCGCCCCTTGCGTTTCTTGGGGAATACAAAGGGGGCCATTCTTGCGCGAAGAATGGTCCTCTTTGAAATCGCCGCCGTAGGCGGCTGCATCGGAGGTCACCTATGGACTGGTATCCCTTATGGAATTCGCTGCGCATCGCGGCGATCTCCACCGTTATCATCTTCTTCGCCGGCATCTTTGCCGCGTACTATATCGCCAGACTCCCGCGGCTCATCAAGGGCGTGCTGGATGTGGTGCTCACGCTGCCGCTCGTGCTGCCGCCGACGGTCGTGGGCTATCTGCTGCTGCGCGTGCTGGGACCCAAGCGCGTCATCGGCGCATGGGTGCTCGAGACCTTCGGCGTCAAGCTGGTCATGACTTGGTGGTCCGCCATCTTCGCCACCACGGTCGTCATCTTCCCGCTGATGTACCGCACGGTGCGCGGAGCCTTTGAGGCCTTCGACGAGACACTGGCCTATTCCGGTCAGACGCTCGGGCTCTCCAATGCCTATATTTTCTGGCGTATTCGGATGCCCTGCTGCCGGCAGGGCGTGCTGGCGGGCACGGTGCTCGCTTTCGCCCGCGCGCTCGGCGAATACGGCGCGACCAGCATGATCGCGGGCTACACGCCCGGCAAGACGGCGACCATCTCCACCACCGTCTATCAGCTCTGGCAGACGAACAACGACGCGCTGGCCTACAAATGGGTCTCCGTGAACATCGTGATCTCCGCCGTGGTGCTGCTGACGGTCAATATGCTCGAACGCCGCGACTTCCTGCGCGGCGTGAGCCGTGCGAGGAGGGCAAAGGCATGAGCCTGTCTGTCGATATTGAAAAACGCCTCGGCGCGTTCCGGCTGCGATCGAAATTCGAGGTAGCGGATGAAACACTGGCGCTGCTCGGCGCCTCCGGCTGCGGAAAGAGCGTGACGCTCAAGTGCATCGCCGGCATCATGACGCCCGACTGCGGCAGGATCGTGCTGAACGGCCGCGTACTCTTCGACAGCGAAAAGAGGATCGATCTCACGCCGCAACAGCGCCGGGTCGGCTATCTCTTCCAGCAGTATGCGCTCTTTCCCAACATGACCGTTGAGCAGAACATCCTCTGCGGCATCCGCGAGGGAAACCGGTCGGAAAAGCGTGCGCTGGCTGCGGAAAGGCTCCGGATGTTCCGGCTGGAGGGATTGGAAAAAAAGCATCCCGCGCAGCTCTCCGGCGGACAGCAGCAGCGCGTCGCGCTCGCCCGCATCCTCTGCTCCGAGCCGCAGGCGATCCTGCTCGACGAGCCCTTCTCCGCGCTCGACAGCTATCTCAAGTGGAACCTTGAGCTGGAGCTCTCCGACCTGCTCGCAGGCTTTCACGGCCCGATCCTCTGGGTCAGCCACGACATGGGGGAATGCTGCCGCAACTGCCAAAAGGTCTGCGTGATGGAAAACGGCGCTTCCTCTCCCGTGATGGACATGGAGACGCTGGTGCGCCATCCCGCCACCCAGAGCGCGGCGCAGCTGACCGGCTGCCGCAATTTCCTGCCGGCGCACCGCTGTGAGGGCGGCGTCCGCCTTGATGGCTGGGACATCCTTCTGCCGCTGCACGCCGCGGGCGAGCGGGCCACCGTCGCCGTTCCCGACGGCGCGATCACCGTGGAGGGCGGGACCCATACGGCGCGCGTCAGCCGTGTCATCCGCGATCTGAACGCCACCGTAGTCGTGCTGCGCGCGGCAGAAGCGCCCGACGCGCCGCCTCTGCGTGCCGTCCTGCCGGAGGGGGTGGAGGCAGCGGAAGGGCAGACTGTCACGTTCACACTGGACGCGGAGAGGTGTCTTTGCTATGGATGAAAAGATCCCGCCTGCCACAAGGCGGGATCTTTTTTGCGGTAAGAAGATTTTACCATCTGCAAAAAAAGCTTGCAAAGACGGCGGGAGTATGCTATGGTATAGTTGTAAACCGCCGGAGCGGTTTTTCAAAAGGATGATGGTTAGAGTGCCTTAACTAATGAGACGTGAAAATAAACGGGATCGAAGACTTTTTTGCCACGCGGTTAGAGGAACTTAACTGATGGAATGAAAGCAGCCGTCGTGTGAAATACTACCGGAGCCTGCAAATAAAAAGTCAAGCCCCAAACAGGACTTGACCCGAGAAAAATTA
>ERZ808245.701-NODE-701-length-15658-cov-2.965519_pt1 | contig 15658 bp, 13 predicted proteins | sample MGYA00521243_ERZ808245 | MGnify/ENA primary metagenome ERZ808245 (study PRJEB31516, sample SAMN03275576) | gut metagenome | biome: mammalia-associated habitat; material: feces | host: Papio cynocephalus | place: Kenya | collected 2012-07-07 ... | reverse complement strand
ATCATGACGCCGACGCCGATGAGAAGCGCGAGGAGAATGTTCAGCGTGTTTGCGCCGAGGGCTATTAAAAATCCCTTCATCGGGAACGGCTTCATGCGCCCGCCGTCAATGCGTATCTTGTCCCTCGCGCCGATGTCCCAGCCGACCGTGTAGAGCAGCATGAGATAGAACAGTATCGAGAATATGCTCGACGCCAGCAGCAGCCCCTCGTTCTTCAGGGTCGCGAAGGACAGCATCGTGCCGAACACGGTCATCGCGATCTGGTCGAGGAACATCTTGAACATATTATATGAGTTTTCTTTTATGAATTTCATAGCACCGTGACCTTCCGGAAAATGGTTCCTGTTGTGTGATATACGCGCCGACGCGCGGAGATAAATTATACATATATATATTTTACAAATTTACGGATCGTTTTTCAACCCTTGACAGGAAAAATTTACAGAATAGTCGCTGAACTTTAACCTCATCGGTTTCATCGGTTCTGTCCGGACTTGACAAATCGCCGGGAATGGTTTATAATTATACAAAACACGCTCCGCCGCGCACGGTGAAAGGACGATACGGTATGCAGACGCTGATAGATTACAGCGAGCTCCCGAAGGATCTCCGGGAGTTCATTAAATACAAACAGACGGTACAGGGCCGCTCGAAGAAGACGACCGACGAGTACGCGCTCGACATACGGACTTTTTCCCGCTGGCTGATGCTGAGCCGCTCCGGCGCGGACATGGAGAAGATCGATGAGGACACGATGACCGGGCTCGACATATCCGGGCTCGACACCGGCTTCTACGGTTCGGTCACGCCGGACGAGATATACGGTTTTCTTTACTACGCCCTGAGCGGCCGTGAGAACCAGTGGGCGGCGCGGGCAAGGAAGCTCTCGGCGCTCAAGAGCTTCTACAAATACCTCACGGTCGGTATGCACCTGATCGAGAATGACCCGACAAAGAACATCGAGGGACCGCAGAAAAAGAAGACTCTGCCGAAGTTCCTGTCCCTCGATGAGAGCGAGGCGCTTCTCGGCGCTGTTCTCGGCGACGCGGAGTCGAAGACGCGGGAGAGGGACTACTGTATCCTGACGCTGTTCCTGAACTGCGGGATGCGTCTCTCGGAGCTCTGCGGGATCAATCTGTCGGACATAGACAGCGGAATAACGTCGATGAGGGTCGTCGGAAAGGGCAGCAAGGAGCGCATGATATACCTGAACGACGCCTGCCGCGAGGCGATAAAAAAATACCTCCCGGCGCGCGCCGCCGACCCGGAGATACGCGACAGGGACGCGCTGTTCCTGTCCTCGAGGCATACAAGAATCAGCAACAAGACGGTGCAGTGGGTGGTCTACAAGTACCTCGACGAGGCGGGGCTCGGGAACAAGGGGTATTCGGTGCACAAGCTGCGTCACACGGCGGCGACGCTGATGTACCGCACGGGAAACGTCGACGTGAGGGTTCTGAAGGATATCCTCGGTCATGAACAGCTGAACACGACCCAGATATACACCCACGTGAGCGACGAGGGAATGCGCCGCGCCGTCGACGCGAACCCGCTCGCCCACGCGCGCATAACGCCGACCGCGCCAGCGAATGAGGACGCGGATGACGACGATGACACGACTGACGACGAGTGAAACGGCGTCGGATATGAACCGCCGGTTGAGTAAAGGAATTGTAAAACTGTAAAGCGAGAGTAAAATCGCAAAATGCCAAAACTTTTTTCGAAAAGGTATTGACATACCGTAAAACATGTGCTATAATATATATCGGTGACGGAAATGTCAGCCGGACACCGGTGCTTTTTTAGAATTTTTACTTTCTTTTCTTTTCCTTTCTTTTTCTTTCTTTTGGAAATCCCGGCGAGGTCAGACTTCGCCGGGATTCCTTTTTTCGCGTGACGCCGGGGCTCAACCCGCGGTTCAGGTATGGCGCGGGTTTCCGGTATTCAAAAAAATTGTGTTCCGGAAGAAAAAATTTTGCGATACCTATTGCATTTTGAGAAAACGTGTGGTATAATTATAGTGTAAGCTATATTATTATAAAGGAGAGTGGGTTGACAAAGCCCACTCTCATTTGTTGTGATGATGTTTTTCAAAAGTTCAAAAGGTGGTAAACAGGCGTGAAGGATGAAACGATAAAGAACAAGCGACCGGCGGGAAAGGTCGTCTCCGTCGTCTCGGAGGCGCTGACGCCGGTCATAGAGGGGCTCGGCTACGAGGTCTGGGACATCGAGTATGTCAAGGAGGGCGCGGAGTATTTCCTGCGCTTCACGATCGACAGCCCGGACGGGATAACCATCGACGACTGCGAGAAGGTGCACCGCACGATAGATCCGCTGCTCGACGAGCTTGACCCGATCGAGGGCGCGTATAACCTTCAGGTCTCGTCGCCGGGGCTTGAGAGGGACGTGAAGTACGACCGGCACTACGCGGCGCTGATCGGCGAGAAGCTTGAGGCGCGGCTCTTCGCGCCGCTCGAGGCTTATCCGGGCAGGAAGACTTTCACGGGGACACTCGAGAGCTTCGCGGACGGTGTCATAACTCTCCGCGACGGGGAGAATGTTTACAGTATCCCGAGAGACGCCGTCTCCAAGGCGAAGACGGTATTCGATTTTTAGTCAATTATTTCATTTCAGGAAAGGAAAGATCCGTCAGGAGACGGATCGGCGTATCAGATCATGAATTCCGAATTATTTGAAGCGCTCGATATGCTCGAGAAGGAGAAGGGCATATCGAAGGATTATATGCTCGAGCGTGTCGAGGCGGCGCTTATCAGCGCCTACAAGCGCGACCGCAACGGGCTGGCGAACGTCCGCGTTGAGATCAACAAGGATAAGCAGGACATAAAGATGTTCGAGCAGAAGACTGTGGTCGGGGAGGTCGAGGATCCCGAGCTCGAGATCGGGCTCGCGGACGCTCTTAAGATCAACCGCAAGTACACGCTCGGCGACACCTGTGAGATCGAGCTCAAGCCGAAGAACTTCCGCCGCCTGTCCGCGCAGACCGCGAAGCAGGTGATCATCCAGGGCATCCGCGAGGCGGAGCGCTCGATGATGATCAAGGAGTACGAGAGCAAGAAGGAAGAGATCATCACCGCGATCGTCGACAAGATCGACCCGGAGAACGAGGATGTCCTCGTCGATACCGGCACGAGCAAGGTCTACCTCAAGAAGGCGGAGCAGATCCCGGGTGAGCACTTTAGTGTCGGCGACCATATAAAGGTGTTTGTCACCGAGGTCATGAAGGAGTCACTCCGCGGACCGCTGGTTTCGCTTTCGAGAACCGCGCCGGGGCTTGTCAAGCGTCTGTTTGAGCTTGAGATTCCGGAGATACAGCAGGGCGTCGTCGTTATCATGAGCATCACCCGTGAGGCGGGCTCGAGAACGAAGATGGCGGTCATGAGCCGCGACGCGAACGTCGACCCGATCGGCGCCTGCATCGGAAACAAGGGTATGCGTATCCAGAGCATCGTCTCCGAGCTCCGCGGCGAGAAGATCGACGTCATCAAGTACAGCGAGGACCCGGTCGAGTATATCAGCGCGGCTCTGTCTCCCGCGACCGTCAAGGAGGTCATCATCGACAGCGAGAAGTCCTGCCGGGTCGTCGTCGACGCCGATCAGCTCTCGCTCGCGATAGGCAAGGAGGGTCAGAACGCCCGTCTCGCGGCGCGCCTTACCGGCTACAAGATCGACATAAAGACGAGAGCGGCTCTCGAAGAGGAGGAAGCGAAGAAGCGCGCGTTCCTCGAGGCTGCCGAGAAGGAGCAGGAGAGAGAGGCCGAGGAGGACGCCGAGATCGAGGCGCAGGCGGCTCACAAGGAGGCTCATCCCGAGGAGGCGGCGACGGTGCAGACCGGAGCCGGAGAGGCGACCGACGGGACTGTCGGCGGCGACGAAGTCTGAGCGATGAGGCTCCGTCATGAAAAGAATTTGAACGGACAAGGACGGGAAAAGGCGGCTCTGCCGTCTCCCGGCGACTGATCCCGGTACGGCGGATATCGACTGACCGCGCCGGGCAGTGTCAGAGATTACCGGAGGAGATTTTATTTTGCAGGAAAACAACGCGGCAAGACCGAAGAAGAAACTTCCCGAGAGAAAGTGTCTCGGGTGCGGCGAGTCGAAGCCGAAGCAGACGCTGGCGCGGATAGTGCGCGCGCCGGACGGTACGGTTTCGCTCGACCTCACCGGGCGCAGGTCCGGGCGGGGAGCATATGTGTGCAGACGCGCCGAGTGCCTGAGAAAGGCGCGGCGCGCGAAGAGGATCGAGCGCAGTCTCGAGGTCGAGATACCCGACGAGGTATACGATACGCTTGAAAAGGAGCTTGCCGAAAATGAATGATTTTTCCGAAAATAAGACCGAAAGGACAGACGACAGGCGCGAAAGACCGGTCGTCACGCGTAAGCTGAAGGCGGGAAAGGAAGAGAAGCTCCTGTCCCTGCTCGGCTTCGCGGCGAGAGCGAGGAAGCTCATCGCGGGGACCGACCTGACGAGAGACGGAGTCCGGCGCGGGAGCGTCATTATCGCGGTCGTCGCCGGGGACGCCTCCGAGAACACGAAGAAGCGTATCACCGACGCGGGAAGCTATTACGAGACCGACGTTGTCCTGACCGGAATAAGCTCGGCGGAGATCGGGCACCGTATCGGAAAGCCGGGCGCGGCGGCGGTCGTCGGCGTGACCGACATGAACTTCGCGAACGGAATCGCGGCTCTGACAGACGATCAGTGAGATGATCAGGTCCGAAAAGATATCGATATCAACCGTACCGAAAGGATGAACAATATATGGCAGCTAACCAGAAGAACCAGACCCGGATCAGCAGTCTCGCGAAGGATCTCGGGATGAAGAATAAGGAGATACTCGACCTTTTAGCGGAGAACGGCATCGAGGGCAAATCGCACTCGGCGACGCTGAACGAGGATGAGTTCAATCTCGTGATGAACGAGCTCACCTCCCGCAACCAGATGAGCGGAATCGGGGACTACCTTGACAAGAAGATAACGATAGACCCGCCGAAGCCGACCGCGAAACCCAAGGCGGAAAAGCCGAAGCCGGAGCCGAAGCCCGAGCCCAAGGCTGAGCCGAAGCCGGAACCGAAAGCCGAGGTCAAGCCGGAGCCGAAGCCGGAAGAAAAGCCCGAGCCGAAGCCCGAGACGGCGGCGAAGCCCGAAAAGGATGCCGAGAAGCCGAAGTCCGGGGAGAAGACCGCCGAGACTCCGAAGACAGAGATAAAGACAACACCCGAGAAACAGGAAGAAGTGAAGCCCGAAGTGAAGACAGATATGAAGACAGAAGCAAAGACGGAACCGAAGCCGGAGACAAAGCCGGAGCAGAAGACCGAGCCGCAGGAAGCGCGCCGGGGCGATCAGCAGAAGCCGGGAAGAATCGACAACCGCGACAGAAACGACAGGAATCAGCAGAACCAGGACAGACGTCAGGGACAGAACCGCGACGGACAGCGTCAGGACAATCCGCGTCAGGGCGGACAGGGACAGAACCGCCCCGACAATCGCTCCGACCGTCCGCGTCAGGACGGACAGCGCCCGGGTCAGAACCGCGACGGCGCTCCGCGTCCGCAGAACGGACAGAACCGTCCGGCACAGAACGGCGGGCGTCCCGACAATCGTCAGGGACAGTCCGGAAACCGTCCGGATAACCGTTCCGACCGTCCTTCCGGCGACAGACAGTTCGGGAACCGCGACGGGCAGAGAAACGATAACCGTCAGGGCTTCGGCGGACAGGGCGGAAACCGCTCACAGAACATGGGCGGCGGATTCCGCGACAAGGACAAGGATTCCGGAGGTCGCGGCATGAATCAGAGGAACACTCCGAAGCCGCCTCCCGTCCACACCTATACCCGCGGAAAGAACGGCCCGAAGGATACCGAGAGCCGCATTGTCGATACCCGTACCTCCTCGGTCGATCTCGAGAAGTACGACGAGCGCCTCGAGAATATTGTCCCCGAGGCGTCCAAGGACGCGCGCGGAGAGAAGCAGAAGCTCAAGAAGCAGAACACCCGCGATTACCAGTCCCAGCGCGAAAAAGAGCGCATGGCTATGGAAAAGCTCCGCAAGCAGGGCGTCGAGAAGGCGAAGAAGCAGCCGCTTCAGATCACCGTACCGGACGAGATCACGGTCGGTGAGCTCGCGTCGAGACTCAAGATGACCGCCGGAGAAGTCATTAAGAAGCTGATGAGCCTCGGCGTCATGGCGACCGTCAACCAGACGATCGACTTTGACACCGCGTATCTCGTCGCCGACGAGCTCGGCGCGAAGGTCACGCGTGAGGTCGTCGTCACCATCGAGGAGAAGCTGTTCGACGACTCGGAGGACAAGGCGGAGGATCTCGTCCCGAGAAGCCCTGTCGTCTGCGTCATGGGTCACGTCGACCACGGCAAGACCTCGCTTCTCGACAAGATAAGACACACGAACGTCACCGCCGGAGAGGCGGGAGGAATCACTCAGGCGATCGGCGCGTACCGTGTGCGCGTACACGACCGCGACATCACGTTCCTCGATACTCCCGGACACGAGGCGTTCACGGCAATGCGCGCGCGCGGCGCGAAGTCGACCGACATCGCGATTCTGGTCGTCGCGGCTGACGACGGTATCATGCCGCAGACGGTCGAGGCTATAAACCACGCGAAGGCGGCGGGCATCGACATCGTCGTCGCGATAAACAAGATGGATAAGCCGGGCGCAAATCCCGACAACGTAAAGCAGGAGCTGACGAAGTACGACCTCGTCCCCGAGGAATGGGGCGGCGACGTCATCTGCGTCCCGGTCTCCGCTCTCACCGGTGAGGGCATCGAGGAGCTCCTCGAGAACGTGCTCCTCGTCGCGGACATGAAGGAGCTCAAGGCAAACCCGAACCGCCGCGCGAAGGGGCTCGTCATCGAGGCGAAGCTCGATAAGGGGCGCGGTCCGGTCGCTACGCTGCTTGTCCAGAACGGCACGCTGAATATAGGCGATATCATAATCGCCGGTACGGCGGTCGGACGCGTCAGGGCGATGACCGACGATAAGGGAAGAAGCATAAAGTCCGCCGGTCCGTCCGTTCCGGTCGAGGTCATCGGTCTCGCCGAGGTTCCGGAGTCCGGAGACGAGTTCGCGGCGGTCGAGGACGAGCGCATGGCGAGAGAGCTCGCCGAGCAGCGCCGTGAAAAGACCAAGGAAGAGCAGTTCAAGGCGAACGCTAAGGCGAACCTCAACGACCTCTTCGCGCAGATTTCCGAGGGCGTCAAGGACCTCAACATCATCGTCAAGGCGGATGTCGGCGGTTCCGCGGAGGCTGTCAAGCAGTCGCTCCAGAAGCTCACGAACGAGGAAGTCCGCGTGAATATCATCCACACGGGCGTCGGCGGTATCACCGAGGGCGACGTCATGCTCGCCGCGGCGTCGAACGCGATCATCATCGGCTTCAATGTCCGTCCGGACAAGAGCGCTCTCGACTCGGCTGAGCGTCAGGGCGTCGAGATACGCACCTACCGCATAATCTACGAGTGCATCGAGGAAGTCGAGGCGGCTATGAAGGGTATGCTCGCGCCGAAGTTCAAGGAGACCCTTCTCGGTCACGCCGAGGTGCGCCAGACGATTCACGTTCCGAACGTCGGAACGATCGCCGGCTCCTACGTTCAGGACGGCAAGGTCACGAGAAATTCTCAGATCAGAGTCATCCGCGACGGCGTCGTCATCTTCGAGGATAAGATCTCTTCGCTCAAGCGTTTCAAGGACGACGCGAAGGAGGTCGCTCAGGGCTTCGAGTGCGGTATCGGACTCGAGCGCTTCAACGACATCAAGGAGGGCGACATCCTCGAGGCGTTCATCATGGAGGAAGTCAAGCCGGCGTGACGGCTGTCTGATTGTGCCCGCCCGGGCACGATACTGTGAGTTTCCGCAAAAAATAGCAGGCGCCGCCGTGACGGCGGCGCTTTGGAGGAAAAATAATTGATAATACAGCTTGAAGACGCAAAATATAAGCTGACGAATATGCGCGCCGACATCGACGAGCTCGCGAGCGCGCTCAGGATCGATCAGCTGAAGAAGGAGATCGAGGAGGACGAGAAGGTCACCTCCGATCCGGATTTCTGGAACGACGCCGAGAGATCGAGCAAGGTTCTCCAGAAGATCAAACAGAAAAAGGATACGGTGTCCGAGTTCGAGGCGCTGAAGAACAAGCTCGAGGACGCGATAACCCTCGCCGAGATGGGCATCGAGGAGAACGATGAGAGCGTCGTCCCGGAGGTCGAGACCGAGCTCCACGAAATCGAGAAGGAAGAGGAGCGCCAGCGCATAGAGGTTCTCCTTTCCGGCGAGTATGACCGCAACAACGCGATCGTCTCCTTCCACCCGGGCGCGGGCGGAACCGAGGCTCAGGACTGGGCGCTGATGCTTTACCGTATGTACACGAGATGGGGCGAGAAGCACGGATACAACGTGAAGCTCGTCGACTGGCTCGACGGCGAGGAAGCGGGCATAAAGAGCGCGACCATCATGGTCGAGGGGACGAACGCTTACGGCTACCTCAAGAGCGAGGCGGGAGTCCACAGACTTGTGAGAGTCTCGCCGTTCGACGCGTCGGGACGCCGTCACACGTCTTTCGCGTCGGTCGAGGTCATGCCTGAGTTCGAGGACGACGGCAAGATCGAGATCCGCGACGAGGACATTGAGATCACCGCTCACCGCTCTTCCGGCGCGGGCGGACAGCACATCAACAAGACCGACTCCGCGATAAGGATAACGCATATTCCGACCGGCATCGTCGTCGGCTGTCAGACCGAGCGCTCCCAGCTCCAGAACAAGGAGACCGCGCTCAAGATGCTGAAGTCGAAGCTGATGGAGATCAAGGAGCGCGAGAACCTCGCGCGCATCGAGGATATCCAGGGCGTCAAGAACAACATCGAGTGGGGCAGCCAGATACGCTCCTACGTGTTCATGCCATATACGCTCGTTAAGGACAACCGCACCGGATACGAGGACGGAAACATCTCCGCCGTCATGGATGGTGATATCGACGGCTTCATCAACGCCTACCTCAAGATGATGGCGGGCAAGAAGGACCAGCAGTAATAAGCGGAGGACACTGATATAGGGGTGTTCTCACAGAAAAAGCCCGTAAATCCAAGGCGTTTTTTGTGAAAACCCGAATTGTTCGGTGCTTCGGCAATTAATGAAACGGAGGACATGATCATGAAAAAGACAAAATTCTATGTCGGACTGACACTCTGCATACAGGCGGCGTCGTTCATACTTCTTTTCCTCATGCTCTGCATTGAGAAGAAGAGTCTCAGGAAGGCGCTTCTCGCCGTCGCTCTCGCGAGCGGCGTGACCGGGCTCGGACTGCTTCTTGTCGATTCCTCCGAGGATCTGAAGGAGCGCAAGGAAGCTCTGATGAAAAAGTACGAGGATTACGACCCCTTCGCCGATGACGAGTCGGACGAGGTCGAGATCTGCGGCGAGTGACCGTACGGATTTGTGATCCGGACCTGTTATCCGTTCCGAAAATGATACCCTCCGGGCAATCGCATAACGATCGCCCGGAGGGCTTCCTTTTTCAGTGTGACAGCGTGGTGTGAAGCTCGGACAGGCGCGCGAGAGCCGTTATGTCTTCCGCGTTCTTCGACAGAAGTTCCATGATCTCGGTCAGATCGCGGATATGCTCCTTTGCCGCCGCGGGGGACGAGAGAAGCGCTCCGATGAGCCCTTCGATCACCATGTGGTCGGGATATCTGACCGTTCCCTCTGTCATCAGCGTGTATGCCGTCGAGAATGTTCTCAGCGCGGAGACGCCGCGGACGAAGTCGACCTCGTCGCCGCTCTTCTGAAATTCCGCGAAGCATTCCGCCGCCTCGCCGGCTCCGGTTTCCGCAATGAGCTTTATGTCGGATCTGTCATGCGCCGCGACCTGCCAGAGCACGGCGAAGAGGATTGTAGTTAATGACAGAATCACGACGAGAATTGTCATGACACGGTTTTTCATGTGGATGCTCCTTCCGTTTCCGTTTTTATCTGAGACCATTATAACAGATAAATGTGAACGATTCTGCAATATTGCTCTTTTTACAGAAAATTTCGCAATTCGGGCGCCGGCGGGGTAGACACGGCGGAGCTTTTGTGGTATAATATATTTATGCTCCGGGAAATATACTCCGGGAGAAATAATCTGACAGGATCGCGCGGGCACTCCGGAATATCCGGGATGTCCGGCAGCGTATTGATTGAAATGAACGATAAAAAAACGACAGCAAATTCCGCCGACGGCTTTCTCCCGGTATCCCGCGCCGATATGGAGAAGCGCGGCTGGGACCGACCGGATTTCGTGTATGTGTGCGGCGACGCGTATGTTGACCACCCGAGCTTCGGCGCGGCTATAATAACCCGTGTGCTCGAGGCGGAGGGCTTCAGGGTGGCTTTCCTCGCGCAGCCGGATTATAAGTCCTGCGACGCGTTCCGCGAGTTCGGGCGCCCGAGACTCGGGTTCCTCGTCTCCGCCGGAAACATCGACTCGATGGTCGCGCACTATACGGCGTCGAAGAAGCGCCGCTCATATGATTACTATTCGCCGGGCGGAGTGATGGGCAGGCGCCCCGACCGCGCGGTCATAGTCTACTGCAACCGCATACGCGAGGCTTACGGCGACGTTCCGATAATCCTCGGCGGGCTCGAGGCGTCGCTCAGGCGCTTCGCGCACTATGATTACTGGGACGACAAGGTGCGCAGATCGATACTTGTCGACTCACGCGCCGATATCCTGACCTACGGCATGGGCGAAAACATTCTCCGGCGAATCGCGGCGCTCCTCGACAAGGGCGTGCCGATAAAGAAGATACAGGATGTCCGCGGAACGGTCTATCTCACCTCCCGCGACGCGAAGCCGCACTACGAGGTCGCCGGCGCGTGGGACTACGATGAGCTGAAGACGGATAAGCGTCTATATGCCGAGGCGTTCGGTGTGCAGTACCGCAATACAGACTCTATCACCGGAAAGGCGCTCGTCGAGTACTACGACAACAAGATGCTCGTTCAGAACCCTCCGATGCCGCCGCTCGAGAGGGAGGAGCTCGACGCCGTCTACGCGCTCCCGTATATGCGCCGCCCGCACCCGTGCTATGACAAGGACGGCGGAGTGCCCGCGATCGCCGAGGTCGAGATGTCTATAACGCATAACCGCGGATGCTTCGGCGCCTGCAATTTCTGCGCGCTCGCGTTCCATCAGGGGCGGACGGTGCGCTCGCGCTCGATAGAGTCGGTGGTGCGCGAGGCGAAGATCATCACCGGGTCGCCGAATTTCAAGGGATATATAAACGACATAGGCGGTCCGACCGCGAACTTCCGCTACCCGGCGTGCAAGAAGCAGCTCGAGAGCGGCGTCTGCTCGAACAGAAAGTGTCTCGCGCCGACGCCGTGCAAAAACCTTATCGCCGATCACTCCGAGTATATCGAGCTCCTGCGGCGCGTCGAGAGTCTTCCGGGCGTCAAGAAGGTGTTCATACGCTCGGGAATACGCTTTGACTATATGCTCGCCGACCCGGACGAGAGCTTTTTCAAGAAGCTCGTACACGACCATGTCAGCGGACAGCTGAAGGTCGCGCCGGAGCACTGCGCGAACCATGTCCTCGCCTGCATGGGCAAGCCGCCGATCGAGGTGTTCGAGAAGTTCAAGAAGAGGTATTTCGAGCTGACGAAGAGCTTCGGCAAGGAGCAGTACCTCGTGCCGTACCTCATGTCGAGCCACCCGGGAAGCCGCCTTGTCGACGCGGTCGAGCTCGCGGTGTATCTGAAGACGTGGGGGTATTCGCCGGAGCAGGTGCAGGATTATTACCCGACGCCCGGCACGGCGTCCACCGTCATGTACTACACCGGTCTTGACCCGCTCACGATGAAGCCCGTCTACTGTGCGCACGACTTTGAGGAGAAGCATATGCAGCGCGCGCTTCTCCAGTGGAGCAGACCCGAGAACGCGCCGATAGTCAGGAAGGCTCTGCGTCTCTGCGGGCGGGAGGATCTTATCGGCTACGGTCCCGAGAGTCTTGTGAGACCCGAGAACGGGCGCGACCGCGCGGCGCCGTCGAGGGACGTTTCGGGGCGTTCGAGCCGGACGCATGAGAAACCGGCACGGCAGAAGAGCGACAAATACGCCGGAACGGACGGAGGAAGAAAGCCGAAGCGCGGGAGCTCCGCGAAGATGGATTTCACGAAGAAGAATTTCGGCGAGAAGGAGTTCGTCAAGGGCGGAAACGGCGGAAAGAAGCCGGGAGGTCAGCCGAAGAAAAACGGCGGAGGTCGTCCCGGAGCGCCGAAAAATGACTCCGCGCGGCATGGAAAGCGCTGACAGACGTTTGTCGACCAACATTACATTAGTCTTACAATTTGGAAAATCCTCTTGCAAAAAATCCCCCGATGGTGTATCATATATCCATCGGGAAAAAACATAACGAAATTGCGAAAGGACTGATCAGAATGCCGATGTCGATACAGGACAAGGAAGCCGAGGCGCTCTCCGACAAGTCGAAGACCATAACCTTCACCGTCCGCGACGAGAAGGAAGAGGAAATGAAGCGCACGCTTGCCGCCATTTACGAAGCTCTCCGTGAGAAGGGCTACAACCCCATCAACCAGATCGTAGGTTATATCCTCTCTGAGGACCCGACCTATATCACGAATTACAAGAACGCGCGCAGTCTGATCCGTCGTATCGACCGCGACGAGCTGCTTAACGCTCTCGTCCGGAACTACCTCGGCGTCTGATGTCGCGACAGGATGCCAATGGATGTTTATGATCTTCATAAGTTAAAGGAAGCGGAGGGTAAAGGTCTCACGGACAGTGACGGCGTCTGCCCTCCGATTATGACCGCGGCGATCCCGGAGGAGGGACTCGCGGTCGCGCTCGGGAGCTTTGACGGAGTGCACGTCGGGCACGCGGCGCTCATTACGCGTGCCGTGGAGTTCGCGCGCTCGCACGGGCTGCGTTCCGCGGTGTGGACATTCCGCGAGGACGCGCCGACCCTTCCGGGAAAGAGCGGCGGCGTCATAACGACGCTCTATGAGAAGCTCTCGCTTATAGCCTCGCTCGGCGTGGATTTCGCGCTGCTCGAGGATTTTTCGCGTGTCAGGGACTATTCGCCGGAGCGGTTCGTGAACGAGCTGCTGAAAGAGAAGGCGAACGTGAAAGCCGCCGTCTGCGGGTTCAATTTCCGGTTCGGAAAGATGGGGCTCGGGGACTCGGACACGCTCCGCGAGCTGATGGGCGACGACGGATGTATCGTCGTCCCGCCGGTCTACAGGGACGGGCGTCTCGTTTCGTCGACCGCGATAAGGCTGTTTATCAGCGCGGGAGAGATGGATAAGGCGGCTGATATGCTCGGGCGTCCGTTCTTCATTGATTTTCCGGTCGTCCACGGAAAGCAGCTCGGGCGCACGATCGGGATACCGACGATAAACCAGAATTTTCCGGAGGGGCATATCATCCCGAAGAGCGGGATATACGCCTGTACGGTCGATATCGGCGGGGACATCTTTCTCGGTGTGTCGAACGTCGGCACGAGACCGACAATAAAGAACGACAGGCACATGATAAACTGCGAGACGCACATAATCAACTACAACGGCTGGCTGTACGGCAAGGATATCAAGGTGTCGTTCCACAAGCGTCTGCGCGACGAGATGAAGTTTCCGGACATCGACAGCCTGAAGGCGCAGATCGGGCGCGACATTGTGTCGACGAAGGAATATTTCTCGGATAAATGATTCGGAGGGACCAGATGAAAAAGAAAATCTCGATGTTCCTCGCCGTGATGACTCTTCTCACTCTGATAGTGTCGCCGCTCATGTATGTGCGCGCGGCGGACGACGAGGACGACGAGGTTCCCGCGCCGGACGTTACCCACGCGAAGGCGGCGGCGCTCTACAACGTTGAGAACGACTATTTCATGTACACGAAGAACGCGGAGGAGCAGGTGTATCCGGCGTCGACCGTGAAGCTTATGACAGCGATAATCGTCATGGAGGCGCTCGGCACCGACCTTGACCGCGAGATCACGGCGACGCGCGAGGCGCTCTCGAAGGTGCAGGGAAACCATATAAAGATACGACGCGACGAGGTTCTGACGGCGCGTCAGCTTCTCTCCGCGATGCTCATCGGCAACGCGAACGACGCGACGAATATCTTAGCGATAGAGGTCGCCGGGAGCGTTGAGGCGTTCGTCTCCATGATGAACGACAAGGCGGAGGAGATCGGCGCGACCAATACATACTATATGAACCCGACCGGAATACATCACCCGTCGATGAAGACGACCGCGGAGGACACGGCGAAGATCGCGGCGTACGCGTGCAGCTACGAGACGATCACCGAGATAACGTCGATGGAAGTGCTCGTCATAGAGCCGACGAACCTGCGCGGGCGGCGCACCATATACAACAAGAACTATTATTTCGCGACGAATATGCAGTACAAGTATATCTGGTCGGTCCCGAGAGGACTCAACGCGGGCTATACCGAGGAGGCGGGGTACTGTATCGCGACGTCGGCGGCGAAGGACGGTCTTACATACATCTCCGTAGTGCTCGGCGCGGAGGCGGACGACACGTATATCTATTCCTACACAGAGGCGGCGTCGATGCTGAAATGGGCTCTCGCGGAGTGGGGATACGTCAAGATACTGACAACGTCGGACATGATATGCGAGATGCCGGTGAGACTGTCGGGACGGGTCGATTACGTGACGCTGTTCCCGTCGCAGGATATCGAGCTGTTCATACCTCTGAGAACCGATCTCGCGACCGAGGTCACGATGACGCCGACACTGACGAAGGAGTACTTCACGGCGCCGGTCGACGAGGGAGAGGTCGGAGGGCATATAGTCGTCACCTACAAGGGACAGAGCCTCGGCACATATGATCTCGTCACGCGCAACAGCGTCAGCAGGAGCAATATTCTCTATGTCTTTGACGTCCTGAAGAGCCTCGCGCGGACGACGCAGTTCAAGGTCATCCTCGCCATAGCGGCGGCGATGGCGGTCGGATATGTCGGGATTCTCGTGTACCTCGCGCTTCCGAAGAAGCCGAAGAATATCCGCGGGCGTCAGGGAGCCCCGAACCGGTCCGGAAGACCGGGCGGATACAGACCCGGCGCGGCGTCCCGTAACGGCGGCGCGAACTATCGGAGACCGGATGGACCGGGAACACCCGGAAGAAATCGCCCGGCGAACGGTCAGCGCCCGTCAGGCGGACCGGAACAGTCACAGCGCCGCACGAACGATCCGCGCGGTACCGGAAGATGACATAACTCAGAATAGCCGAAAGAAGACTGACTCATGCCGGTCTTCTTTTTTTGTGCCTTCGCGAGTCAAAATTGTCCAAGGAAATCGGTCAATATTGTCTATTGACAATGATGGCTTCCGCATGGTATAATATTTTATGAAATTTGCCTATTCTGCGCAGGCGGGTCGATCTTATGAAAATGATCAGGGGGAAAATATCTATGAATGGATTCAGAAAAAGAATGGTCTCGATTGCCGTCATGATTTCGGTGCTCTCGGCGACGGTATCCGGCGCGATCTCATGCGGTAAGGCGGTGGACGATCAGCGTGAAACAGCCGGCGACACGACGAACGACACCGAGAGCACCGCTGCCGCCGGACCGGAGGAGACCGGCCGCGCCGC
>ERZ808245.698-NODE-698-length-15712-cov-5.764195_pt1 | contig 15712 bp, 13 predicted proteins | sample MGYA00521243_ERZ808245 | MGnify/ENA primary metagenome ERZ808245 (study PRJEB31516, sample SAMN03275576) | gut metagenome | biome: mammalia-associated habitat; material: feces | host: Papio cynocephalus | place: Kenya | collected 2012-07-07 ... | reverse complement strand
TGCAGCCAGATGGCGGCGCACAGAAAGTACAGCACAGGAAACACCGCCAGCGGCATCGGGACAAAGAGAAACGCGCGCCTAAGCAGGGTGACTTTCCGTCCGTCCGCAAAATAGCGCAGCCATGTGACATAGCAGAAGTCTGGCATTCTGGCAGGCTCACTGTGAACCCATCGTCGGTTCAGCAAATGGGCACAGTCCCCCTTTGGAGGAACAAAATCATTTGCACGATTATTCATAGCAGTGCATAAAGATTAGAGGTGCTGCTCCCATTGGGGCGATACCGAGGCGGCTAATGGCGCGCCAATAGAACGATGACCGTCAGTGCAAACCTCTGGAAAGATACTTTCTGGGGCATTGTAGCTGGTTGCAAATAAATATTTTGGCGATGGATATGAAAAAGGGGGCGATATGCTCCATGTCATTAAGTTAAGTTAAAAGCGCAGCTGTTGGGGAGTGGAAAGAGGATTTCCGCTCCTTAACAGCTGCGCTATTTTTCTGCCATATCGTTAAGCTAAGGGTATACTTTCTTGAAAAATATTTTTTGAAATTTTTACTCGCATTTTGAGAAATTAATTTGTATCATATAAAAAATGTGCTGTTTTTCAGAGAAAGTTAAGTATTTTTAGAAAAAAATTTAAAATTGCGTCAAGATGATGGCACATAGTGAAAGCCTTAACTTAATGACATTGATGCAAAGCGTGGCTTCCTTTTTGCTCTCAGAACGAAACGACCTCCTGCGCGGGCTTGGCGCAGGTGGTGATCTTGTCCACATACAGCACAGGGCCGTCGCCCTGATAGGCCTCGATATACTCCTTGCGGACGGTGGCGGTGACCTCCACCCAGTCGCGGTTCTTGTACGCCTTGAGATCCTTTCCCTTGGCGACCACGCCGACGAACTGGATGTCGTTTTCACAGCAGGTCATCACGAAGCGGCCCGGGCAGTGGACGCCGGGGAACTTCTTGGAGTGGCACATGAGGAGCTTCATGTGAACACGCTTGCCGTCCCAGCGATCGAGGTGGTCCATCACGTCCACATACCACACGCCGTAGTCGTCGTCGGGAATGTCGATGAGGTCGGGCGTCATGTCGAACGGACACTCGTTTCCGGTGAGGTAATCCTCGCTGTTGCCGTCGTTGTCCTCCAGATAGATGTCCGCGCGGCGGTTGACCATGCGGAGGTTGCGGGCGCGCAGCGCGTCCTTCAGCTCCGGCGTGCAGCGGTTGAAGACCAGCATATCCGCGTTGGTGATCTTCTCCATCATCAGCTGGCCCATGTTCTTCACGAACAGCTCGAACGTCGGCGCCTGCACGAAGGTCATGATCTGGTAGAGCACCCAGTTGGCGGGCAGCACGTCGCGGTAGAGCCTTTCCATCTGCCACATGCCGTTGTACTCGATGAGCACCTGCTTGGGACGGTACTTCTTCTCCAGCTCACGGCAGAAGTCGGCGGTCAGCTCGTCCTCGTCGTCCACGGTGACGACGGTGACGTTGTCGAGCGCTTTCTTTTCATATTCTTCCTCGCCCTCCTCGCAGCAGAGCAGGAGGGTCTTATCCTCGCGGGCGAAGCCGTCCTCCAGGATGCCGTTGATGAAATTGGTCTTGCCGGCGTCGAGAAAGCCGGCGACCAGATAGACAGGAATATCCATGAATGTCCTTCCTTACAGACCGAAAAGCTCGGCGAGCTTGTCTTCCTTGAGCTCCGCGCCGATGACGCAAAGCCTGCCCGTGTAGTCGGGATGACCCGCGCGGACCTCGTGCTCCTCGGGAACGTAGTCAAATTCGAGCCAGCCGCCCTCGCCGTTCACGATGCCCTTGGCGCGCAGGATGTGGCCGTAGTCGCCGCTGTCGAGCTTCGTGAGAATATCGTCAAGCACGGCCTTGGAGTATAGCTTCGGCGTTTCCTTGCCCCAGGAGGAGAACACGTCGTCGGCGTGGTGATGATGGTGGTGGCACGCGCAGTCGGGATCGTCGCACTCCTCACCGTCGTGGTGATGATGATGGTGCTCGTGGTCGTCGTAGTCATGCTCGTGATGATGCTCGTCGTGGTCATCATCCTCGTCGTGGTCGTGATGATGCTCGTGCTCATGGTTGTACTCGTCGTGCTCATCATGATCGTGGCCATGATGGTGGTGCTCATGCTCGTGCTCGGCCTCCTCAAGCTCGTGCTCACGGCGCATCTTCTCGAGCAGCTCGTCGCTGAGCGACACCTTCTCGATGGCGGAGAGGATGGTCTTGCCGTCTAACTCGTCCCACGGAGTCGTGAGGATGGCGGCGTCGGGGTTCTTCTCACGCAGCAGCGCGGCGGCAGCCTCGAGCTTTTCCTGCGAGAGCTTCTGCGTGCGGGAGAGGATGATCGTGCCGGCGGCCTCGATCTGGTTGTTGTAGAACTCGCCGAAGTTCTTCATATAGACCTTGACCTTGCTCGCGTCGGCGACGGTGACGTAGCTGTTGAGCTTGAGCTTGGGGCACTCGTCCACGGTGCGCTCGACGGCTACGATGACGTCGCTGAGCTTGCCCACGCCGCTCGGCTCGATGAGGATACGGTCGGGGTGGAACTGCTCCACGACCTCGCGCAGCGCCTTGTTGAAGTCACCCACGAGCGAGCAGCAGATGCAGCCGGCGGACATCTCGGAGATCTCGATGCCGGACTCCTTGAGGAAGCCGCCGTCGATGTTGATCTCACCGAACTCGTTTTCGATCAGCACGAGCTTTTCGCCCGCGTAGGCTTCGGCAATGAGCTTTTTGATGAGCGTCGTTTTGCCGGCGCCGAGAAAGCCTGAGAAAATGTCAATTTTTGTCATGGTAGGATACGCTTCCTTTTTCTTGAATTTACTAAACATCTATTATATGCCCGAGTTGTGAACGATTCAAGTCCCTCGCGGGCAAAAAGCTCACTTTTTTGCGTAAAAAATGAGCAATGCTACAGCTGCGGAACCGCGAGGCGGTGCGGCAGCATCACGCGGCCAAAGCAGGCAAGGCTGCGCGTACCGGTGGAGGCGAGCACAACGTCGGCGTCGGCGCGGGCGCGGTTGAGGGAGAAAAGGTAGGTCATGCCCAGCGCGTCGCGGTGGTACTGCTTGCAGAGCATCGCGCCGTCCACGCAGAAGATGCCCACGTCGCCGTCCGCGAGCGGATCGCGGTTGACATAGACCACACTCTCGTCGTGAATGTACGGCTCCATGGAGTCGCCCTGAATGCGCACGGCGAAGTCCGCGCCGCGCGGCACGCTCTCGTCCGCGGGGATATAGGTGAAGTCCTCGTCGAGCACCGGCGCGGCATAGCCTGCGGCGGCGGGGGAATTGTAGAGCGGGATCAGGCGCGGCTCGCGCTCGCCGCCGCGCTCCTCCGCCAGCTCGTCGCGGTAGTCGCACAGCGCGTCGGTCACGCTGCGCACGGTGTCGCGTCCGATGGGAGAGAGCGAGCGGTATTTTTCCAGCAGCGTGCGCTCGGCTCCGGAGAGATCGAAGCCGCCGCTGCGGTAGCTGCCGCAGAAGAGCTGGTTGGGGTCGGTGCGCAGCGCGTCGAATAATCGCAGCAGCACGTCCTCCTTGGGGAAGCTGACGCCGGTCTCATAGTTGCCGACGGCGCTGGCGGAAACGCCGAGCTGCGCGGCTAGCGCCGCGCGCGTTAGACCGCAGGCCTCGCGGCGCGCCTTGAGTTGATCGCGGAAGCTCATGGAAAGCACCTCCTATAAAGGGTTCGAGCAATTTCGACACCATCATAACGCAAAAACTTGGCTCTGTCAAACATTTTAACAAGAAACTTGTAAATTTATTCTTGACATAACAAGTTTCTTGTGATATGGTAAGGACGCTCACAAGAAACTTGACAAAACAAAGCGGCGATTTCAGATAACTTGTGATCGAGATGCTTTTCGGTGTGCGGTTCGGAGGGAACGAATGGATGCAGGAGCTGTGTGAGTGCTTCGGTGGGGAAGGCGGATTTGCCCGCCGTTCAAAAAGAAAATCGTCACGCCATAAGGCGTAACGATTTTCTTGGTGGGGGAAGGTGGATTCGAACCACCGAAGTCACTGACAACAGATTTACAGTCTGCCCCCTTTGGCCACTCGGGAATTCCCCCATATTCGCTTGTGCGCTGAAACGGAAGCTTGGAGCTGGTAGACGGACTCGAACCCCCGACCTGCTGATTACAAATCAGCTGCTCTACCAACTGAGCTATACCAGCATTTCAGCAACAGAATGAATTTTAGCAGATGCCGCACGGTTTGTCAAGCCTAAATTTTTCGTTTTTCGGGAGGAATGGCTTTTGCACTTTAAAACCTGTTCGCCTGCGGAAAAACGCAGGCCCTACGGCCGTCCCTGCGGCCGATGCTCGCTGTGTGGGTGCGAGCTGCTGCGCGGGGAGCGCGGCTGGTATCTCAATGGGCAGAGCGTCTGCGCGGACTGCTTTCCGTCCTTCGCCCGCGCGGAGCTCGCGCCCTGCGAGATCGTGTTCGGAATGGAGGGGGAAGCGTGACACTATATCAGATATCCTTTACATACCGCGCGGACGCGGCGGTGCTGCGCACGCGCATTTCGGAGCTGCGCGCCGCGGCCCGGGCCGCGCAGAACCGCGAGGAGGCCGAGCGGCTCAAGCGGCGCATCGCCGAGCTTCAGGTGCTGCGCCGCCAGTCGAGCGAGCTGGCCGAGCTGACAAAACGCTATTACGAAAGGAACTATCACCGCGATGAAAGGTACACCCTATAGCATCCGCAACAACGAGTTTTACGGCGACATGGCGGCGTGGCTGCGCGCCAACGCGCAGGACAATGACGGTGAGCTGCTTCGGCTCAAGCGCAACCTGCGCCTGGCGCGGCAGGAGGCGCTGACAGCGCGGCAGCGGCAGCTGCTCCGGATGAATTTTGAGCAGAATAAGACCGTGACCGAGATCGCGCAGGAGCTGGGCGTCAACAAGTCCACGGTGTCCCGCACGCTGCTGCGCGCCAAACGGCGGCTCTATCAATGCCTGCGCTACGCGCTGTAGTCCGCGCTTGACTTCGGCACGGCGTGCGCATACAATAAAAAGCACCGGAAAAAACAGGAGCGGAGGGAATGTCTATGCTGCACAAAGCGATACAGAACCGGTGGTGCCGGCTGGCTCTGGCCGTGGCCGCGACGCTGCTCTACGCCATCGGCGTGAACTGGTTCATTGTCCCGATGGGACTTTACACCGGCGGCCTGCTGGGCTTCTGCCAGGTCGCCCGCACGCTGATCGTGGAGGCGCTGGGGCTGTCGCCGAACGTGGATTTTTCGGGCGTCCTGTATCTGGCGGCGAACGTGCCCATCCTGCTGCTGGCGTGGCAGGCGCTGGGAAGGGGCTTCCTTGTGCGCACCGTCGTGTGTACCGTCACCTCGTCGCTTTTTCTGAGTCTCGTGCCGCCACCGGCGGCGCCGCTGGTGGAGGAGACGCTGACGAACTGCGTGCTCGGCGGCATCCTCGTCGGCTTTTCGCTCGGCGTTGTGCTCACCTGCGGCTGCTCGACCGGCGGACTGGACATCCTCGGACTGTGGCTCGCCAAGAAGGGCAAGGGCTTCAGCGTGGGGCGCTTCAGCCTTGGCTTCAACGCGCTGCTCTACACGCTCTGCGCGGTCCTCTTCGGCCTGCGCGCGGCGATCTACTCCATAATTTATACGGTGTTCTGCGCGCTCTTCATTGACCGCGGGCACCAGCAGAACATCACCGAGCAGGTGCTCATCTTCACCAAGGACGAGGACCCCGAGCTGCCGAGGAATATCATGGCGCGGCTCGGCCGCGGCGTGACCTACTGGGAGGGCAAGGGCGCTTACACCGGCGAGGATCTGCGCGTGCTGTGCGTGTGCGTCTCCAAATTTGAGGAGGCCGACCTTTACGGCGTGGTCCATGAGCTGGACCCGAACGCCTTTTTCATCACGCAGGAGGGCGTGACCATCCACGGAAACTTCATCCGCAAGCTGTCTTGAATCAGGGGAGATGCCGCACGGCATCTCCCCTTTTGCATGATTTCCTGCAAAAAGTGAGAAAAACGACGGAATTTGTGCATATCAGATAATTTGATGGAGTAATTCGGAATAATTTTATTGCATTTTTGGGAAAAGTGTGATAATGTACGACCTAATCTTTTATTTTTGAAGGAGGCGGCTTGCTGCATGTATACCGACAACTATTTCAACCGATTTGAGCTTGCGCCCGAGGTGGCGGAGGCACTGAAAAAGTGCAAATGCATCGCCTACGCCGAGACGAAGGAGGAGCTGCAGGAAATGGCCTACGGCCCCACGCACACCTCCCGCTACGACGTGGTGTATCCCATCGAGGGGCTCGGCACGGTCAAGGAGGCCGAGGTGGTGCGCTGCAAGAACGGCTGCGTGGTCAACTTCATGGAGGACTATATGCGCCGCCGCGATCCGAACAGCATGGCCATCGGCGACGAGCTGCCGACCGACAAGCCCCGCTTCAAGGACCGCTTCGGCTATGAGTTCTCCAAGCTCCGGCAGGAGACGCTCGACTGGCTGAGCAATCAGCAGATCGTGATGCTGCCGTTCTACGCCGGCCCGAACGGCCATGGCTACCCGAGCTTGATGATCTGCCCGATGAACGCGGCGTTCTTTGCGCTCTCGCTCGCCAATATGCAGGGCTTCGTGAGCATCGCGGACGTGCCCGAGCACTATAAGCCGCGTGCCATCATCTTCGTCGCGCCGCCATTCCGCCATACGCACTTCGACGGCAAGCAGGTCGTCGTCCACAACCGCAGCGAGGAGCTGCACGAGGTCTGGGCCTACAACCTCTACCCGGGTCCGAGCGCCAAGAAGGGCGTATTTTCGCTGCTGCTCGACATCGGCGAGCACGAGGGCTGGGTCTGCTGCCATACGAGCGCCGCGATGGTCGAGACGCCGTATGAAAACGAGATCGTGTTCATGCACGAGGGCGCGTCCGGCGGCGGCAAGAGCGAGATGCTCGAGGACTTCCACCGCGAGGACGATGACCGCCTGCTCATCGGTACGCACACGGTCACGGGCGAAAAATATTATATGACGCTCGGCGAGAGCTGCAAGATCCACCCCATCGCCGACGACATGGCCTGCGCGCTCAAGTCCATCCAGGACCCCGCGAGCGGCAAGCTGCGCATCCTCGACGCAGAGGACGGCTGGTTCCTGCGCATGGACGGTATGAACGCCTACGGCAACAACCCGCTCTATGAGCGCATCTGCATCCATCCGAGCGAGCCGCTGGTGTTCTTCAACATGGACGGCATCCCCGGCTCGACCTGCCTGATCTGGGAGCACGTCATCGAGTCGAACGGCAAGCCCTGCTCGAACCCGCGCGTCATCCTGCCGCGCAAAATGCTCGACAACATCGTGCCGGACACCGAGCCGGTGGAGGTCGATGTGCGCAGCTTCGGTGTGCGGATGCCGCCGAGCACCGCGAAGAACCCGAACTACGGCGTGATGGGTATGCTGCAGGTCGTGCCGCAGAGCATTGCGTGGCTGTGGCGTCTGGTCTCGCCGCGCGGCTTCAAGAATCCATCCATCGCGGACACGAACGCCGGCAGCGGTCTGAAGGCCGAGGGCGTGGGCTCCTACTGGCCGTTCGCTACGGGGCTCAAGGTCACGCAGGCGAACCTGCTGCTCGAGCAGATCATGAATAGCCCCAACACCACGAACGTGCTCATCCCAAACCAGCACATCGGCGCTTACCACGTCGGCTTCATGGGCGAATGGCTCAGCCGTGAGTACCTTGCCCGCCACCTCGGCACGGTGCGCGCGAAGCATCTGGTGCCCGCGCGCTGCGCGCTGTTCGGCTACGCGCTCGACGAGATGAAGCTCGACGGCCAGTTCGTCCGTCAGACCTTCCTGCGCCCCGAGACGCAGTCCAAGCTCGGCACCGAGGGCTACGACGCCGGCGCGAAGATCCTCACCGATTTCATCAAGGAGCAGGTCGCGCAGTTCGTCTGCGACGATCTCGACCCGCTGGGGAAGGAGATCATCGACTGCTGCCTGCACGACGGCACGCTGGACGATTACCTCGCCCTCACCCCGATGAAGCTGAAATAAAATTGCAAAAGGCCGCTGCGGCTGATACAATAGCCGCAGCGAGCCTTTTATTTCACCGCGCCTACGGGCGCGGTCACCGACGAGGTAGGTCATATGGAGCAGCACAGCATCAAGGTCATCGCGCGCATCCGCAGCGATTTCAAAACAAAGTTTGGCGTGCCGCGCCAGAGCGGGCTGGTGGAGGCCCTGCGTGCGCGCGTCGTGTTCGAGCCGGAATACCGCAATGCCGACGCCCTGCGCGGCATCGAGGGCTTTTCCCACCTGTGGCTCATCTGGCAGTTTTCCGGGGCCGTGCGCGAGGACTGGTCGCCCACCGTGCGTCCGCCCCGGCTCGGCGGCAACGAGCGCATGGGCGTGTTCGCCACGCGCTCGCCGTTCCGCCCGAACGCCATCGGTCTTTCCTGCGTGCGGCTCGAGGGCGTGGAGCAGACGGCGGAGGGGAGCGTGCTGCTCGTTTCCGGCGCGGATCTGATGGACGGCACGCCCATCTACGACATCAAGCCGTACCTCCCCTACGCCGACTGCAAGCCGGAGGCGAGCGGCGGCTTTGCACCGCAGCGCGGAGAGACCCTCGCGGTGGACTTCCCCACGGCGCTTTTATCGCGCGTGCCGGAGGACAGGCGCGTTGCCCTCACGGGCGTTCTGGCGCAGGACCCGAGGCCGCACTACCAGAGCGATCCGCAGCGCGTTTACGGCATGGCGTTTGCCGGGCTTGAGGTGCGCTTCCGCGTCGCGGACGGCGTTGTGTATGTGGTGGAGGTGACAGAGGAGCGGGACGGTTAACCGCGCGTTAAGAGAAAAGTTCATGGCGTAAAGGGAACGTGAAGAGAGCGGCGAAGCCCTTGTGCAGGAAAACTTGCAAACGTATAATGGGGACACCAAGAGAAAAGAGGAGCGTGTTTCCCGATGAATGAAGTTTCCAATCTGTTTGTGTGTCTGATGGGTATGGGCACCACCTTCGTGGGCCTCATCAGCATCATCTTCTTGACGCTGCTGATGGGCAAGATCATGAAGAAGCTCGAAAAGCCCGAGCCGCCCAAGGCGGCGCCGGCGCCCGCCGCGCCTGCCGCCCCTGCCGTTCCTGCGGACGGCTTGCCCCCCGAGGTCAAGATCGCCATTCTCGCGGCGCTGCAGCAGGAGCCCGGCTTCGATCTGGCCCGCGTGAGCTCGATCGACATCCGCAGGATCTGAGCGGAAGGACACACCCTTACATAATTCCGGTATAGATTCTCACTTCTCCCTTTAAGCAGCAGGGGCGGCGCAGCGCGCCGCCCCTGCTGCTTTTTTATTCGCCGATGTGGCAAAAACGAACGGGAATTGAACAGAAATGGCTTGCAAAAACGGAAAGCTTAGCAGATAATTAGCAAAAGATATGATACAATGGTCATCATAGAGGGTGACCGGAGGGGAGCTGGCTATGAAGGACCTGCTGAGCCGGATTGGACAATGGACCGAAAAAATGTGGAGGAGCATACCGATCCATCTGCGTGACGCGATATTCACCGCGCTGCTGCTCGGGATCGCCGCGGCGATCTGCTTTGTGCTGCGCAGCATCGACGAGAACGGCAGCTTCACGCTGCTGATCTTCGTGCTGGCGGTGGTGATCATCTCCCGCTTCACGGAGGGCTATTTCTGGGGCGTTTTCAGCTCGCTTTTCGGCGTGATCTGCGTGAACTTCGTGTTCACCTTTCCGTTCTGGGCGCTCAACTTCACGCTCACCGGCTATCCGCTGACCTTTCTGACGATGCTGGCGGTGTCGCTCATCATCAGCGCGATGAACACCAAGATCAAAAAGCAGGAACGGTTGCGCACGGAGGCTGAGCGCGAGACGATGCGCGCGAACCTGCTGCGCGCGATGTCGCACGATATCCGCACGCCGCTCACGAGCATCGTGGGTAACACCTCCGCCATTCTGGAAAACGGCGATACGCTGTCCGCGGAGCAGAAGAGAGAGCTGCTGCGGGACGTCAACGAGGACGCCCAATGGCTCATCCGCATGGTGGAGAATCTGCTCTCCATCACCCGCATCTCGGGCGAGCAGACGGCCATCAGCAAGGAATACGAGGCGGCGGAGGAGATCCTTGCGGCCTCGGTCCACAAATTTGAAAAACGCTTCAAAAGCAACATCCGCATCACGGTCGAGGTGCCACAGGAGGTCATGCTCGTCCCGATGGACGCGACGCTCATCCAGCAGGTGCTGCTCAACCTAATGGAAAACGCGGTGCTGCACGGCGGGAGCACGACGGAGCTGCGGCTGAGCGTGGAGCACATCGGCGACGAGGCCTGCTTCATGGTCAGCGACAATGGGCTCGGCATTCCGCGCGAAAGACTCGCGACGCTCTTTGACGGCTCGCTTTCCGGCGAAAAGAGCGGCGGCTTTGATATGAAGAAGAATATGGGCATCGGTCTTTCCGTCTGCCAGACGATCGTCAAGGCGCACGGCGGCAGGATCATCGCAGAAAATCGGCCGGAGGGCGGCGCACAGTTCCGCTTCTACCTGCCGCTCAAGGAGGAAAAAGAGGATGAAGATCAAGGATAAAGTATTGATCGTCGAGGACGAGCAGAACATCAAGAATTTCATGTCCACCATTTTGGCCGCCAACGGCTTCGATACGCTCATGGCGGGCGGCGCGAAGGAGGCGCTGTCGATGATCTCGTCGCATTGTCCCGACCTGATCATTCTTGACCTCGGCCTTCCCGACATGGACGGCATGGAGGTGCTCAAGCAGGTGCGGGCATGGTCGAGCGTGCCAATCATCGTGGTTTCCGCGCGCACGCACGAGGGCGACAAGGTCGCGGCGCTCGATCTCGGCGCGGACGATTACATCGAAAAGCCCTTCGGGACGAGTGAGCTGCTCGCCCGCATCCGCACGGCTATCCGCCATACGCGTACGGGCCTTGACAACGACTCCATCGCGCAGTCCGGCAAGTATACGGTCCGCGACTTGACCATCGACTACGACAAGCACCATGTCCTCATGCGCGGGGAGGATGTTCACCTTACGCTCAACGAGTTCAAGATCGTGGCGCTGCTGGGCAAATACGCCGGCAAGGTGCTGACCTACGACTTCCTCATCCGCGAGATCTGGGGTCCCAAGGCCAAGGCGGACAATCAGATCCTGCGCGTGAACATGGCGAACATCCGCCGCAAGATCGAAAAGAATCCCGCCGCGCCCGAGTACATATTCACCGAGATCGGCGTGGGCTATCGGATGCTCGAGAACGAGTAAGAAACGATAAAAACCGCCCGAAGGCGGTTTCTATACCAGGGGACGAGAGTCCCTCCACACAATCACGCAGACAGCTCTTGCCGATGGCTCGGCAAGAGCTGCTTGCGTTTTTTACGTCATGCTGAACAGCAACGCGGCGACCTGCGCTCGGGTGATGGGCTCGGTGGGGTGGATGCCGCCGTCGGTGTAGCCGGAGAGCGCACCGATCGCGCAGAGCGTGTTGATGTGCCCGCGCGCCCAGTCCGCGATGGCGTCGCTGTCGGTGAAGCTCCACTCCGGCGCGGCGTAGCCCAGCTCAAGAAGACGGCCGAGCATCGTCAGCGCCTCTTGACGGCTGATGGTCGCGGTGGGGAGGAAGCAGAGCCGGCCGTAGCCGTCGTAGCTGCCCTTCGTTACGCCGAGGGCATACATGGCGCGCACACCGTCCTTCGCCCAGTCGGCGATGCTGCCGCTGTCGGCAAAGGGCAGCTCAACGGAGGAGGTATCCTGCGTGGGCGCGAGCCAACGGCAGAGCAGCACGGCAAATTCCTGACGGGTGATGGGGCTGTCGGGGTTGAAGTTCCCGAGATCGTCGCCGGTCGTGACGCCGCTCGCCTTCAGAAAGCTCACGGGGGCGTTGGCCCAATGGCCGTCCGTATCGGGGAAGGCGGCGGACAGCTCCGGCGGGGTGATGCTCACGCCGGTGCGGGCGAGGTTGCCGCTCGCGTCGCCGGCGATGACGGCGATGCGGTGCGCCTTGCCGTCTGCGGCGGGCAGCGCGGCGTGGAGTGCGCCGGTCTGGTGGTCGTAGGTGTAGCTGAGCGCTTTGCCGTCGAGCGTCACGCGCAGCGTGGCGAGCGAGCCGCCGTCCACGGCGTCAAAGACCTTGCCGGTCAGGGTCGTGCCGCCCTCGGAGAGGGAGACGGCGATCTCCGGCGCGGCGGTGTCGCCCATGCCCTCGCGGGCTGCGACGAGCTGATCGAGGTACAGCGTGCCGGTCAGAGCCGACGGCAGGCGCAGGGCGAGGTCGGTGATGCTCTTCGCCTTGTCCGGGAGGGCAAAGGTGAGCTGCTGCCAGCCGGTGAAGTCGATCGCGGCGGCGTCCGTTTCGCCCGCGTCGGTCGTGAGGGCGAGCGTTTCGCCCTGACCGTCGCCATAGACCCAGAGCGTCACGCGGTCATAGCCGGAGGGGACGGCGTAGGCCCGCTCCACGCTCAGAATGAGCTCCTCCGCGGTCTCGGGAGCGTGCTCGGCGCGATAGTCCCAGCGCGCGGAGGCGGAGCCGAAGCGGACAAAGCTCTTGTCGGTATTCCGGGTCAGGACGGTCTGTTCGCCCTCGAAGCCGTCGAGCAGGACCAGAGGATCGGAGGTGACGTAAACGGGGATGGTGCGCGTGGTCTCGCCCGCCTTGACGGTCAGGCTGCCGTAGGCGGCATGGTCGGTGGCGGTAAAGACGCCGTTTTCATCGACCGTGCCGATGCCTCCCTCGGTGGTCCAGGTGAAGCAGGTGTTTTGCGCGAGCAGGGAGAGGTGGTTTTGGTAAGCCTGCGCGGTCAGCTCAACGCTCGCGCCGGGGGAGACGCGCAGCTCAGTGAGAGTGCCGCTCTTGCCGAGGCGGATCTCGTCCGGCGTCTCGACCACGCGGATCTCAGCGGTGGTGTACTTGCCGTCCGCCTTCGCGCCGACGGTCACGGTGCCGGCGGTCTTCGGCACGGTCAGGACCGTATTGCCCAGCTCGTCGGTCTGCACGCTGCCGCAGTCGCTCGCGATGGCGACCGCCTTGTCCATGGGGATGTAGTTCGTGTCGATGGCGGCGGCGCGGAGCAGGACCTGCGCGCCCGCGAGCACGCGGTCGCTTTCCGTGCGCAGCGCGATGTGGTCGAGCGTGCCGCTCGGCTCATTCGACGCGACAAGGAAGATATGGTTCGTTACGGCACGCAGGCTGCCCTCGGAGGGGGTGTTGTAGACGCCGGCATTGCTGTCCTCCGGGAGCGTGACGCACAGGGTCGTCGAGCCGCCGCCGTCCAGACTCAGCGCGGTCACGCAGCCGAGCTCGACCATGCGCTGCGCGACCTGCGTTAGGCTCGCGCCGATGGAGTAGCCCTTCTGACGGCCGTCGATGGTGTAGAGCACGATGCTGCCGTCGGCTCTCTGACCGATGGCGGTGCGCGGCGCGGCGCCTGCCTCAAGACCCTTGCAGACCTCGCCGTTTTCGACGAGCTGATAGAGCGCGCCGATCATGTAGTCCACGTCGCTCCAGCCCTCGTCCGCCGCGCGGACGGTGACGGTCAGCGTGTCGCCGACCGCGAGCGCGCGCAGCAGAGCGAGGTTCTCCTCGCCGGAGAGGAGGTTCGCCGTCAGGACGTATTTGCCCTCGGGTACGGAGGTGTCGGTGGCCTCGGGCAGGATCTCGTCCACGGTGAGCGTCAGCGCTTCGCCGATGCTCAGGCGGCCGTCGACTGCCGAGCAGACCACGTCATAGCCCGCAGCGTTGGTGCCGGTGGAGCGGCGGGCGTTGAAATCGTAGGTGTAGAGGTAAATGCCGCCGTAGGAGTAGCGAACCTGATTGACGGCGGCGAGGGAGAAGGACGTGTTGGCGCTCTCGACCTGCATCGTCAGCGCCGGAGCGCCGAGGATGGACGTGCCGTCCGCGCGGAAGCCGACAGCATAGTTGCTCGTGGAGGCGACGCGCAGCATACCGTCGGTCATCACCGTGCCGAGCGGCGCGCCGTTGAGCGTATCGTAGTAGTCGCCGTTGATGCCCGCGACCACGCGCAGCCCCTGCTCCTCCAGCCGCTTGGCGGCGGTGGAGACGGTGCTCGTCGCGGTGGTGTAATCGCCGTAGGTGACGATGGGCGTCACGTTCGTGTTCGGCGTGTAGACAACGTAGTTTTCCTGCCGCAGGTCGGAGAAGGTGTTGCTCCAGAACGTGCCCTCGCCGAGCTCAGTACCGCGGTTGAGCGTCGTCGAGCGCAGGTCAAGGTCATCGCCCAGCGCCTCGGAGGCGAGCGCCGTCGGCGCGAGCGTCAGCAGCAGGGTGAGGGATAAGAGAAAGGTGGTGCATTTGCGGGACAGTGCTTTCATAGTGATCTCCTTTTGAAATACGGCACATACCTGTTTTTTGCTGTGCTTTTGCACAGCGAAAAGTTGACATAACGTTACTATACCATGATGGGTCTTAAAAGTAAAGACGAAGAAAGGCGGAAAAAAGTTCCGTCAAAGCTCCATTGTTTCCAAAAGATCGACAAGAATGGCGTTGGAGACCAGAAAGCCGCGGGGCGTGAGGCTATAAAAGCCGCCGGAAAGACGGGCAAGGCCGTGGGTTTCACATTTTTGGAGAATGTGCCGCGCGGCTTCCGGCAGCGTATTCGCGGCGACGCCGCGGGCCGTGCGGAGTGCGAGCATGACGCGCTCGGTCTCCCGCTCACGCGCCGAGGGTGCGGAGCGCTCGGAATAGACGGCGTGTCCCGCAAGGTAGGCGTCGAGATCGCGCGCGAGCGCAAAGCGCTCGCCGCCGAAGTCGCTGTGCGCACCGGGGCCGAAGCCGAGGTATTCCGTGAGCGTCCAGTAGCGGCTGTTGTGGCGGGACGCCCGCCCCGGGCGGCAGAAGTTGGAAATTTCGTATTGTCCATAGCCTCGCCGCGCGAGGGCATCCACAGTGTAAAGGTACATATCCGCCTGCGCGTCGTCGTCCGGCAGCGTGAAGCGCTCGCGCCGCGCGAAGAGCGGCGTGCCCTCCTCGACCTTCAGCCCGTAGCAGGAAAGATGCTCGGGCGCGAGCGCGAGCGCGGCGTCAAGGTTCGCTGCCCATCGCTCCAAGTTCTGCTCCGGCAGACCGTAGATGAGGTCGAGACTCAAATTGTCAAAGCCCGCAGCGCGGGCGTTCTCCACCGCGCGGACGGTCTGCACGTGCGTGTGGACGCGCCCGATGCGCCGCAGCTCCGCGTCGTCTGCGGACTGCATCCCGAGCGAGAGACGAGTAAAGCCCGCCTCACGCAGCCGCCGCAGGGCGGAAACGTCCTGCGCGCTGTCGGGGTTGGCCTCAAGCGTGATCTCCGCGCCGGGGGCGACGCGGTAATTTTGAAAGACCGTGTCCAGAAGGCGGCACAGGCGGTCGGGACCGAGATAGCTCGGCGTGCCGCCGCCGAAGTAGACGGTATCTACGGTATAGTCCGCGGCGCGCTCCCGCCACGCGGCGAGCTGCGCGGTCAGCGCGGAGACGTAAGCGTCCATCTGCCCCTCGGCGCGCGGCAGGGAGTAGAAGTCGCAGTAAATGCACTTTGCCCTGCAGAACGGAATGTGGATGTAAAGCCCAAGTGAGCGCATGGTATCACCTCGCGTCCATTGTAGCCGATTTTGCGGGGAAAGGCAACGATGGATAAAAATACTCCCGCCGGAAATGCTATGCTAAAAGGAGTGATACTGTGAAAGCATCATTTAGTGACAGAGGCAGCCCCAGTGTGGAAAAAGGGCGC
>ERZ808245.696-NODE-696-length-15717-cov-3.493679_pt1 | contig 15717 bp, 16 predicted proteins | sample MGYA00521243_ERZ808245 | MGnify/ENA primary metagenome ERZ808245 (study PRJEB31516, sample SAMN03275576) | gut metagenome | biome: mammalia-associated habitat; material: feces | host: Papio cynocephalus | place: Kenya | collected 2012-07-07 ... | reverse complement strand
GCCACTTTGCCGTCAATTTTATAGTCGGAAATGTTTATGCCCGTAATTACAAGTTCTTCGCAAGTTTTAGATAGGACATTTGCTTCTTCCACCACGCTTTTTAGCGGTCTTGACCTGCTGAACCCACGAACATAAGGGATAAGGCAATAGGCACAATAATTGTTGCAACCGTCTTGAATTTTTATGTAGCCACGAGTTCTGACATTGGTCGCCATAAGGTCATCTTCATATTCTTTTGGAATGGAACACACAAAATTGTTCTCGCCTTTGCTTTCCCATTCAGAATTTTCAACTTTTTCTGCTATTTTGCCCTTTCCAGAGTTGCCAGTGACATAAACAACACCATTTCGCCCAGCAAACTGCTCTGGGTTGTGTTGAGAAGCACAGCCACACACAAAAATTTTGGCATTTGGGTTAAGTTTTTCAATTTTGCTCAAAAATTGACGACTTTTTCTTTCTGCTTCGGTTGTGACGGCACAAGTGTTGACAATGTAAACATCTGCCACTTCAAGTTCGGTCGTAACAACATATTTGCCCTTGAGTTGGTTTAAAATGCCGTCAATTTCATATTGATTGACCTTGCAACCAAGGTTTATTAAACAAACTTTTTGCACCTTACACCTCCAACATTCCGCACAGCAAACTTGCGACATAAATGCTTGCCGTTTCTGTTCTTAAAATCCTTTTGCCAAAACTGACAGACGAGCAAACTTTGCTCAGATACTCAATTTCTTCAGCCGAAAAGCCACCTTCGCTCCCCACAACATATGCAACAGAAATATCCTTATCCTTGGACTTTGAAATTTCAAAAATAACATCGTCTATCCTTTTCGCGTCTTCTTTTTCGTTTGCAAAAAGCACATAGTCGTAGTCGTCAAACATTGGCACAATTTCTTGTAGTTTAACGGGCAAATCTACCTTTAAAAGGTTTGTTCTGCCACACTGCTTGCACGCTGAAACGATAATTTTTCTAAGTCTTTCCACCTTATTATCATTTGGTTTTGCAATGCAAAATTTGGAGTAAAATGGCACAATGCGACTTGCACCAATTTCGCACAATTTTTGAGAAATGAGTTCCAGTTTGTCCAGTTTTGGAAGTCCTTGAAAAAGAGTAACCTTTATCCTTGGATTTGCCACGCATGGGTAACTGTCCAAAACCTCAAGGATTGTGTCGTTTTTGCCCACTTGCAAAATTTTGCACACAAAAACATTGCTCCCGTCTTGAAAGCACTCCACCGTGTCCCCCGCCCGAAGCCTCATAACTCGAGCAAGATGCACGTGTTCGTCCCCATTCAGAACAACCCTGTCCCCAACATTTATTTTAATTTCACTATCTACAAAAAATCTTTTTTCCATGCAAACATTGTATCACACACAAAAATTTTTTTCAACAAATATGTCACAAGAATATGATTTGCTTGTGCAATCTTTTTGCGTAATCTAGTGCCAACTTTGTTCCGCTGTTTGGCTGATAGGTCGCAAGGCTGGTTTTGGAATATTTACGCATTTTAGGCAAATAGTTTTCGTCATAATAGAATACACAATAGTCACTTGCGTCAATCATTGCTTGATTTCTTTCAACATAAGCCCCTTTCCCCGCTTTAACTCTTCCACAAAAATGGACTTCTTCCTCATAACATATTTTTTCAAAATCTATGCCATAAGTAGAACAATATTTTTTTAATTTTTCTCTATCCGATTGCAAAGTTGCCCTCTCATGCACGCAAGTGTAAAAAATTCTGCGAATATGTGAATATTTTTCTTTCAAATCAGAAACAATCTTGTAACAGAAATCATTAAACTTGCTTCTGCTGCCAAAAAGAAAAGTATCAACGCCATTTGCAATCAAATGCTCAACAATACCCTTTAATTTTAATGTTTTTTCTTCTGTTTCGACAAAATCTCTATGACCAAAAAATGAACAGGTTTGCACTTAAATCTCCTATGTAGTTTTAACTACATTTATGATAGCACAAACTAAATTTTATACCAAGCATTATGTAGGCATATCTACATATTTTGCAATAGATATTTTGTTAATATTTAGGAAAGTATAAATACATAGTTAAAACAACAGGAGAAATTATGACAATTTGTAAAGCAGTTGGAATGAGAATTGCAAAATTACTCAATGAAAGAAATATGACTCTGTATCGTTTGGAGCAAAAGTCTGGCATTTTACATGGCACAATGATGTGTATTATAAATGAAAGAAACAAGAATGTTACGCTCAAAACAATTTATCTTCTTGCCCGTGGGTTTGATATGACAATTCTCGAATTCTTAAATGACGAAGTATTTTTTGACACCCGCTTAGAGGTTGAATAAGGTGTAAAACATGAGTATTGAAGATGCAATAAGAAAAAGAATAAACGAACTGGTTGGGGAAAAGCACACAAGTTTGACTGCTTTGTGTCTTGCCTCAAATTTAACCCCTTCAACTGTTTTTGATTTTATGAATGGGTTAAGTAAATGTCCAAAAGTTATAACTATCAAAAAATTATGTTGTGGTGCTGGAATAACGCTTGAAGAGTTTTTTGCAAGAGAATATTTCAACAGTTCAGAAGATGTTTACTAAATAGATTAAAAAAAGTGATTTAAAATCACTTCATAAGTTTCTGGATAAGTTGTATTTTGTGGAAAAGTCTCAAATAGTTGCTTTTCTTTCATTTCGTAATTTGGAAGGCTATCAAAACTCTTTATTTCTGCAGAAAAAATTGCCATTATTTGCTTTGAATAATCATCAGTTTTTGTCACATAGCCTTTGAAACACATTGTTTTGGCTATTGCTCCCGATTCCTCATACAATTCCCTTTTGGCGGCTTGCATTGGAGTTTCACCCCTTTCAACATGTCCACCACAAATTTCATATGTTGTTCTTTCTTTATGCTTGCAAAAAAGCCATTTACCTTTGTATTTTGCGAAGATTAAAACCACCTCAGGGGTTGCATTTTCTAAAATTGTATCAAACTTAAATTGTAGACTCATTTTTCTATCTCTCAATACAATACTAGCAAATTTTAAAATTTTGAGCAACAAATTTATAACAAAAAAAACCGCAAGCCAAATGGTTTGTGGTTTTTTGAGGTTATAGTTTTGCAAGTTTGTCTTGGTAGGCTTTTGTCTTTTTGAACGCAGAGACAGACATGTTTTGTGATAATTGCTCCATGGCTTCTTTGTCTTTTCGTGACGCTTCTTTTGGCATTTCCACTCGAATTGTCACAATAAGGTCGCCGTAACTATCTCGCTGAAGCACTTTTACACCTTTGTTTTTAAGTCGCATAATGGTGTTTGGCTGAGTGAGTGCTGGGATATCTAGGTCAAACGTTCCGTCTGCAAGCGGAATTGTAACTTTGCCCCCAAGATATGCTGTTGTAAATGGAATAGGCAAATCCAAAAGCAAGTTGAAGCCGTCACGCACCAAAATTGGGTGTGGGGTTACAGTTATGCTTATTGTAAGGTCGCCATTTGGCCCATTTTTTATGGACGCATTGCCCTTTCCACGCATTGTTATAACTTGGTTGTTGTCAATTCCCGCTGGAATTTTAACTTTTATTTCTTGGGCTTTTTTCACGCTTCCTCGACCCATGCAGTCTGGGCATTTAACTTTGATAATTCTGCCGGTTCCGTTGCAAGTTTTGCAAGGTCCAACGGTTTGCACTTGACCGAAAATGGAGTTTTGAACGGTTCGCACTTGACCTGAGCCGCGGCAATCTGGGCAAGTTGTGTATTCCTTGCCGTCCTTTGCCCCAGTGCCAGAACAATGTTCGCACTTTTCAAGTCTGTTTATTTTAATCGTTTTTTCACATCCAAAAACAGCCTCTTTGAAGCTTAGGTTCATTGCTATGTTTATGTCTTCGCCCGGCACTTGAACACTGCTTTGCCTTCTTCCGCCACCAAATGACGAAGAAAACATGTCAAATAAATCTTCAAACCCGCCAAAATTTGCCCCACCAGAAAAGCCACCACCGCCAAATGGGTTTCCGCCCCCAAAGAATTCGTTTGGGTTGGCGGAGCCATATTGGTCATAACTTGCCCTTTTGTTGCTATCGCCCAAAACTTCATACGCTTCGTTCACTTCCTTAAACTTTTGGGCGCACTCGTCATCATTTGGGTGCAAGTCGGGGTGATACTGTTTTGCCAGTTTTCTGTATGCAGACTTTATCTCGTCTTGAGAAGCATTTTTTTCAACACCAAGAATTTTATAATAATCTTTGTTGCTTGGCATATCTTCTTCCCTTATTTGTTATCCTTATCTTCTTTTTTGTCTTTGTCGTCAATGATTATTTCGTCATCGTTTCCGTCTTGTTTGTTTTCTTCCTTTGCTTTTGCTTCTTTTGAGGCTTGAGCATAAAGGTTGGAAATAACACTGCTTGAACTTGCAGAAAGTTCTTCAAGAGCCTTTCTTATTTGTTCTACGTCTTCGGTGTCGATATCTCTCTTGCATTTATCAATGTCTGCTTGAAGTTTCTTCTTGTCGTCTTCAGAAAGTTTATCTCCGTTTTCTTTAAGCATTTTTTCAAGAGAGTTAATCATATTTTCTGCATTGTTCTTTGTTTCAAACAATTCCTTTCTCTTCTTGTCTTCGTCAGCAAATTTTTCTGCTTCTTTTATTGCGTCATCAATATCTTTTTCGCTGAGGTTGCTTGAAGCGGTGATTGTTATGCTTTGTTCCTTGTTAGTTCCAAGGTCTTTTGCAGAAACATGAACAATGCCGTTGGCGTCAATGTCAAATGTAACTTCAATTTGTGGCACGCCTCTTGGTGCTGGTGGAATGTCTGTCAAACTAAATCTTCCCAAAGTCTTGTTGCCACTTGCAAATTCTCTTTCGCCTTGCAAAACGTGAATGTCAACACCTGGTTGATTGTCTGTTGCGGTTGAGAAAATTTGAGATTTTTTGGTTGGAATTGTTGTATTTCTGTCAATAAGTTTTGTAAAGATTCCGCCCAAGGTTTCAATGCCAAGTGAAAGTGGTGTAACATCAAGCAAAAGCACATCTTTAACTTCGCCAGCAAGAACACCCCCTTGAATTGCTGCACCCATTGCAACACATTCGTCTGGGTTGATGCCTTTGAATGGTTCTTTGCCTGTTATTTTCTTAACTTCTTCCACAACGGCTGGAATTCTTGTTGAACCACCAACCAAAATAACTTTGTCAATTTCGCTCAAAGAAAGTTTGCTGTCTTTCAATGCTTGTGACACAGCGGTGCTTGTTCTTTCAACAAGGTCTGCAGTGATTGCATCAAATTTTGCACGAGTCAAATCATATTCAAAGTGCTTTGGTCCAGTTGCGTCCGCTGTTATAAATGGAAGATTGATTGTTGTTTTCAAAACGCTTGAAAGGTCAATTTTTGCCTTTTCACTTGCTTCCTTAATTCTTTGCATTGCAAGTTTGTCTTTTGAAAGGTCAATGCCTTCTTTTGCCTTAAATTCACTTACAATAAGGTCCATAATTCTCTTATCAAAGTCGTCACCACCAAGTCGGCAGTCACCAGCGGTTGCAATAACTTCAAACACGCCGTCACCAATTTCAAGAATTGACACATCGAATGTGCCGCCACCAAGGTCATAGACCAGGATTTTTTGGCTCTTGCCGTCTGTTTTGTCAAGTCCATAAGCAAGAGAAGCAGCTGTTGGTTCGTTGATGATACGAAGAACATCAAGACCAGCAATTTTGCCTGCGTCTTTTGTTGCTTGACGTTGGCTATCTGTAAAGTATGCTGGAACTGTAATAACTGCTTGGGTCACTTTTGTTCCAAGATAACTTTCTGCGTCTTGTTTAAGTTTTTGCAAAATCATTGCAGAAATTTCTTGTGGTGAATATTGCTTGCCGTCAATGTTTACACGATAGTCTGTCCCCATTTCCCTTTTAATTGACAAAACTGTGTTGTCTGGATTTGCAACAGCTTGACGTTTTGCCACTTGTCCCACAAGTCTTTCACCTTTTGAAAAGGCAACAACAGATGGAGTTGTTCTTTCTCCTTCTGCATTTGGAATGACTGTTGCAGTCTTGCCTTCCATAACTGCAACACATGAATTTGTTGTTCCTAGGTCAATACCAATAACTTTTCCCATAATATTTATCTCCTTAAATTATAATTAACTTATTTTTGCCATGGTTATTTTGCAACAACCACTTGACTATATTTGATAACCTTGTCACCAAGGGTGTATCCGCTTTCTGTTTCGTCAATGATTATTCCAGCCTTTGTTTTGCCGTCTGCAACGCTTAAAATTGCATTGTGCATATTTGGGTCGAACTTCACACCAACTGCCTTTATTTTCTTAACTCCAAGTTTCTCCAAGGCTTGCATAATATTTTTTTCAATCATGTTTATGCCTTCAAGGCTCTTTTCGTCAGAAATCATATTTTTTGCCTTTTTGAAACTATCCAAGGCTGGAAGAATACTCTCCAGTGCCTTTGTCTGCCCGTCTAAGAAAGATTTCTCTATTTCTTCTCTCGCCCGTTTGCGATAGTTCTCAAAGTCCTTTTCAAGGTCTTTTTCGTCATTCAAGATTTTTGCCATTTGAAGTTTAATTGCATCAAACTCTTCCATTGTCATACTTACGGTTTTCTTTTCTTCGGGTGGAGTTTGCTCTTTGAAATCGCATTTTTCTTCTTCACAGCTTTTTTTCTTCTCTGCTTGAATATTCTCGACTTTTTCCTTCATTTTTTCATGTTTTGTTTCTTTATTTTGTTCAGGTGTCATTTTTACCTCCGTTTGTCAGTTTGTTTTTCAACTCGTCCGAAACAAATTTCAAAACTCCAGCAATGTTTGCATAGTCAATTCTTTCTGGCCCGATAATTCCAAACGTTGCAATCTTTTTGCCGTCCAAAACAAGTGGTGCTTTAATAACCGCACAATCTGTAAGCATGTTATCTTCTTCCTCTCCGAAGTCCACCGTCACATCTTCGTCCTCTGTTGCCATAATGTTTTTTAAACTCTCCGAGTCGTCAAGCACGTTTAAAATGTTCTTTGCACTTTCAACGCTGGTGTCTGGACTTTCAAGAAGTTTTATTATGCCTTGATTTGAAACTTTGCTTTTTGTGTGGTTGTAATAGGCACTTAAAACTTCAAGCACAAGTTTAAACACTTCGTCATACTTACGCATACTTTCCTTAACGCCAAAACTAAAATTGTCCATATTTTGTGTAAGATAACTTATGCTCTTGCCCCCAAAGATTGCCGAAAACACGCTGCTTGCATTGTCGCAATCTTGTTTTGTAACACTGGAATTTGCCTCAATGGTGTTTGAAATTGCTCCAGCATTTGTTTCCACCAGAACAAGCACCTGTGAACTTAGAAGCCAGACAATCTTTATTGATTGCACAATCAAGTTTTCAAAGCCGTCAAACATAAAAACCGTTGGATAATTGGTCTTTGTTGAAATTGCCTTTGAAATTGACTCCACAATTTCACTAAGGTTGGTGGTTCTTGCAAACAATTTGTCCCTAACGTCCTGCAAGTCTTTTGTGGAATATTTTGTGTCTTTTAATGTTTCATTCACAAAAAACCTATACGCTTGTGTTGTTGGCACTCTGCCGCTTGATGTGTGAAGTTGTTTTAAAAACCCCATGGCTTCAAGTGCGTTAAGTTCGTTTCGAATGGTTGCAGTGGACAAGTCATGAAGCGTTGTCTTCTGCACAAGCAAACTTGTAATTGGGCTGGCAAGTTTTATATAATTGTCAACAGCATAATACAAAATTGCTTTTTTTCTATCCGAAAGTTTTGGCAAATCGTCTTTCACAAGCACCTTCTCCTTTAAAAACTTTAGCACACGGTCAAAATTGTTGTTAGCAATCTCTATCTTCGAGTGCTAGCACTATTATATGCAAAAAAAATAAAAAGTCAACACTTTTTGGTCAACTTTTTAAATTTTTTTTATTTTTTTTCTAAAAACCTTCAATAATCGCCATTTCTCAGAGTTTTATAATTAAATGACTTATTTTTGTGTGTGCCTCCCCTTGTAAGGGGAGGTGGCAACGAAGTTGACGGAAGGGTAGTCAAATCTGAAATACTACTCTATCGTAATATTGATAATAGAGTAGTTATTCAAGTTGAACTACCCCTCTGTCGGCTATGCCGACATCCCCCCTTACAATGGGGGACCCACACTTACATTTAGGATTACATGTAGAATAAGTTTTTATAAAATAAGCAACATTCCTTAGTGTGTTGTCTTAGTGCATCAGCATTTCCGCTGTTTCCTCAAAGCGTCTGTCAAGGGTGTCAACATATTTTTGATTGACTTTGTAGTTTATTTCCCTTTTTATATCTTTTGCAACGGCATTTATGTCAACGCTTCCAATTCTGTTTGCAAACTCACAAGCGTCAAACACGCCTTCAAGTTCTTGGCAGTCCTTTGTCTTTTCAACCAGTTCCTCACGACTTAAATACATCGGGTCAAAGTCACTTTGATAGCGTTCCCTTGCAGATGACAAACTATTAGTTTCCTTGCCGTAACGCCATCCATCCGATGGCGAATATTTTCTATTGTATTCCTCAGCATAATTAAAGTTTTCCCCACTGCTTTCATAGTCAATCAAGATTATGTCCGCTGGCTTGCCTGTTTTCTTGTTCAAAAGATAATAATAGTTGCAGTCAACACGGTCATAATTTAGGGCTGTTGCGTCAGTTATAAACATTTCCGCTCTTTTTCTCAGAATATTTGAACTGAAGAGTGGCACATAGTCACGTTTGTTCCCATTGAAAAGACAATCTGCAGAACCCTTTAAGTCACGATGTTCAAAGCCTAGGGCAAAATGATATTCAAATGCTGAAACAACATGTTTTGTTTGAATATCGTTGCTCAACATAAATTGAGAGAAAACTGTTTGTGCTGGCACATAAATTGCAGTTTTGAAGCCCAATTTGTGATACACTTGGCAAAGCAAAACTTCAGCGTCCATTTGTGCTTTAGCCACACCCAATTCGCCCAGTTTTTTGTAAAATGTTCCGCATTTGAGTTTAAGTTTGGAACAAGCAGTATATCCCGAGAAAAAATCTTCGTCAATGACATCTTTTGTGACGTCAACAAAGCCATTTCTGTCAAACTTGCCACGATAATATTTCAAAATCTCGTTTGCTTCCATTTTTTCCTCCCAAATAATCTTTATGGAGATATTATACACCCATATCCACTCTTTTTCAAGACCCAAATTGCATAAGGAGCAAAAAAATATCCACTCTTTATATAAAATGGATATTTTTATATTATTTATATTATTGATAATATTCTCAATTCTATTAGTTAATCAAACTTATGCCTATTCAAATTTATATTGAAACATAAACTAGACTAATTTTGAAACAATAGAACTTAAAACATAATAAGCGTTGTCGCAAACGAAAATTCTGCCGTTTTCCAAGCGGATAAAGCCATTTTTAGACAAGAATTCAATTTCTTTTGCCTTATCTTTTAAGAAATTGCCGCCATAGAGCCTATCAAGCCTATATGTATCAAGCCCCAAGTTTGTGCGAAGAGCGAGCATAATTTCTTCTTCACGTTTTTGAGCAGGAGTTAGTGTTTCAACGCTTTCAACTGCAAGTTTTTTGTCCATAAGGTTTGAAACATATTTGTCAAAGTCTTCTGTGTTGCAAAATCTCTTTCCCGACATATATGAGTGACTTGCAAGACCTATTCCAAGATATTCTTTCCCCGTCCAATAAACGAGGTTGTGTTTGCACTCATAATCTGGCAAGGCGAAGTTTGAAACTTCATATCTTATGTAGCCATATTTTTTAAGCACAGAATACACTCCGTTATACATATCCACTGTTTCATCATCAGTTGGAACGGAAAGCCTGCCCTCATCAACAAGTTTTTTCATAGGCGTGCCGTCTTCCAAAATAAGCGAATAGGCGGAAACATGCTTTACATTATGCTTTGCAAGCCACTTTGCCATTTGCTCCACATCATAATCATTTTGAGCAGGGAGTCCCAACATCATATCAACACTAATGTTCTCAAAGCCCATTTTTTGAGCCACAATAATTGCGTCTTTTGCCATTTTTGCCGTGTGACTTCTGCCAATAAAGTCCAAAACTCCATTGCTAAAACTCTGCACGCCAATGCTAAGTCTGTTTATTCCGTTAAGTTTGTATTCCTCAAGTTTTTCTCTTGTCAAACTCTCTGGGTTACATTCTATTGATATTTCAGCGTTTTTGTTTATCTTAAAATTTTCCTTTATGGCAAGCATAATGCGAGTTATAAGCCCCGTTTCAAGACAACTTGGCGTGCCGCCACCAAAATATATCGTGGCAAGAGAATATTCCCCGCCAAACTGTTTTGAGCGAAGTTTAAGTTCCTCGCACAACGCTCTAACGTAATCTTCCATGTCATTTCGCTTGTTGCAGAAAGACACAAATGAACAATAATTACATTTATGTCCCGAGCAAAAAGGAATGTGAATATAAAGTGACAAATCTTTCATGAGTCCAATTTGAGAATGGTCATAAAGGCTTCGCTTGGGATTTCAACGGAACCTACCTGCCTCATTCTCTTTTTACCCTCCTTTTGTTTTTCAAGAAGTTTTCTCTTTCTTGTAATGTCGCCACCATAACACTTTGCAAGCACGTCTTTTCTCATTGCCTTAACAGTTTCCCTTGCAATAACTTTGCCGCCAATGCACGCTTGAATAGGAAGTTCAAACAACTGTCGTGGGATAACTTCCTTAAGTTTCTCCGTCAACTTCTTCCCACGAGCATATGCTTGCGACCTGTGAACGATTATGCTCAAAGCGTCACATTTTTCACCATTTAGCAAAATATCCAACTTCACAAGGTCACTCTTTACATATTTATTAACTTCATAGTCAAGGCTAGCATAGCCCCTTGTTCTGGACTTCAATCCGTCAAAAAAGTCATACACAATTTCGTTAAGCGGAATTTCATATTTAAGCACCACACGAGAACTATCAAGATATTGCATATCAAGATACACGCCACGCTTATTTTGGCAAAGTTCCATAATGTTGCCGACATATTCTGGTGGTGTGAAGATTGAAACACTGGCGATAGGCTCTTCGATATAGTCAATTTCTGTCACCGCTGGCAAGGCTGAAGGGTTACTCACTTCAAGCACATTCCCGTCAGTTTTGACAACTCTATAACTAACACTTGGTGCTGTTGTTATAATATCAAGGTCAAACTCTCTTTCCAATCTTTCAGTTATAATTTCAAGGTGCAATAGTCCCAAAAAGCCACATCTAAAGCCAAAGCCCAAAGCATTTGAAACCTCTGGAGAATAGTGAATTGAGTCGTCATTAAGTTTAAGTTTTTCAAGTGCATCTTTTAGGTCTTGGTATCTTGACCCGTCAACTGGGAAAATTCCACAAAAAACCATAGGCTTAACGTCTTTGTATCCGTCAAGAGGCTCGTCTGTTGGGTTATCCGAATAAGTTATTGTATCGCCTACTTTCGTTTCCGACACGTTTTTGATACTTGCACAAACATATCCAACATCGCCCGCTTTAAGTTCTTTCACAGCCCTTGTTGCTGGACAAAATACGCCGACTTCCGTCACTTCATAACTCTTGCCAGTCTTCATCATTTTAATATTTGTCCCAGCACTCACTTTGCCGTCAAAAATTCTAACAAGACTCACAGCACCCTTGAAGTTGTCATAATAACTATCAAAAATCAGTGCTTTCAGTGGCTTATTTTCGTCCCCCTTTGGGGCTGGAATGTTCTTTATTATGCTTTCCAAAACATCATCAATATTTATGCCTTCTTTTGCAGAAATAAGTGGTGCGTCCTTGCACGAAAGTCCAATAACGTCTTCAATTTCCTTTTTAACTTCCTCAACCCTTGCACTTGGCAAGTCAATTTTGTTGATAACTGGAATAATGGTCAAGTCGTTTTCAAGAGCGAGATAAACATTTGCCAGTGTCTGCGCTTGAACACCTTGAGTTGCGTCCACAACCAAAATTGCCCCTTCACACGCCTTAAGCGAGCGAGAAACTTCATAGGTGAAGTCCACATGTCCGGGGGTGTCGATAAGATTTAGTGTGTATTCTTCGCCGTCATAGTTATAAAACATTCTTGTTGGTGTAAGTTTAATTGTTATGCCACGTTCACGTTCAATATCCATGCTGTCAAGCACTTGTTCTGTCAGCTCTCTTGAAGATAGTGTGCCTGTTTTTTCAATAAGCCTATCTGCAAGGGTGCTTTTGCCATGGTCAATGTGTGCAATAATGCAAAAATTTCTAATATTTCTTTGTCTGTCTTCCATAGCCCTTATTATAGGATAAAACCCACCCTTTTAGCAAGCAAAATGAAATAATTTTAAAAAACTGATTGTCCACGTGTCAAATTTTGTCGAAAAGTAACATATATATCTAAAACATGAGAGGTGAAAAATGATTGTCGAAAGTTTTGTTACTTTTATGAACAAAATAATGCTATTTTCTGCCTATGTAAACAATGCTTCCAATTTTCCAAAGCCGCTTAGTGAAAAACAAGAAAAAGCATATTTTGATGCCTTTCACAAAGGAGATATGTCCGCCAAAGAAAAGTTAATATCTCACAACTTGCGACTTGTTGTGCATGTTGCAAAAAAATACATAGGTTCTGCCGAAAGTGACGACCTAATTTCCGTTGGCTCCATTGGGCTTATAAAAGCCACAAACACATTTCAATATGGCAAAAACACACAATTTTCCACCTACGCTGCCCGCTGCATTGAAAATGAAATTTTGATGCTTCTTCGAGTAAACAAAAAACACACTCCCGTCATGTCTTTAAGTGAAAGTTTAGGAAAGGACAAAGACGGCAATGAAATATCCATAGGCGATATTATCCCCAATGAAGATGACTGCGTGGAAGAAACAGTCGAAAACTCTGTTTTGACGGAAAAACTTTTAAATATCGTGCAATCAAACCTCACCGAGCGAGAGTATCAAATAATCTGCATGAGATATGGTTTAAAAAACACCCCCGCCTACACGCAGCGAGAAATTGCCAAAAAACTGGGTATTTCCCGCTCTTATATTTCCCGCTTGGAGAAAAAAGCCATTGATATTATTAAAGAAAAAGCACAGAAAGACGTGTTTTGCTAATTTACACAAAATGGCAAGCGGCAACTTGTTGACAAACAAGTTTTATGGTGTTAAAATACAGATATTCAGGCAGTCATGTGGTCGCAGTCCAAGCGTAAGGCTTGGAGTGAGGAAAGTCCGGGCTTCGCAGGGCAGGATGCCGGATAACGTCCGGTGGAGGTGACTCTAAGGAAAGTGCAACAGAAATAAACTGTCACGAGATTCTCGTTCCCCAATGGGGACGTTTGTCAATATAAGGACACGAAAGTTGACAGACGGACGATGGTGGAAAGGCGGTGTAAAAGACCACCGCTTGATTGGTGACAATCAGGGCTATGTAAACCCCACCCGAAGCAAGACTAAAAAGCACAATTTGTTGTTCGCAAGTGCTTTAAAAATGTCGCTTGAGCCATGTGGCAACATATGGCCTAGATAGATGACCACTTAATACAGAACTCGGCTTATACACTGCGCTGAAGCGAAAAATAAATCCCTCGGGACACCCCAAGGGATTTTTTTATTGCTCATAACAGCAACATTGATTTTGTTTTAGAAATCTATCTTCCACACATTTATAAAGTGCAATTCCAAGAGCGGTTGATACATTAAGCGAAGAATTAACTCCAAACATATCAATGTGAACGGATAAATCACATGAGTTTAAAGTTGTTTCACTAACTCCATGTCTTTCATTTCCAACAAGCAATGCCACCTTGTCAAAGTTTGCAAAGTTGCAATCTCTAAGTGGGACACTGTCGTCACAAATTTCAACACTTATTGGAGTATAACTATCTTCCCTCACTGCACCTATTGCCTTGTCTGTTGAAGAGACAATTTCATAAGGAATTGTCTTTGAGCAATTTCTCGCTGTTTTTTCAACTTTTTTCATTTCCAAAAATTTGTCAGTAACAACATATATTTTAGAAACATTAAAGGCGTCTGCAAGTCTGAAAGCCGAGCCAATATTCTCGTCGTGTTCAAGATTTTCCAAAATTAACACAACTTTTGGGTCAAACTTCTTCTGAGTTTTCTTAAACTCCTCATGATTTAACTGCTTACTCATTGTTCACCTCACATTTCTGGTGCATAATCGTCCATTGAACTCTCATACTCGTCGTCTTCTTTTTCATATTCGTCTTCTTCATATTCTTCTTCGTCGTCATCATCTTCCTCGTACTCTTCTTCGTATTCTTCTTCATCATCATCTTGGTCGTCGTAAATTCCATAATCATGGACTGTTCCATCTGGATGCTCAGTATGATGACCGACTTCACGACCATTTACTTTAGTTTGTTCCACATAGTCTATTCCACCATTATCTCTTTCGTAAACAACTTGATTGACCTCAACACTATTCCCGTCTTCATCTGTATATGAGTTAGAAACTCTGTAATAATCACCTGCTTTGCCCATTTTTAAACCCTCCTTAATTAAATTTTATATTAAATAAAATAAAAAGTCAAGCATTGATTAAACGTAAAGAAAAACATCACACAAAGTGATGTTTTTCTTTACTCAACTTCCTCGATGACACTTATAATAACTGGTTTGCGTTTGGTGTGTTTGAAGAAGAAGTTTGTCGAAATTTTGCGGATGTTAACTCGAATTTCCGTTTTATCCATAGATTTTAAGTCAAGGTCGTTTAGTTTTTCATAAATAAACTCTTTTGCGTCTTTAACAATGTCACTTGCTTCGTCTTGATAGACAAATCCACGAGAAATAACATCTGGTTCTTTTACAATTCTGCCCGACTTTGAAGACAATGCCACAACAACCACACACACGCCATCTTGCGACAAAAGAAGTCTGTCACGGATAACATTGCTGTCTTTCTCTCCAAGTCCTGTTCCGTCAATAAGCACACTTCCCGCTTGCACCATTCCAGCAACTTTAATTGTGTCTGGCGTAACTTCCACTTGCATGCCAAGTTCTGGGATAATTATATTTCTTTCCTTCATTCCCAGTTCTTTTGCAAGCATTTGGTGGTTTTTAAGATGTCTATATTCCCCATGCACTGGGATAAAGAATTTAGGTTTTACAAGTGAGTGCAAAATTTTAAGTTCTTCTTTGTATGCATGGCCAGAAGCGTGAACATCTGCAAGTTCGTTGTAGATAACTTTGCAACCCTTTCTGTAAAGCACATTTATAAGATTATTTATGGCCTTTTCGTTGCCAGGAATTGGTGATGACGACAAAATGACGACATCATTGTCCCCGAGTTTAACTTTTGGGAAGTTGTCTGACGCAATTCTTGTAAGTGCACTCATTGCCTCACCTTGAGAGCCTGTGGAAATGATAATAAGTTCCTTGTCTTCAAACGTGTCCACCTTGTCAATGTCAACAATAATATCCTTGTCACATTTAAGTTCGCCAAGTTTAATAGCCATATCACTAACATTGACCATGCTTCTGCCAGTAAAGGCGATTTTTCTTCCATATTTTTTTGCACAGTCGATAATTTGTTGCAATCTGTGAATGTTTGAAGCAAATGTTGCAATAAGAATTCTTTGCGTTTTAAGTTTGCCCAAAAGTTCGTCAAAAGTCTTTCCGACCACAGCCTCGCTCATAGAAAAACCTTCTCTTTCCACATTTGTGCTATCGCTCATAAGAAGTGTAACACCCCTTTTGCCCACTTCTGCAAGACGTTTTAAGTCGCAAACGTCATTGCCCACTGGCGT
>ERZ808245.693-NODE-693-length-15729-cov-8.193122_pt1 | contig 15729 bp, 18 predicted proteins | sample MGYA00521243_ERZ808245 | MGnify/ENA primary metagenome ERZ808245 (study PRJEB31516, sample SAMN03275576) | gut metagenome | biome: mammalia-associated habitat; material: feces | host: Papio cynocephalus | place: Kenya | collected 2012-07-07 ... | reverse complement strand
CCGACGGATTTCACCATTCAACCCGAACGTTGGTGCGGTGATTATCACATCAGTTACAACGAAGAATACATCGGACTCGATAAGGACGTCGCACTCGACGCAATCAATTACGACATATACGGCGACGCGGCAAAGGCATACGCAAAAGTATCGCCGAAGACCGTCGTCGATACGGACAAATACAAAAAAGAAGTGCTTATCGGCTATGACGATACGCCTTGCTTTGCGGAAGTGCGCCATACCGTTCAAAACGGCGGAAGTTTCGTTATGAGTTACGCGCCGTCGGTTTATATTTGCCTCGAAGGCAGTGCGCGAATCGTCGGCGAGAACTACAAGAGAGATATAAAACGTGGCGATTACTTCTATCTTCCGTATGTTGCGGAAGGCAAATACAGCATAGTATCCGATACGAAAGCGGTGCTCGTAGAGTGCTTGCCGAGCAAACAAGACTGACGTTTTTTGTAGGTTATAAAACAGGATATTTAATTGGAAATAGAAAACCAAAAACTCCAAATAATAGACAAAAAAAAATCGCAAACAATCAAGCGTTATTTTGGCGTTTGAAAGGCAAATAAAAGTATAGCGCGCGCAAAAAATTCGGCAAACGATGCTAAACGAATTTTGCGCGCATATCTTTTATTATGCGAAAAATGGCGAAAGACAATATCATCGTCGTATGCACGATAGTGCTGTGTTTTATGATTACGCTTGCGCTGTGTCTGTCCTTTTCGGAAGGCGGACTTTTGAAGGTGTTTAACAAGGTCGAGAGCGAGTCGCAGACGGTGTGGGGGATTGCTTGCGGCGGATATTCGACTGTGGCGATGGCGCGGCAAAGTGCGGAAATGATAAAGACGCGCGGCGGCGCGGGATACGTTGAAAGCGGCGAGAAAATCGAGATTGTGTACGCGGTGTACAAGAGCGAGGACGAGGCAAACGCAGTCCTTGCAAAACTTTCGGACAAAAGTTTGTATACCAAAAAATACGACATAGCAAAAGGCAGTTTCAAGTGGTGCAAGGACGATATGAAAAGCGCGGTTGAAAGTGCGCTCGGCTACTTTCAAATTGCGTTCGACAAGATGTTCGAGTGTTCGGATTCGCTCAATGAGGGTAGTATGGAAATCGACGACGCAAAAACCGAAATCAAGGTTTTATACACGCAAATCGAGGATATAAAGTTCGCTTTTTATCAAAACGTTGCAAATTCAAACGACGAACGCATAACCCAAATCAAACTCGGTTTGGTGACGACTCTCGCGCTTTTGGACAATATCGATTTTTCAAAATCCGCCGCTTCGGTCACCTCGTCGATAAGATACCAACTCGTTCAACTCGTGCTTTGCAGACAAGCGTTGATGAATGATTTATAAAAGTTTTTTATTCTTGCCATATTAGATTATTTAGTTTATAATACTTTTTATGGCATATACATCATTATATCGCAAATATCGTCCCGACACCTTTGACAAGGTTATCGGGCAAGATCACATCGTGCGTACGCTGAGGAATCAGATTGCTCACAACAACGTCGGACACGCGTACATTTTCACCGGCACGCGAGGCACGGGCAAAACTTCCGTTGCCAAAATTTTTGCGCGCGCGGTGAATTGTCTTTCGCCGCTTGCGGACGGTTCGCCGTGCGGAAAGTGCGAAAACTGCGTGGAACTTGCGTCAAACTCGAATTTCGATATTCTCGAAATCGACGCCGCGTCCAACAACTCTGTCGACCAGATAAGAGAGTTGACGGACAAAATCGGTTTTCCGCCGACGGTGGGCAAGTACAAAGTCTACATCATAGACGAAGTTCATATGCTCTCGAAAGCCGCTTTCAACGCGTTGCTCAAGACGTTGGAAGAGCCGCCGTCGCACGCGATTTTCATTCTCGCAACGACGGAAATTCATCAAATCCCCGCGACGATTTTGTCGAGGTGTTTGCGTTTCGATTTCCGACTTGTGCCAAACGGCGTTATCGCAAAGCGTATTCGCGACATCTTTGACGACATAAACGTAAAATACGAAAGCGAGGCGGTTGACCTCATTGCTTCGGCAGGCGCGGGAAGCGTGCGCGACGCGTTGTCCGTTGCGGATATGTGCGTGAGTTATTGCGACTCGAACGTAACCTACAACGGCGTGCTCGAAGTGCTTGGCGCGGCAGACCCGAAGAAACTGCAATCGCTTGCCGCCGCAATAGCGGACGGCGATACGGACAAGGCTTTGCAAGAAGTGGCAAATCTTTGCGATCTCGGAAAGAGCGTGCCTATTCTCGCGCAAGACCTCGCAACGCTGTTCAGAAACGTGTTGTATATCAAAAACTGTTCGAGCGCAAAGAGTTTGCTTGCTTTGCCCGAAGCGATATATTCGTCCCTTGCCGAAATGGCAAAGAAGTACTCGACGGAAAAGTGTATGAGCATAATGAAGATTTTTTCATCGCTCGAAGGCGAGTTCCGTTACAGCGCGCAACATCGCATATTGTTCGAGGCGGCAGTCGTGCTTGCGGCGAGCGGCGGTGATAGGGACGTAAAGGTCGAGGAACTGCAAATGCGAGTGGCTCGACTCGAAAAAATGCTTGCAAACGCGAGGAAATCGGATTTTGAGTCGGCACCTGTCGTGACGGATGCGAGGCAGGTGTGGCTCAGAGTAGCATCCGAACTTCGACAAGACGGCTACACGCTTCTTGCTCTGTCCACTCAGGACGCGCAGTTTGCAATGACGGACGACGAGTATCACGTCAAAGTCGCGGACGCGGCAACGCTCAACTTGCTCGACGACAAGAAAAACCGCGACGCGATAAACAAGGCTTTCAAAAGCGTGGATTCACATCGCAAACTCGTCATCGAAACAGAGCGACATCTCGACGAGGACAAGGCGTTGCCGTTTGTCAAAGAGATGTTCGGCTCGCTTTTGGAAATCAAATAATAACGACAAAAATACGGCAAAAACGGCGCATAGCGCGCGACAATAATAAAAAAATATCGAAATATTCGGAGGAACGAACAATGGGATACGGCGGCGGATTTGGCGGCGGTAATATGCAACAACTTATGAAACAAGCGCAAGCAATGCAAAGAAAATTGCAAGAAGCGCAACAAGAAATCGCGGAAACCGAAGTTACGGGCAGCGCGGCGGGCGGTATGGTGGAAGTGACCCTCACGGGTGACAAAACGCCGGTGTCTGTGACGATAAAACCCGAAGCGGTTGACCCCGACGACGTAGAAATGCTCGAAGATATGGTGCTTGCCGCACTCAACGACGCAACGCAACAAGCGGACAAATTGTCCAAAGACTTGCTCGGACCTCTCGGCGGTGCAGGCGGTTTGTTCTAAGTGAGCGGTTGCTAACTGACTTCGCCCGAGAATTAATAATTAATAATGAATAATTAATAATTGAGGAAGGCGAAGCCTTATCCGAAAACTTCAATGCACATCGCATTGAAAGTCAGTTGAACGCGCTACATAAAAGAAGAAAACAGCCGAACGCACAAAATATTGAGAGTATGAACGAAAAAGAAAAAGCGATACAGAATAAGTCGTTCGATTTTTCAATTAGAATAGTCAAACTGTATCGACATTTGAAGGATAAAGACGAGCGACCGATTTTTGAACAATTATTGCGAAGCGGAACAAGCATAGGTGCAAATATCGCAGAGTCGCAATATGCCGCTTCGCTTGCCGATTTTGTAAATAAGTTGCAAATCGCGCTTAAAGAAGCGCACGAAACGAGATTACTGGTTGAATCTTTTGTTTGCGTGCGATACTCTCAATAAAAAAGAATATGACAGCATCTCTTTCGATTGCGACGAACTTATAAAATTGCTCACTGCAATTATCACGACGACAAAGGGTGTCGGAACGAATAAAGTTTGAAATAAGGAATTAGTTTTTAATAATCGATAATTTTGGATTTTCCGCAATTATTAATTATTAATTATTAATTATTAATTAAATGAAATACATCGAACCTCTTGCAAGACTTATTGCACAATTATCCAAACTTCCGTCAGTCGGCGAAAAGACGGCTGCTCGTTACGCATATGCGATTCTCAATTCGCCCGACGACGAAGTGAACGAACTCGTTGACGCAATTCGCGAAGTGAAGCAAAACGTTCACTTTTGCAAAATCTGCGGCAATTACACCGAAAACGAGATTTGCGACATTTGCGCAACTCGCAAACCAACTACGATTTGCGTTGTCAAAGAACCCAAAGACATCGTTGCTCTTGAAAAAGTCAAGGATTTCAAAGGCGTATATCACGTTTTGGGCGGCGTAATTTCGCCAATGGAACATATCGGCCCGAACGATATACGAATCAAAGAATTGTTATCCCGACTCGACGGCGTCGAAGAAGTTATCCTTGCCACAAACCCCGACGTCGAAGGCGAAGCGACCGCAATGTACATCGCGCGTCTCATCAAGCCTATGGGAATCAAAGTTACTCGTATTGCACGAGGATTGCCAGAGGGTAGTGTGATTGAGTATGCGGATGAGAGTACTTTGTCGCGCGCCCTTTCTTCCCGCATAGAACTGTGAGGTCGCCAAACAGCGTCTAACTTTGTCAGAGACACCCGCCCGACAACTCATTTACGCTTAGTAAATTAGGGTTGCCGTTCGGGTGTCTCTTTCTCGTTATACATCTGTTTGGCTGTCTCACAGTCTATGCGGACGGGTTTTGATTCAAGCCGTGCCTTTCGCGTTATTCATCGATTTATTGCGTTTACAACTCGATTCGGTTTATATATATGGGTTGCCGTTCGGGGGGGGCTCTTTCTCGTTATACATCTGTTTGGCGGTCTCACAGCCTATGCGGGTGAATTAAATAATTGTTATTGCGTTTACAAAATCGATTCGGGTTTTATAGTAAATTAGAGAATACAATTTATATTAAATAACAATAAAAAACACTGACGAGGGTCAGTGCTTTTCAAATTCTTTGCCGTTGACAAGATAGTCTATCGATACATTGAAATAGTTTGAAAATAGGCGCAGGGTTTGTATGTCGGGATTGCGCTTGCCGTTTTCATAGTACGACAACGCTTCTCGGCTTATGTTCAAGTCAAGGGCTACCTTCAACTGACTGTAACCCCGTTCCTTCCGTATTGTTTTAAGCCCGATAAGTCCGCTTTCCACATTTCACCTTACGTTTGTTATTGACAAAATTGTAACATTTTGTTACTATATGAAATGTGACAATTTGTTACATTCTAATTGCGGTAGGTGGAAAATATGAAGAAAGTTTTGGCAAAGGGTATTCCGCTCTTGTTGATATGTGCGGTTATGACGGTTACTCTCGTTGCGTGCAATCACGAAAGCAAGTGCATTACGATTGCCGAATATGCAGGGTATACGGTTGAATATCACAGAGACGCGGACGACGTTATCGACGTTGCGTACACGGTTATGGCAAACGAAAACGGTGAAAAGGTGTACATCGTTGCGTTTGCTTCCACGCAAAAGGCGAAAAAGGCTTTCGGGGATAATTTGCTCGGCGGCGGAATGAAAGACAATCCGAATATTCCAAAAGGCGACCGATTCGTTTTCTACGGCACGCCGTATGCAGGGTACGGCGACGGCGCGGTGCGAGTGGGCAATTCAATCGTGGTTGCGCCTATGGACGTATTGCAGTCGCTTGAAAAGAATAAGGATAAGATTTTAACAAAATAAGATTTTAACGAAAAACGCCGCTTAAAACGGCGTTTTTGTATTGATAAAGTGTTTGTTTCGTGAAGTTTTGAAAGATTAATCCACGACCGAGCGAATGAAATCCACAAACGCGTCTTGACCTTCTTGGTCGTTTTTGAACACGGCGGTGGTTTCGAGAATTTGCTCGCACACGTCGTTTATATAGTCGGTCACGGCTTTTTCGGCAACTTCTTCTCGGCAGTTCGTTCCGTTGTCGACGACAAGTTGAGTTATCATACCCAAATGCTTGTGAAGGGGATGCGTTTCCTCTGCCAACGACTTGAAATCGAGCGGCGTTTTGCCCGTGAGAATGTCGCGGATTTGCGTCATTTCGCCTGCAAGTCTGCCCGGCAATATGAACAAGCCCATAACTTCGATTATGCCTATGGATTCTTGTTTGATGTTGTGCAATTCCTTTCTCGGGTGGAAGATTCCGAAAGCGTGCCCCTCGTCGGTGCGGTTGTTGCGAAGTATGAGATTGAATTGATATTCGCCGTCCGAATTTATGGAAAGTATGGGCGTTATTGCGTTGTGTTGAACTTTTTCGCCGTCCTTTTCGGTTGCGCAGACGACGTTGATTTTCTCGTTTGTGTAAACGTCCCACGCGCGTCTGAATTTGTTTGCCACTTCGAGGGCTTGCATTCTGTTTTTGCTTTCGATTCGTACGATAGAGTTGTACCAGTCCACGATTGAAACGTTGACGTCCGCATAGCCCGCAACCTTAAAGTAGTTGCGAGAGGGGCGAGAGAACACGGGAAGCACTTTTTTGCCGCCTTGATAGTGGTCGTGCGCGAGTATCGAGCCGCCGACGATGGGAAGCGCGGCGTTCGAGCCTATGAAATAGTGGGGGAACATATCCACGAAATCCGCCATTCTCGCAAAGGTAGAATCGCTTACGCACATAGGGCGATGTTGCTTGCAAATCGCAATGACGTGTTGCTCGAAATATCTGTACGGCGAGAATTGCATAAACCAGTTTTCGCCGTCGAGTTCGAAGGGGATTATGCGGATATTCTGGCGCGCCGGCATTGCCGCGTTGCCGACGAATCCGAGCATATCTTCGCAAAGCACGCACTTGGGATAACCCGTTTTCGCTTCTTTTGCGAGGCGGACTTGTTCGGGGGTTTTTTCGGGTTTTGAAAGATTGACGGTGACCGTGATGTTGCCGCGCTTTCCCTCGTGTTGCCACACGATGTTCTTTTCGTAGTCCTTACCTCTTAAATACAGGCTGTCGAAGCCGAGTTTGCAAAGGAAATCGCAGGCTTTTTCCACGCCTTCGTAACTTGCTTCGTCGTCGAACATCTCGACCGTTTTCGAGGGCGAGGGCATAACGTAACCCATAAGTTTGGTTTCAAAATTGGATTTTGCGTTCTCGTCTATCAGTTTTTTGCGCACGGCAAAATCCGAAAGCGCGCTCATAACGTCGTATATGTCGTACGAGCCGAGTTTAATGTCCTCGCAAGGCTCGGTGAGTCCGAGTGCGGCGAGCAGTTGGTTTTGGGCGTATATGGCGTCCAAATCACTCAAATACAGTTTGTTTTGGGCATAATCCAAAAGCCTTGCAACGTTCTGTTTTGCAATTTCTTCAAAAGAAATCCTTGGCATAAAACCTCCGAAAATACTTCAAAAATGATGATTGAACACATTATAACATACGCTTTTTGTCAGTGCAAGTCGAAAAGGGTTGCGTTGCGATATTTTTTTGCAAAGATATTTGCCGTCCGACAAATTCTTATTTGCCTTGCATTGACGTCCGTTGTGTGCTACAATATAGCATATTATGCTATCAAAGGAAAAGATTATGACGTTTGACAATATCGACAACGAGAAACTTCGCGCCGTCTGCAACGACATTTACGGCGTTTGCCAAAGAGAACAGACGGACAGATTCGAAGAACTTTTCAAAATGCACAAAGACGTTTTCAACACCTCCGACGTCGAATTTTATTCGTCGCCCGGTCGTATCGAAATCGTTGGCAATCACACCGACCACAACGGAGGCAAGGTGCTTTGCGCCGCGATAAACGTTGACACGCTCGCAAGCGTATCGACAAGAAGCGACGGCATAATCGAGGTCAAATCCAAAGGTTATCCTATGCTTCGCGTTGACGTGTCCAAACCCGATTTTTCCGTAAGCGAAATCGGCACGTCTACCGCGCTTATCAAAGGCGTGGTGGACTACTTCAAACGCTCGAACAAAAACGTCGGCGGTTTCAGCGCGTGTATGACGTCTTCCGTTCCGAAAGGTGCGGGCGTTTCCTCGTCAAGTTCATTTGAACTTGCGATAGCGGAAATTCTCAACGTTATGTACAACGATTCGGAGTTGAGCGCGGTGTTCAAGGCAAAAGCCTCGCAGTACGCCGAAAACACGTTCTTCGGCAAGCCGTGCGGACTTATGGACCAAAGCGCAATAGCGCTCGGTGGCGTAAATCTCATAGATTTTGCGGACTTCGACAATCCCGTCATCGAAAAAGCGCACTGGGCGTTTGACGATCTCGACATCTACGTCATCGCAACGGGCGGCGACCATAGCGACCTTACGGACGACTACGCCGCAATACCGCACGAGATGAAAGAAGTCGCCGCTTGCTTCGGCGCAAAACTCTTGCACGAGATTTCGCCCGAAAAGTGGAATCGCGACAAACAAAACATCGTCGGAAAGGTGAGCGAGAGAGCGTACCTTCGTGCAGAACACTTCTTCGAGGAAAACGAACGCGTGGAAAATGCCGTGAAAGCGATAGACTCAAAAGACGAGCAAGCGTTTCTCGACATCGTGAACGAGTCGGGATTGAGTTCGAGATACAAACTTCAAAACACCTATTCGCCCGCCGGCAAGAATCACAACCTCGAAAACGCGCTCGACCGAGTGGTCAAAATCGAGGGCGTAGTCGCTTCGCGCGTTCACGGCGGCGGCTTTGCAGGCACGATATTGGTGTTCGCAAACAAGAAAGCGAGCGGCGTCGAGGGCGCGCTCAACGTTATGTTCGGCGACGAAAACGTCTTTAAACTCGCAATTCGTCAAAGCGGCGCAACCAAACTCAATATAGGGGAATAAAATATGATTAATTTCCTTTTATCGACGGCGCAAGACCCGAGAGTCGCATTTTCAATCGGCGGACTCACGGTGCAGTGGTACGGACTGCTCATCGTGTGCGGTATGCTTCTCGGCCTTTTGTACGCCTGTTGGCAAGCAAAGAAAATCGGCATATCGTCGGAAGACGCGGTGGAACTGTTTTTGTGGCTCATTCCGCTTGCAATCGTCTTTGCAAGGCTTTTGTACGTCATTCCGCGCGCGGACGAATATTTCTTTACAGAGAAATATCACGGTTGGGATAAATTTGTGCATATCATTGCGATTTGGGAAGGTGGCATAACCATAATCGGCGGTCTCGTGGGCGGTCTTTTGGGCGCGGTGTTCTTCTCGCTTCGTCATAAAAAAGAAACCAACTTTCTGAACGTCGTAGACCTTGTGGTCGTCCCCGTGCTTATAGGTCAAATCGTGGGCAGATGGGGCAATTTCGTAAATCAAGAAGCCTTCGGCTTGCCCATCACGAACAAAGCGTTGCAATTCTTCCCGTTCGGCGTGTACATCACTGACCCGAGCGGCGTCGAGGATGCGTTCGAGAGCGTCGTTAATTCGCATATCCAAGCGGGCGGCGGCGGAAACTGGTTCTGCGCAACTTTCTTCTACGAGGGCGTTTGGAACACTATAGGCGCGATTTTCTGCGTACTTATGTGGAAGAAAGACTATCAAAAGAAATACCCCGGAATCTTGATGATTTTCTATCTGTTCTGGTACTGCATAGGCAGATTCTGGCTCGAATTTTTGCGTATGGACGCCGTGCCCGTCACCAAAACCGCGTGCCTTATCGTTGCGATACTCTCGCTCGTCATCGGCGTTTTGTACATACTCGCTCGCACCTCGCGCCTTGCATATCTCGACGTGAGAAAGAGTGCGCAAAAGGGTATAAACGGTGCGATACTCACCGAATACGAAGTAAAAAATTACAAGTTTGTGGGAAAACTCTTTGAAGACGTTGCAAAGGACAGTCAAAAATCTTCGGACAAAGCAAAGAAATTCTTTGCCGAATTGCTGCTCAAAATCGGATACGTCAGAAAGAGCGAGCCAGATTATATCCCCGTCGACTTCCAAAGCGCAGATTATTATCACGTTCCCAAGGACTATAAACGCAGATTCAACGCTATGAAAAAGCATGACGTTTACGCCCTGTAATTCCGTTGCGAAAAAGGTGCAATATGACAAACATCGATTACACGACAGAAAGAATCAAGACCAACAATCTAACGCTGTTGACCGACCTTTATCAACTGACGATGATGAACGGCTATCGCCGTTGCAAACTTGACGAAAGAAGGGCGGTGTTCGACATCTTCTATCGCGGAAGCGGCGGATATTCCTACGCAATCGCGGCAGGACTCGAACAAGCGATAGACTATATCCTCAATCTTCATTTCGACGACAGCGACATCGCGTATCTGCGCTCGCTCGAAATCTTCGACGAGGACTTTTTGAAAGCACTCGAAACCTTCGAGTTTACTGGCGATATAAAAGCCGTACCCGAAGGCACTATGGTGTTTCCGTACGAGCCCATTCTCACGGTGTCCGCGCCCCTTTGGCAAGCGCAACTCGTGGAAACAGCGCTTCTTACTTTCGTAAATCACCAAACGCTCATCGCAACCAAAGCCGCGCGCTTGAAAGAGTGTACGAAAAACAAAATCAGCGAATTCGGACTTCGCAGAGCGCAAGGTCCGGACGCGGGCATTTACGGCGCGCGCGCCGCTTGCATAGGCGGTTGCAGAACAACGTCCAACGTCGTTGCGGGCAAACTTTTCGGAATCCCCGTCACGGGTACGCACTCGCACAGTTGGGTTATGTCTTTCGACACCGAACTCGAAGCGTTTGAAAAGTACGCCGAAATTTATCCCGACAACTGCTTGCTTTTGGTGGACACTTACGACACTCTCAAAAGCGGCGTTCCCAACGCAATCAAGGTTTTCGACAAACTCAAAGCGCAAGGACACAAACCCGTCGGAATCCGCCTCGACAGCGGCGACTTGGCGTATCTTAGCCGCAAAGCGAGAGTTATGCTCGACGAAGCGGGACACGAGGATTGCCTCATATTCGCAACCAACGACCTCGATGAGGACATACTCTTGGCACTCAATTCGCAAGACGCCAAAATCGACGTCTACGGCATAGGTACGAAACTTATCACGAGTTACAACAACGCTTCTCTCGGTGGCGTGTACAAACTTTGCGCTCTCGAAGAAGACGGCAACCTCGTGCCCAAAATCAAAGTGTCCAACAGCCACGAAAAGACCACGAATCCCGGCGTGAAAAAGATTGTGCGTATATATAAGGACGGTATGGCGCAAGCGGATTTGATTTGCCTCGAAGACGAAACTTTCGACACCTCGAAACCCCTCACGATTTTCCACCCCGAACAAACTTGGAAAAAGACCACGTTCACCGATTACGAACTCAAAGAACTTATGGTGCCTGTTTTCAAGGACGGAAAACTCGTGTACGATATGCCCACGCTCAAAGAGATTTGCGACAGAGAAGACAAGTCCATCGCTTCGTTCTTCCCCGAGTACAGACGCGTCGTCAACACGCAAGAATACAAGGTCGACCTCTCGCAAAAACTTTGGGATTTGAAGCATAAACTTCTCAACAGCGAACACTGAATTAAGAATCGCAAACGCAAAAATCGACAAATTCGCATTGCGGATTTATACGACGGATTTGCGTTGCGGATTTATAAAAACGTAAGACGCAATTTTGAAAAAGCGAAGGCAGTTTTGCCTTCGCTTTTTGCATAAAATCGCTCTGGCTTTTCATATAAAAACCGCTTTTGTTTTTTGTAGAGCGTGAGAAATTTTTAGAGCAAATAATCAATTCACATTTTTATATTCCAAACTGTTTATTTTTACAAAACGAACGCTTTATACGCTTGTATGTAAGACATAAAATATCGTTTTTGCGGATAAAACGACATTTTTCGGCAAAACATTATTCGCCGACGTCGTGCGATTTTTGGTATCTTTTTAATAGAAAACAATCTTCTTTTCGAGGTATTATGAAAAAGAAAAACGCAACGAGATTTCCGCTATCGAGAAAAGGTTACGACCGCGACGCCGTCGACGGCTACATTGCTTTGGAACAGGCAAAGGCAGACGAGATTCAACTCGGTCAAAGAGACAGAGTGAACGAACTCAAACAAGAAAACGAATCTCTCAAATTGCAAATCGAAGTGCTTAAGGGCAGAGAGGAACAAATCAAACTCGCTCTCGTCAACGCCACCGAAAACGCAAACCGATTGACCGAGGACGTAAAATCGAGATACAGGCAGGAACTCGAAAGATTGCGCCTTTTCCGCGCGAAGTGGCTCGGCGCATACGAGCAGATGAAAGAAAGGTATCATTTCGACAAAGACGCGCTCAACGTCGAAAGCGTCGCCGTGTCCGTCGAGATAGAACTCAAAAAGTTTTTGGCGCAGGATTTTTCGCTCAACAACAACGCCACGAAAGACGTTATGGAAGAACATTTCCGCAAGGAAGCGGAAAGGCTCACGAATCAGCAACTTGCCATTCAGAACACGACCGTTCAAGAATCGAAAAATTCCGAAGATTTGAAAACTTTGCTCAAAGACGTCGAGACGAAAAAGAAGACCAAATCGACCGCCGCATTTTCCGTCGACGACGCGTTGAACCCGACTCAATCCCTTAAGGAAAATTTGAGCGCAGTAACGTAACGCACGTTGTCGCTCCCGTTTGTCGACAAAATAAAGGGTTGTAACGGTTTTGCGATAAATAAGGTTTTTATAAAACAATGATTTATAGAGATTGCCGCTTTTATTTTGCGGTTTTTCGTTTTTTGGAATTATTAGAGTGTAAAAAAAGAATGTGCGTCGGACGGAGAATTTTCGTGTTTGACAGAGTTTTTTTGTTGTTGATTATATCTCGGTTGTTTGTTATAATTGATTGGTAATGATTATACTGCGCTACGGCGCGAGGTGGCAAATATGATTCTCACTATGGACATCGGCAATACCAACGTCAAATACGGCGTTTTCGACGGCGACGAGTTGGTTGCTTCGTGGCGTGTTTCCACAAAGGCTTCACGCACGGCTGACGAGTACGGAATGGTGCTTTACGACTTGCTCAAACAGCGCGGCGTAAATTTCGAGGATATAGACGCGTGCGTTATGTCTTCGGTTGCGCCTGCTCTCAATTACACAATCGAGCATATGTGCCGTTATTATATCGGCAAAGCGCCGCTTATCGTTTCGTCAAAGACGGACACGGGCATAAAACTTGCGTATGCGCACCCGACGCAACTCGGCACGGACAGAATCGTGGGCGCGGCGGCGGCGTATCGCCTTTACGGCGGTCCGGTCATAGTGGTGGATTTCGGCTCGGCGACGACGTTCAACCTCGTCACCAAAGACGGCGTGTACATCGGCGGCGCGATTGCCCCCGGTATCAAAACCGCAACCGAATCGCTCGTCACGACGGCGGCGAAACTTCCGAGAATAGAACTCGAAAAACCGCAAAATATCGTCGGTACGGACACGAAAAGTTGTATGCAGAGCGGCATAGTGTACGGCTACACCGGTCTTGTGAAATATATGGTGAGCAAGTACAAGGAACTCGACGAAATGAAGGGCGCAAAAGTGGTTGCGACGGGCGGACTTAGCGAACTCGTCGAGAACGTCGAACCCGAACTTATCGACGTCACCGACCGCGCGCTTGCGCTCAAAGGATTGAAATACATCTACGACAGAAACAAGAAAAAGAAATGACATAGCGGCGCAAAACGGACTTAAAAACTCGTTTTTGCGGCTGTTTTGAAAGATATAGGCTTTATGAAGAAAATCGGAATTGCGCTTTTGGGGCTCGGCGTCGTGGGCGGCGGAACTTACGAAATCCTCAACGATATGCGCGAAACTATAAAGAAAAACGAGGGCTTGGACATCGAAGTCAAGCGTATTCTCGAAAGGAATATCGATAGGTGCAAGCAACTCGGCGTTGACCTTTCAAAAATAACGCAGAATATCGACGATATAGTGAACGACGACGAAATTCAAATCGTTGCGGAATTTTTCGGCGGCGTAGAACCCGCAAAAAGTTTCCTTTTGAAAGCGCTTAAAAAGGGAAAGAGCGTCGTGACGGCAAACAAAGAGATGTTCTCGAAGTGCTGGCACGAACTCGAAACCGCCGCAAAAGAGAGCGGCGCGGGACTCTATTTTGAGGCGAGTTGCGTGGGCTGCGTTCCCGTGATTCGCACGCTTACCGACTCTATGCAAGCAAACCGCATAACATCGCTCAAAGGCATAGTCAACGGCACTACCAACTATATTTTGTCCAAAATGAGCGACGAGGGCGCGGATTACGAAACTTGCCTTAAAGAGGCGCAAAAACTCGGCTATGCCGAAGCGAATCCCACCGCAGACGTAGAGGGATTCGACGCAACGTACAAAAACAGTATTCTTTCCTCTTTGGCGTACCGCAAGCGCGTACCCGTCGAAAAAGTGTATCGCGAGGGCATATCGAACGTCGGCGTAGAGGATATTGCGATAGGCAAGGAACTCGGATACGAGATTAAGTTGCTTGCGATTTCAAAATTGACGGACGAGGGCAAAATCGAAGCGAGAGTACATCCCGCGTTTTTGCCGAAAAATCATCCGCTTTCAAGCGTAAAAGGCTCGTTCAACGCGCTGTATATTCACGGCGACAGCGTTGGCGACGTTATGTTGTACGGTCGCGGCGCGGGCGCGTTGCCTACGGGCAGCGCGATTGTGAGCGACATCGTGTTCGCCGCATCTAAAGACGTGCACAGAAGATACGATTTCGAGCGCGAGGAAGTGGACGATGGGGCGTTTGCAACCGATTTCAAATCGCAATACTACGTAAGACTTGCCGTGCGCGACAGCGAAGGCACGCTCGCAAAAATTGCGGCGGCGTTTGCAAAAAACGGTATATCTATCCGTTCGGTTTTGCAAAAAGAAGGGAAGAACGGCGAAGTTTACGTCGTTTTCGTAACCTATGAAACGAAGGAAAGCAACGTTAGAAAAACGCTTTCGCAAATCGAGAATTTCGACGGCGTGGACAAGGTCGTTTCGCTTTTGAGAGTCGAGGAATAAGTATGGTTTTGTTTTTTGCAAGAGGACAAGTGGACAGCGACAAATTCGTCAAGTTTTGCTATGAAAACTACAAGGATATAATGTCGCGCTACGGCGCGGAATTGCCGAGCAAAGTGGAAATTGTCCGCATAGACGGCGAAAAACCGAGGTTCGACACCGACAAGGCGTACTTCAATCTTTCACATTCGGGCGGCGTGATGATGTGCGGAATCTCACATTCCAAAATAGGCGTTGACATCGAGAAAATCCGCGAAATCGACTACAAAAAATTCGATTTTATCGACGCTAAAGACGTAGAGGACTTCTTTGAAAAGTGGACGGAAAGAGAGAGTTATCTCAAATTCACTGGCGAGGGTCTTTCGGGATTCAGAAAGGAAATTCCCGCCGACGCGCACTTCGAGCATTTCCCCGTATGGGACGAGTATCACGCTTGCGTATGCGCCGAAGAACAGAACGTGATAGCCTACGAAATAGACGTAAACGCGATAAACGACTAATATTTTGTGCATAGGCGCAAACAAAAAAAGAGGCACTTGTTTTTTTCAAAGCGAGTGGTACAATAAAATAACAAAGAGCAGGAGGGATATATGATTCTCGACAAAATTAAAGACATTATGGAAACCGAACTCGGCAAAAATCGCAACGACGTTACGCTCGAGTGCGACATTATAAAAGATTTGGGACTTGACAGCCTCGACATCGTAACGCTCATTATGGCGGTTGAGGACGAATACGGCTTCACGGCAGACGACGACGAAATCGCCGCACTCAAAACCGTCGGCGACGTTGTAAGTTACATAGAAAAGCACACAAATCATCGCTGAGGCAACGGCGACACGCAAATTTGCGTGTTTCCGAGAGCCTTGCTTGATTTTTGCGCTACTAACCG
>ERZ808245.692-NODE-692-length-15741-cov-6.332143_pt1 | contig 15741 bp, 7 predicted proteins | sample MGYA00521243_ERZ808245 | MGnify/ENA primary metagenome ERZ808245 (study PRJEB31516, sample SAMN03275576) | gut metagenome | biome: mammalia-associated habitat; material: feces | host: Papio cynocephalus | place: Kenya | collected 2012-07-07 ... | reverse complement strand
GCCCTTGGCAATCAGCTTGTTTCGGAGATCATCGTACACATTGAACTTGCCGTCGCCGTGGGGCGTAGACAGGTCGCAGAATACCATCTGTGTCGATTTCCGATCGGCGGTGCGCTGCCAGATGTCAAAAACATTCTCCGCACACACGCCCACCTTGCTTGTCTCGCTGTCGGGGAGCATATCGTTCATGAGTCGCTGATCCAAGGCGAGCTTTCTGCCGTCATTGGTGATGAGGAGCATGTTATCCACGCTGGAATCCACCATCTTATTACGGACACGCTCGGCTCGTTCTGAAAGAGAGGCCACCATTTCCTTTTGCGTTTCCGATGGCTTCAAAACAACGCTGTGGTAATGGGCCTCCGGAACGGGGAGCTTGAGCATATCTGCCGTTTGAATATCTGCGGTCTCCTTGAACATTGCCATAAGCTCCGGTAGATTATAGAACTTGGCAAACCTTGTTTTGGCGCGGTAGCCCGTGCCCTCCGGAGAAAGCTCGATAGCCGTCACCGTCTCGCCGAAGGTGGAGGCCCAGGCATCGAAGTGGAGAAGGTCATTCCTGCGCAGCGCTCCGTACTGGAGATACTTCTGCATGGTGTACATCTCCACCATGCTATTGGAGATGGGCGTGCCGGTGGCAAACACAACGCCTCTGCCGCCGGTCAACTCGTCCAAATACCGACACTTCATATACAGGTCGCTGGACTTCATGGCCTCGGTTTGGCTGATGTTGCCCACATTCCGCATTTTTGTAAATGCGGCGAGGTTTTTATAGTAATGCGCCTCATCGATGAAGATACGGTCAACGCCCAGCTCTTCAAAGGTCACAACATCATCCTTGCGGGACTGGTCATTGAGCTTGTCCAGCTTCTGCTTGACCGTTTTCTTGGTTCGCTCCAGCTGCTTGATGGAGAAATTATCCCCACGGTTTTTCTTCAATTCAGAAATGCCGTCCAGCACTTCATCCAGCTGTTGCTGCAGGATGGCACGCTGTCGTTCCAGGGACATGGGGATCTTTTCAAATTGGCTGTGCCCAATGATGACCGCATCGTAGTCGCCGGTGGCAATGCGCCCGCAGAACTTCTTGCGGTTCTTGGTCTCGAAGTCCTTCTTGGTGGCGACAAGAATATTGGCGGAGGGATAGAGCTGGAGGTATTCGCTCGCCCATTGCTCTGTCAGGTGATTTGGAACCACGAACAGGCTTTTTTGACACAATCCCAGCCGTTTGCTCTCCTGCGCAGCCGCTACCATCTCGAAGGTCTTCCCGGCCCCCACCACATGCGCAAGCAGGGTATTGCCGCCGTAGAGGATATGTGCAATGGCATTGACCTGATGCGGCCTCAGCGTGATCTCCGGATTGATTCCCACGAAATTCAGGTGGCTGCCGTCATACTCGCGGGGGCGAATGCTGTTGAACTTCTCGTTATACAGCTTGGTCAGCTGCTCCCGGCGTTCCGGATCGCTCCAAATCCAATCAGCAAAGGCCTGCTTAATAAGCTCCTGCTTGCCCTGTGCGATGGCGGTTTCTTTCTTATTGAGCACAGCCGTTTTCCTGCCGTTTCCGTCCTCGATGTAGTCGAAGATTCTTACATCCCGGAGGTTCAGGGTTTCCTCCATGATCTTATAGCCATTAACTCTGCCGGTGCCGTAGGTGCTGTGGGCTTTTACATTGCTGCGGTCATAGGATTTCCCCTCCACATTCCATTCGCCGGTGTACTGCGCGTAGTGAACATGGATGTTCCACTGGCAGTAGCGTGGGGTGCTGAATAGTTCAAACATGAACTCCTCAATGATTTCCGGAGGCAGCCATGTTGCGCCCAACCTTACGGAAATCTCACTTGCCGTCAGGTCAACCGGCTGCACCGCCTCAAGCGCACGAATATTCTCACCGTAATCTTCGGGGTAGAGCTCCGCACTCCGCTTTGCCCAACGGAGCTTTTCACGGACATTGCCGGAGAGATATTCATCGGCAGGGAGATACTTCGGCTTGCCGTCCTCTTCGCTTATGTGCATGGGGTTGAGGAAAATAACACCCTTCAAATCCTCGAACAGCTCCTGCTCGGTTTTGCCGGTGAGCTTTGACATATATGGCATGTCGATTCTCGCTTTTTCCGCAAGAGACAGAGCATAGGCCTCGGAAGCCGTGTCAACCGACTGCACCGTTACCTTCTGCTTGATGGTTCGTTTGGAGAACATATCTGCCTTGCGGAGGAAGTTGCCCTCATCATCCAGCACCTCCAGCGAGGCAAGCAGGCAGTAGGAGCTGTCGGAATTGAAAGCCGAGTTGTTAGCTCTTGCGCTGATAAGCCCATATTTTTTGCTGAAATCATCATAGAGGCGATTGAGTTTTTCCTGCTCTGCCTTGATATCGGCATCGGGATAGTCCTCCGTCTGGTACTCAATCAGCGTCCGGACACAATCACGGATGGCAATCATGCCTTTGATGCGGCTTTCGGCAGTCGCGGAAGCATCCACGGGATTCATGCGGCTGTTTTCACGGTAATAGATTTTACCGTCCACCACCGTGAAGCTGAAATTGCGCACATCAGGGTCAGCGGGGATAGAAAGGTCCTCATCCTCCGCTTCAAGATCGTCGATTTCAAATTCGGTAATCTCGGCATGAATGTTCTGGATGGCATCCCGCAAGAGGTCCCCAAGCTCTGCATTTTCATAAGCAGTACAGGCGGACTCCATGCCGTGAGGCCCGCTGACCATCTGCATGTCGCCCAACACCATTTCAGGGTTGTCCACAAAATAGGCGTTCATCCGGATGCCATTGGCGTCGGTGGCCAGATGCACCCAATCGGGCTCAATATCCACCAATCGGTCACGCTTTTGGAGGAAGATAATGTCCGATGTGACCTCTGTGCCGGCAGCGGCCTTGAAGGTATCATTCGGTAGCCGGATAGCACCGAGCAAGTCGGCTCTCTGCGCGATATACTTTCGAACATTGGGATTTTCCTTATCCAGCGTACCCTTTGAGGTAATGAAGGCGATCAAGCCGCCGGGTCTCACCTTATCCAAGGTGCGAGCGAAGAAATAATCGTGAATGAGGAAGTTGTGCTTATCATAGCGCTTGTCCGGCACCTTGAACTGCCCGAAGGGGACATTGCCGATTGCAGCGTCAAAGAAGCTGTCGGGAAGGTTTGTATTCTCGAAGCCCTGCACTGCGATGCTGTTATTCTGATAAAGCTGCTGCGCAATTCGCCCGGAAATACTGTCAAGCTCCACGCCGTAGAATTTCGCGTCATTCATGCGTTCGGGAACAAGCCCCATAAAGTTGCCGATGCCGCAGGAGGGCTCCAGCACATTGCCGGTCTGAAAGTGCATGTTCTCCAGGGCACTGTACACCGCCTTGATCACCACGGGCGGCGTATAGAAGGCCGTCAGCGTGGATTCTCTTGCCGACGCATATTCCTCATCGGAAAGCACATTCTTCAGCTCGGTATAATGGGGATTTTCCTCCTTGAAGAACTCGGATAGACCGCCCCAGCCCACATAGTCGGCAAGCACACGCTGCTCGGTGGGTGTCGCCAATCGGCTTTCCGCATCCAGCTTATTCAGGAGCTGAATGGCACGGATATTGTGATAGAACCGTTCCAGCGGCGTGCCCACGCCGATATCATCGCTCTCGATTTGGAAGTTGGTTCGGTACTCGGTGCTGATTTCCGGATGCAGCACATGAGGCGCAACCCTGGAGGATCTTTTCACCTGCGGAGGCGGGGCGAGCGATTCTTTCTGGTCATCCAGCAAGGCCTCCGCATTAGAATAGGTCACAACCTCGCCGTCTTTGACTGTGCTGATGGGCAGAGCATCCAGCTTCTCATCCGGTAGGCTCTCAATTTCGGAATCGTCTTTTGCCAAATCTTCCGTTTCTCTGAATACCCGTGTGCCGTCCGCACCAAACTCCGCCTCATATCGGTCAGTCTCTCGCGCTGCTTCCCGGTCTGCCTCCAAAGACAGAATATCCTCGTGAATCTTCAGGAGGTTTTCCGGCGTGAACTCGATATAATCGCAGTCCATCTCATAGTCATTTTCAGCTTCCATGAAGAACGGAGTATTGATGTCCGCAAGGAACTGATCCGACATTTCTTCAAGGTCATTTCGGAAGTCGGCGGCGTTTTCCGGATGGTTGGCAATGTCATACTGCTCGACAAGCTCTTCAAAAACAGAGAAATCAAGGTCACCGGAAACATACTGTCCACCTGCATCTGCATCGGGATTGAAGTAAATCCAGTGAACCTTGTTGCTGCCGGTGTCAAGGGATATTCTCGCCTTCGTATTGTCTGCGACAGGGGGTTCTTCCACGACTTGCAGCAGCCTGTCATTCAGCGGATTTTCTTTGAGCCGGTTATCGAACTCCTCACGAGACAGCTCTTTGTTAAACAGCGGGAACTGTGTATCAAAGAGGACGACCTTCTTCTCGTCAAAAGACAGCAGCTCGTATTCCTGTGTGCCGATATAGACCGTATCACCGAGATGATAGCGGTATTCCTTCTGGGGCTCCGGGGGAGGGTTCAGCTCATCGAAGGTCGGCTCAAGCGGCTTTGCCACATCACTGTTCAACGCTTCCAGCATAGCCTCGCATCGTGCGGTCAGGTGGGTGTTGTCCGCAATGATCGCATTCATCGCCTCGCGCATCATGGGGAGGATGAAGTCACCCTCCGCAGTACGGGCGTGCATTTTCTTTTCGCCCACGCTGAACGCACCCCAGCAGCTTGACAAATAATACAGATTCAGCGCTTTGCTTTCCTCGCCGAGCTGCGTCACGAAGTCATTGTAATCATAGACAATCGACCGGAACTCCTCAGAGATTTCACCTCGCTTCCTCCGAGCTCCTGCCTGCTCCCGGTAGGCAGGATAGTTGTCCTTTTCTGCTTGGCTCAGATAGCGGTCGGCTCGGATCAGCTCTCTGATCCGCTTCTCGACCTTATTCCACCGCAAAAGCATTTCTGCATCGGGCCGAGAGATTCTGCCTCTGCTGATTTTGATTCCCTTGGCGTCGTGGCTTTCATCGAGATTTCTGCCGGAAACGGCAGGATACGCGCCGCCGATGCCGTATTCGTTTTTCAAAAAGGCGATATTGTTCTCAGAAGAATCCTGTTTGAGAAACTGCTCATAGATGCGGAATTTGCCCTGATGGATGCCGCTGCCTCGTGTCAAAATGGCATCGATATCCTCCTGAGAAATAGTAAAAGCGGAGGACTTTTCTTCCTCCGCTTCTGCGATGATTTCCTGTTGCTGTTCAACTGTGGGGAGCGTTACGCGTAGATCAGGTCGTTCAGAATCACTTCCTCCGCCGAGTGACGAATGGAATTCATCATCTGCACCCATTTCATCTGATCTTCCGCTTTTAGGCGCTCCGTCACTCCGTTCAGCGCCTTCATCTGCTCGGTCAGGTCGTCCAGCATCTTCTGCGCTTGCCGGTCCACTTCCTCCAGATGACTGTTCAGTGTTCCGTTCAGCAGCATCCCGGTGTAAATCCCATCCCGGTGTTCGCGGAGGAATGTCCGCCGCAGCATTCCATACTTCCCAAGCTTCGGGCTCTCCGGCACGGTCAGATCGGGAATCAGATAGTCCCCCTGCATCGTATAGGTCAGTTCCATGTTCGTTGCTCCTTTCCTTGTTTTCTGTTCGGTTCTTATGATACGCAGAAGGACCGGTCTGCGCAAATGTGCGAATTTTCCGCTTTTCCTCCTTCTCCATTTCCTTGACGGTTTCGCCCATTTCACGGATGACCATCTCAGAAATATCGCTGACTGCGGCACCGAGCACGGAGATAACCTCCACGGTGTTGAAGTCAAAGAGGTGGCTGAAATCCTCCCGGTCAAAATACTGCCTCGGCTCATACCCCGCACGGGAGAGCGCCATAAAAGCGACGCTGCTTTTCAGCGAGGTTTTCAGCCACGCTTCAAGGCTTGTGTCGTCCAGCTCCTCCAGAAAGCTGCCGGCTTTGACAGCGTTCAACTCCATGAGATAATCTGAAAGATTATCCTCCACGGCATAACCGGAAATATCTATGAGAAGGTGCGGGAAATCTCGCGGCTCCTCCACATCACCGAAGCTGGCCTGAAGGCTTTCCGATACCGCATATTCGTACTCCGGCTTCATCTGCCAAAGGGTGATGTTCCTTCCGGCACGGCTGTTGGTGTCGGAGATATCAAAGACATGTCTCAGCTTGTAGGGAACATCTCTGTCGATCAGCAGCGCGATGCCTTTCGTGCCCTTGTTTACCCATCTTCCGAGTTTATTCCATGTGTCGATTTCCGCACACGCCGTTGCATCTGGCTTCTGCGCATGGATGAGCAGCTGCTCCTTAAAGCTGTACTTGTAGTTGTTTGCCGCCGTAATCAGAAAATCGGTATATTGGTCGGCATTGGAGGCGATATCCCTGGCAGTCTGGGACGCCATCTCCAAAATGATTCTGTATTTGCTCGGCATGGGAACTCCCTCCTTATCTTACTTTGATCGTGACCTCAACGGTCTGCGCATTCTCTCCGAGGATCGATGCAAATAAAAGCCCGGTTCTGGCGTTGGACACCTTCGTCACAAGCTCATTCAGCCGGTAGATGGTGGTATTGATCTCTTTCTGGTTATCTGCGTAATAGTAGCCCGTTTCATCGCTGCAAATAGGAAAGCCATCCTGTCGCAAGGCGCTGATCTTGCGGCGAATATTTCGTCCGTCAAGCAGAAACAGCTTTTCAAGCTCCTTGCTGTGGATGGCATTTTCTTTGCCGATATGATTTTTACGGAGATACTCGCAGATGGCTTTCTTCTTATCCATAGCTTCTCCTTATCTCTCAGGTTCGTGGTCTTTTTGCTTATGAACCGCCGGTGGATTCTTCTCCATGTACTCCTTCACGGTAGTAAGCGTGCCCTCATAGTTCCAATCGTTTTCAGGATCAATGTCGCGGTAGGCGTTTCTCCCATCCGGTCGGGGCTCCAAGCGAATGGGTCTATTGGAAATCAACGTTCCCCAATGATTCACCATGATCCAGTTGGCAATCTGAACCGGCTCGCCCTGTTGGTCATCATCGTGGCGAACCTCGTACATGTACATGCCCTGTGGAACGGTATCGCGGTCTACCCGCAGGCAGGTAAAAAGCATGGGATGCCCCAGAACCGTCACATCCTCAAACTTCTCTGTCATGGCATTTACCCTCATCGTGCTTCACCCCTTTCCTTCGGCTTTCTGTGGGAACTGTCCTCTATGAAAAGTCCCTTTGGCAGTGTATCCAGGTCGTTCAGAAACGCACGAGAAATCGTCTTGCCGTTCCGGTCTCGGTAGAGAACGACGCACAGCGGCTCTCCGTGATAGAGCGACTCCTTCAGGTCTTCCAGGAAGCGCTGCTCATCGCTGTACGCAACGCTGCTGCATACTTTTCCGTTGAAAGCCAAATAGTCCAGTCTGGCAATATAACTTTCGCTCGGCAGTGCGTGGTTCATCGTGCCTCACCTCGCTCTTTCTGCCTGGTTGGAAAGCTCCAGCCGTACACCTTTCCGATTTCATCGCCAAGTCTGCGGGTGACACGGACGATATCTGCTCTGGTGGCTGTGCCGTTGTAGATTTTTTCTTTGAGCCGGTCTTTCTGTGCCTGGGAAACATTGTCCTTATACACCCGATAGAGATAGTGGTTCGTACCGTCATGGTGGATGTCATCGCACCGGAAGTCTCCGTTTCGGTCCACATACCATGTGGTGTAGTCGTAATCAGAGTAAAGGCAGTCCCGGATATTGCCGCTGGGAATTTCTTTGTATCCCGTGCGCCTGCCATTCCAAAGCCCCAGATCGGCAACAACCAGAATGGGCTGGGAAAGTTGAATGTCCAGATTGAGCCGTTCGTCCTCAAGGTAGTGCCCGTTTTCCTCATACATCATGGCGACGCGCTCGTCATCGGAAAGCGTCGGATATTCTTCCTCCATCCAATCTTTCCACTCCTCATAGTCAAGGTCGGCATTAGACCAGATACGATAATCGTCCTTACTCATCGTGCATCACCTCTGTCCTTCGGCATCACAGGCTTTCCGTCTGCGTCATAATTTCTCGGGTCTGCAGCGGGCACCTGAAAGCCGAACATAGAGCCGGCCTTCATCGCTTCTTCCTGCGCTCGGCTGACGCCGAGCTTTGTGTTGTACTCGTTTACGATGTTCCGGGCTTCGTCCTTGTCGGTAACGGGAATGTCCGTCTTGAAGTAGCCCTTTTCGCCGCGCTTGATGATAATGATTTCGTCACTGCCGGAAAGAACGCTGTAGCACTGCTCGGGCAGGTTGTCCCGAATCGGCTCGCAGGTATGGCCGCCGTATTCCATGCGCTCGGCAAACTCGCAGATATGATAGAGGTTGCTCCCGATCTCCACATGGTAATCGTCGATATACCGGCAGGTGCGAATCTGGTCTTCATTCCACGAATAGTGGATTTTCACCTTGCCGCCATCCGGAATGCGAAACAGCTCCTTGTAATGGCTGTCAATAAAACGGATTCCTTTCTCTGCGTCCTTCATGTGCTGATCGAGCCAGTCCCGGCGATAGCAGTAGCAGTACAGGTTGTATTCGCCCCTGTCCGGGTTCAGGCGCAGAAGATAGGCATATTTTTCGGTGTCCACACGAACGCCATAGTAGCCCGGCTCCTCCTGCATACGGCTTTGTGGGGTGCAGTAGCAGTACTTGGCAAGCGCCCTGCGGTTATGAAGAATGTCGCCGTCCTCACGCAGAGAGTTGATGACTTCGTCAAACTCCGCCTTGAACTCATCGGTTTTCAGCTCCTCCCGGAAATCAAACCAACTGCTGAAAAAGCCGTTGCCGTCCGTATCCATGTCTGCCCGGAGGTGACCGATCAACCCGGTTTGCATGGAAATCTGCGTGCTCTGACGGAAGGTATATTTGTCCTCCGCCTCGATCATTGCTCTTTTTTCATACTCGATCATCTTGCGTCACCTCTTTCTTTCGTCGGTTTCCTTTCCTGCGCGTGCATCTCTTTCGCTTTCTCCAAGCCCTTCTGCGCCCATTCAGGAAGCTTCTTTTCATCCATGACACCGAGAAAATCCGTGCGGTAAAAGGAGGTCTTTCTCCCGTCGTACAGAGAAATGCAGTAGCAGGTACGGCCTCGCGCATTTGCCTGCGCGCCAAAGCCGCCGGTACACAGCATGAGCTGGTGATTGGCATGGCGGAACTCAGGCCGGAGAATGCTGCCCTTGATGACAACCACCTTGTTCTCAATGGAATCTTCGTAGGAAACCGGCGCGCAGCTTTCTGCCATGAGTTCCTCATTCATGCCGACCTCCTGACAGGCTCTTTCGTTTTCCTGAATGATTTCCTCGGCGGCATCCGCTACGCGCTGTCCGAACACCTTTGCAATCTCCGCAAAATCGTCGCTGACCAGCACCCCGGAATAGCGCTCGAAAATAGCGTTGGTCTCTACGAAGCAGCACATATACCGTTCATCCTTGTCGGCGTTGGGATTCTCACCCAGCGCAATATCCTTGTGACCGATATACATGGAATACTTTACGGAGTAGTCTCCGATTTTTCTTGTCTCTTCCATAGCGTCTCCTTTTATAAGCGGGGCGGCATCCGCAAAAAGATGCCGCCCCTTGCCGTTTTACTTTCTGTTCCTCAGGCGAAGAACGATCAGCCCTGCGATGATAAACACCACAAGACCGATGCCGATGATAACCTTAGCGTTCATGCTTGCCTACCTCCTTCTTTTTGCGGAAGGTAAAGAAGGCCGCTGCACCTGCGCCGATTGCAGAGATACCGGCAAGTGCCGCCCAAAGAGGCATATTGGTGGTATCTCCGGTTTTGGGAATATCCGTAACAGGCTTGAGCTTGTTATGGAACTTGGCAACGACCGTCTTTCCCTCGTGAACGGTTACGGTGACATTTGCGGGAAGCTCATACTTTTCGTTGGCTTTGTTGGATACCTCGGAGATCACATAATTGCCGATGCGCAGTCCCTCAATGTGGATCTGGCCCTTTTCATCGGTCACGAAGTCCTTGCTGAAAGCATTGCCGGTGATATCCGTGCCTTCCACGCGGAATGTGAAGCCCTTCAGCACGCCGTCATCTGAAGTCTTTTCAATGCGAATGCCTCCGGTCTGTGCCTGGTTGACAAAGCCCTTTCCGGCCTCGTTTTCCACGACGACGGTTTTACCATCTTCCTTAATGGAGAAACTGTAGGTTTTCTCATCAAGGAAGAAGCCCTTGGGGGCCTCGGTTTCCTTCAGCGTGTAATCGCCGTAGGGCAGGTGACCCAGCTTATAGATGCCGTCGGACAGCTCCTCCATCTGGCCCACGAGCTTTCCGTCACGGTACACCTCAAAGACTGCACCGCTCAGATGGTGGTCGGGATAGTTTTTATCCACCTTGGTCAGCTGAACGCTGCCGCGAATGAGCTTATTGGTGATCTCAATCTCGACCACAGCGCCGTTCTTGTCCACATTCACAGCATGAGGCGTCTCATCCAGCACATATCCCTCCGGCGCAGCGATTTCACGAACCACATACTCGCCGTAGGGGATGTCCGCGAAGGTGAAGCTGCCGTCCTCTGCGGAAACGGTGGTCAGGATAGGCTCGGTGCCGTCTGTAAGGAAGAGGCCGATGGTGGCCCCGGCCAGTGCCTTGCCGTCCTCATCTTTCTTCATGCCGTGGATATCCCCGTAGGTCATCTCGTTGGTAATGCTCTTTCCGTCATTGACGGCAAGCTCCACAACGGGGATTTCCTGACCGGCATAGGCGAAGGTTACAGGGTACTTCTCATCAGAGAGAATGTAGTGGCTGTCGGTACTGATTTCCTTGACATAGTAGCTGCCGAAGGGGACATCGCTCTTGAGCACGGCTTTCCCGTTTTCGTCAAGAGACAGGATCTCGATGAGACCGTCCGCAGGAATGACAGAGCCGTCTGCTGCGGTAAGCTCCTCGGCGGCATAGAAGCCGAAAGTCACGGCGGAAAGCTCGTTATTCATGCCGATACCGAACTGCTTGTTCTGCTCTAGTACCTTGGAAAGAGAAATCCGAGCCTTCTGTCTGTCATTGCAGAAGCTGGCGGCAGTTTCGGTGATCTCAATCTCCTGGCCGGCATAGACAAGCTCTGCGGTATGGGCGTCCTTGTTAATGACCATGCCGTCGGGGGCTTTCATCTCGGTGATTTCGTATTTTCCCAGATACAGCGGCTGGCTCTCGGCCGGGCCATCCTCGCCGGTGGTCACGGTGTCTACCACTTCACCGGCGCGATAGCGCAGGGTGCCGTCCAGGGTGAATATGTCCTCTGCGGCCTTGATCTCATAGACGGCACCGGGCAGCCCCTGCACCGCATAGACCGGCTGATAGATTCCGTCGGACTCCGTCACGGAGGCAAACACCTCACCGGACTTGGAGATTTTGATGACGCCCTTCTGGGCGTAGTTGCCCAGCTTGACCTCCACGATCTTCACGGCGTTTTCCTCGGTGGAGTTGTCTTCGGTCACATCAAAGCTGACGCCTTCCGCACGCAGCACATAGCCGTAGGGTGCAGAAACTTCCTTCAGGGTGTAACCCTTGCCGTATTCCAGCTTCTCCGGAGTAATGAGAAAGCCCTCCTCATTGGTGTAGAAGGTGTCTATGGTGGTGACCTCCGGATAGGTGAAGGTCATGGAGACCAGCGAGCCGTCCGGGCGGTAGATCTGGAAGCCCGCTCCCGCATAGGGAATGGTGTTGCCGGTCTCCGCGTCTACTTTGATGACCTTAATGAAGGACTCGAAGTTGGCGTTGTTGATGAGGTAGCGGTAGGTCTCGCCATCCTTGGCAATGAACACATCAAAGTCGCTCATCAGCTCACGGCCCTCCCAGCCGGAAACCTGATGCACGGTATACACGCCGTAGGGCAGGTCCTTGCTCTGGGCAAAGCCGTTTTCATCGCAGGTCAGATAGTCCCGCTCCGTATCCTTTGCCGCCTCATAGCTGCCGGCGGCTTTCAGATAGACGGCGAATACTGCACCTTCTTCGGGAGTTTCGATCTGCGTATCACCGTTATCCGAGTGCTTGATGATGGCGATATTGCCCTTCTGCACCTGCTCGGCAACAGCCACAGCAGGCGCAGCGTTCAGCTCAACGGTGTAATTGGCCGCCTCTGCACCGACAGGATAAACGGTGCTGTCCAGAAGATAGCCCTCGGAGGGGCTGATCTCACGAATCGTCCAGTCGTCGCCGCAGACATAATAGCCGGTGGTGAACTGGCCGTTCTCGTCGGTGTAGTAGGTATCCACAAGCTGATCGCCCTTATAAATGCCGTAGGCGGCACCGGCAAGCGAAGCGTCGCCCTGCGCCGTTCCGACCTCACAGTCACTCTTAGTGACAGTGACATTGAATTTCTTGAGGATGTTGGAAAAGCTCTTATTGGTTACACTGTTCCATTCCACTGCGGCGCTCTGACTGTCGGGAATCACATAGCGAATGGCGGCGTCCATCTCCTCCAGCGTGTAGCCGGTGCCGATAAGCACATCCTTGAAAGCCGCCACACCGTTTTCATCGGTAACAGCAAATTCATCCACGGGCAGACCGCTGAGGGAGGTTCCAAAAAGATGGAACTTCACACCCTGGTTCAGTCCGTCCTCGGAGGTCTTGGTCACGGTCAGATCACCGCGGCGGAGTACATTGTTGAAGGAAACCGTCGCCGTCTGCCCAGCGAGCACGGTAACACGGTGGCTTTCCTGGGGTACATACTTGTCGTAGCTCTGTTCAGTGACGGTATAGACACCGGGCATCAGATTGTCGATGCGAATTTCACCGTTCCGGTCGGTGGTAACGGTCTGATTGACGCCCTCGCCGGTGATGGTGAAGGTAATGCCGTCCACCCTGCCGTCCTCGCTGGTCTTGATGATTTTAGCGCCGCCATAGCTGACCTTCAGCTTGAGAAACGCTCTTACAGGGTCGCTGACGGAGGCCGTATAGGTGATGGTATCCTGAACGCCGCCGTTGGGGCCGTACTTATAGTCCGTCCAAACAAGAACGCCGCAGCGGGAAGCGCTTCGAGTTGCGGAGATCGTCACATTGCCGCTGGGAGCCGTATCGGTGGTGATAGTGAGCGTATTGCCCGACACGCTGAAATGAAAGCCCGTCTCACTGGCGGAGAAGGTAAACTGCGACAGCACGCGGTTGGTATCCGTAAGCTCAGCAACATACTGACTGCCGTCCCACGCAAGCTCAATGGTCTTTGCGCCGCCGCTGCTTCTGCTCATAAAGCTGGGGCAAACGGCATGGCTCTGTACGCTGTACTCGATGCTGTCGTAATAATCCATGATTCGGCTATACAGCGGATGATTGGGGGAAACCAGCGACAGGATCTCGTCATAGCCGCCGGTGCTCACATGGTCAAAGTCCGCATCGCGCTCGCCCACAACCGTTTCCCAAACAAGTAGCTGAGTTGCGAAGGCGTGAGCCAGCTTATCCGCATCGGAATCGTTCTGCGATCTCCACGAGGTGGAAAGGTTGCCCTGATAGCCATACTGCATGATACGGCCCAGCAGCAGCTTAATATCGTCCGGCTCGATGGTGTTGTTGTACTGGCTGGGATAGTTATCCCAGAAATCCTCACCGAAGCCGTGGTAGGTATCGCCGACATTTCGGGAGAGGCCGGGCTCGATGCAATAGCATACCTTCCCGTCAAAGGAATCCATGCAATGCAGGGTAGTATAGTTGCTGGAGCCTGTTGCCCAGCCGTTCATATAGTTTTTCGCGGAGTGTCCCCATGCGTCCTCGGAGTAAATCTGAGCAGCGTCCCCGTCACGGGGAAAGGAAATCATATAGGACTCCGCTGTTTCGCTTGCGGCGAAGGCCGTGGTCGTGCCAAAGCCCACAAGCACGGTGAATGCCATGAGGACTGCAAGCAGTCCCGACATTCCTCTTTTGAAAATCTTCTTCATTCGTTCTGTCCTCCTTCAAGGCATGAAAAAAGCACCGTGCTTCCACGATGCTCATTTCGGTGTATTGATTTGTTGATGCTTATGCGTACCCGATATAGATCAGGTAGCTGCTTGTGCCGACGCATTCGTACCAGATCCAGACCGCAGTTATCTCCCCATCCTTCGCATATCTGTTCAGGCGTGAGTTAATGTCTCGCTCCAGGTAGATGCAGGTCGGCTTTGCGGTGATCGGATTGTCCCAGCAATCGGTTGCTGAGCTATCCAAGGTCAGCCCCAAGCTCACCGCCGTGCTTTTTGCGTAGGAAATCCAGTGCTCGATATCAAATGTAGGCTCGGGCTCTGGAGTCGGTTCCGGCTCGGTTATCGCAGGAACGGACGGTTCCTCTTTCGGGCTTTCTGTTTTCTCCGGCTTCTCCGGAATCACGGGGGCCTGTTCGTTTTCTTCCGATGACGGCGCATTCGATTCCGTGGGTGCGCTTACCGGCTCAGAAGAAATAGCAGGGTAACTATCGTGCTTGTCCTCATTCGGCATGGAATCTGCGGGATCGACGGCTTCTGTCGGTGCTTTGGTGGGAGCGCTTGAATCTGTGGATACCGTCTCAAAGAAAGCAGGCGTTTCTTCCTGCGGCGTTGGAGCTTTCGGTGTGTTTCCTGCTGTTTGCCCTTGCAGGGGCTCTGCGGCGCATCCGGAAAGCAATACAGAAAGCAGGAGCGCGCACAACATGAGATTCTTTTTCATGGGATGACCTCCAATAACTGTTTTTTCTCATATTGTACGAATGCACTTGGTTTTCTTCAATTGTGCCGCCTGTATATTTTCCTTTTGAGCTGGTATTGCCGGTAAATGAGGGGGGAGAGTGTGAGAGGGGGAACGGCGCTGACGCAGCGTCAAAAGGGTAGACTGCTCCCTTGGCGAAGAACCTATCTTGCGTCATTCCGACTTTTCTGCCTTTCCTGATACCGGTGATAATATTCCAGCGCTTTCAGAATATACTCACCGGTTTTTTCGTAGGGAACGCTGGCAGGGATAAACCTTCTGGCCTCGGCGTACTTGATGTTGATCTTCTCCCTCTGGTTCGGCTTTTCCTCGCTCATAATCGACTCGATGACCTCGTTGTGCAGCTTTCCGTCCTGGGAGAATCGCTTCAGCTTAATGGCCTGGGCAAGGGATGGCGTGGCATCTGCGTAGGCGATTTGCTCCAGCAGGGCGCGCTGTTCCTCTTTTTGCAGGTAAGAGAGTTCCACTGCCGGTCTGAACGCAATGCGCCCCTCATCAACCAAATCCAGAAGTTCCGGAATGAGCTCGGTAAGGCGAATATAGCGGAAGATAGTATTTTTGCTTTCTCCCACTTCCGCAGCCATTTCGTCTGAGGATTTTGTTCCAAAAGAATTGTTCCCCAATGGGGAATAATTATCTTGAGCTGGTCTGCCTGCTTGTCTCTTCATGGCCTCCAAGCGCATCTTGTACGAAAAAGCTTTTTCACTCGGCAGGATCACAGAACGCTGCAGGTTCGATTCCACCATCAAAATGATGGCCTCGTCTCGGGTCATCTCCCGCACCTCGGCTTTCACGGTATCAAACCCGGCAAGCTCGCAAGCCTTCCTTCTGCGATGCCCCGACACAATCTCGTACCGCCCATCCTCCTTTGGTCGGAGGGTGACAGGGGTGATAATCCCACGCTCCTTGATGCTCTGGACAAGCTGATCCATGTCCTCGTCCAGCTTCACCTTGAAGGGGTGGTCGGGAAAATCGTCGATCTCCGAGAGGGGAATATCATAAATGCGCGGGAGTTTATTTTCCTTTCGCTCCGCGTCATTCATGAAAAGCTCATCGTACCCGGTCAGGCCCA
>ERZ808245.689-NODE-689-length-15765-cov-7.295990_pt1 | contig 15765 bp, 10 predicted proteins | sample MGYA00521243_ERZ808245 | MGnify/ENA primary metagenome ERZ808245 (study PRJEB31516, sample SAMN03275576) | gut metagenome | biome: mammalia-associated habitat; material: feces | host: Papio cynocephalus | place: Kenya | collected 2012-07-07 ... | reverse complement strand
ACTCGCGACCCCGACCTTGGCAAGGTCGTGCTCTACCAACTGAGCTATTGCCGCATTTATGAAAGAACACACACTTTCTTCCGAAAGCGGTTGCAAAGGTACTGCTTTTTTTTGAAACCACCAAATGTTTCTCGAAAAAAATACGAAAAAAGCACCTTTTTCTGTAATTTTCCGGACTTTTGCCTTAACTGGTGGTCGTTTGGGGCTTGTTGGTTGTTGATTTCCGGTTTGTCATTGCGTGACTGGTGCATGGCTGTTGGTAGTTGGTTTGTTGTTAGTTAGTTGTTGTCAGTTGTTGACTTATAAGTTATACTCTGCAAAATTAATGGGCAATTATATGGTAATTCGCGCTTATTTGTGTTGTCATAGTTGTTGGTTTGTCGTTGTGTGGCTGGTGTATGGTTGTTGGTAGTTGTTTAGTTGTTGGTTAGTTGTTGACTTATAAGTTATACTCTACAAAATTAATGGGCAATTATACGGCAATTAATGTTCCCTTTTCATAGGGAATTCGATGTCCCCTTATTGAGTTCATTTTCAAATTTACAAATTTTCAAATTCTATCACATCCATCGTCGTTTTAACCTCGTAGTATTCTTGTACAATTAGTATGTGATTAGTATGTGGTTAGTATGTGATTAGTATGATATTGTTGCCATTATATAATGTTAATAATGCGCCTTTCGCGAGTGGCAACTAAATAGGTGTTATGGTTTTGCCAACCTGTTTTACATTTTTATTGCATATTTGGAAAATATGTAGTACTTTTGCACTCGAATCTACGCTGAGAGGGGATATGTCCTCGTTTTAGGGTGGATTTGACATATTGAATAGCGTTTATTGACGCTTTGCGTTTTGACCACTGAAACTTCGCAACTTTCAAGGAATAGAACGAAACCAAAGTAACAATAAACCTATGGGTGTGACGTTGTCACACTGCATCCGTGTCAGGGTGTAGTGTATCGTCATATCAGCGTAGGTTTCCTGTTGTTTTTTTTGTTCTATTAGGCAATGCGAAGGCCTCAGTTGGTGATTAAGCAACACGAGGTCTACGCTTTCTTTGTGCCCATATGCGCCAAAATATAACTAATAATATAAAACAATAAACAATCATGAAACAAATTACAATTCGTGAGTTCATAGAGAAAGAACTCTGTGGCTCTATTGAACAAACAAAGGGGAAATTTCCTTACTTTGCCTTTGGTGCAATAGTTAATGCCATAGAACTATTAGGCAATTGTATGGATTCCTGTGATTGGAATCAAACGAGGTTAAGTAAAAAGCATTTTAACAATGCTATTAAAACATTGCCATCTCTAAAAAAATATCAGACCGCAGACCTTTATTCAAACTTACGTTGTGGAATGACACATATAATAGCACCAACATCTTCATTACGTTTAGCAGATAAAGAAGGAGAATATAATTCTCAAAACAAGACTTTGTATATTGAGACTTTCTACAAGGATTTCAAGGAAGCGTGCCACCATCTCATCAATAATTCCTCTCTATGGGGTAATGGAAAATCTCCTGATACTATTTGGTGGGAGGTTTATGAAATAGAGAATGGCGCTCCTACAGGTAGCACTATGGATAGTAAGACCGAACAATCAAACTCTTAACAACAATAAATATGAGATTGAATTATAAATCCTTACTGCTTACGGCAACATTCTTAACCGCCACACATTGTGTATTTGCTGCCGCTCCATGGGATGGCACATCCCAAAAATGGACAAACGGAAGTGGTACGCAAACAGATCCATACCTAATCGAGACCCCTTCTAATTTAGCGTATTTAGTTAGAACTAGCGGCTATAAAGGTGTTTATTTCTTGCAAACTACCGACTTCGATATAAACAGCCAACAATTAGTAAATCCGACGAGTACTGATAAACAGATTTTCTATGGAAATTATGATGGGGGAAATCACCAAATTGCCAATGTCGCGTCTTATCTATTCGGGGCGGTTAATGGTGCTTCCATTCAAAATGTTACCATCGCGGGTTCATCCACTTATTCTATGATACAAACGTCTCAAGGTAATACAACATTAACCAACTGCCATAACAAATCAACCGCTGAAATATCGGGGGCAGGACTTGTAGTCATTGCTGAGAAAGGATGCCTTAATATGTATAGATGCTCTAATGATGCTACTATCAAAAGTGCATACACTTATGAAAAATCCGGCACTTGGAAGGTGTTCAGGTGTGCTGGTGGCTTGGTGGGAAAGGCTAATAAGATAATAGCAGAATACTGCGCAAATAATGCTAATATTACCCATCAACAAGGCGTAGCGGGTGGTAATAGTCAAAACAACCTATACTGTTATTTGTATGTGGGAGGTATAGTAGGATGCGTCGATACTATAGCAGATATATCATATTCATACAATAAGGGAAATATAGTAGGAGAACTTGAATGTATAGGAAACTGGGTCAAACAATACACATATTGTGCAGGTATGGTTGGCTATCGGGTCAGTACAACCAAAGGAAGTGGGATATTTTCTTGTTTCAATTCTGGAAATATCACATCTTCATACTATGCGTATGGTATTGCTTACTTTCGGGGGAAAATTTCCAAATGTTATTCACGAGGGGAAATTTCTAGTGTGGAAGGTTATACTGATGTTGCAGGCATAGATTCAAATTCTACAATTATGGATTGTTATTTTGCTGGTAGTTTAGGAAAGGTTGGAGCAGAGACAACAAAACATCTATATTACCAGGTTAGTAATAGTGCAGCAATCCCCAAGGAGGAAGAATTTATGAAGTCTTCTTCATTTATTTCGCTGCTTAATGGTGTTAGCGACTATTTTTACCCCGACTACACGAATCTCAACGATGGCTATCCGATATTGCGTTGGCAGTTGGAGGGCGTTGATTTCTATACTATCAAGGGTCTCTGTCGCGAGGAGCAGGGAACTATCACCGGTACAGGTGCTTACCCCAAGGGTGCAGAGATTCAACTGACCGCCACCCCGAAGGACAATTTTACATTTGCAGGCTGGAGCGATGGCGTTACCGACAACCCGCGCACGATTAAGGTGGAGGGCGAAGCCACTTATGCCGCACAATTTGAACGCACAAGTTATACCATATATGTCAACCAAGATTGTTCCATCACGGTGGAGTGATACCATGGGCAGTATGTCGTATCTCGCAGCATATCGGCGTTGGATAGTTGGCATTAGTATGGCATTGTTGCTGACACCTCCTCTGTCTGCCGCCCCGCATCATGTAGTCATCAGCACATCGGAGTGTGCTACGCAGCAGGAATTGGAGATGCAGAATGGCACACCTGTTACGTTGGTGGCGGAACCCCAATCGGGTTCCCGTTTCTTGCGCTGGAGTGATGGCACGACTGCAAACCCCTACGTATTGCAAATAACATCCGACACTGCTATTACTGCTGTCTTTGCACCCGCTCCTGCCGTATCTCGGCATACACTCACCTTGTATGCTGATGATTGTGAAGAGCCCAACACCTTAGAGGTCGAAGATGGCAAAAACGTCACCTTGGTGGCTACTCCTCAAATGGGCTACACCTTCAGCCGATGGGATGATGGCAATACTTCCAACCCGCGTATTGTCGCCATAAATAGTGATGCCACCTATCGCGCTTTGTTCACCAAACAATCCTCTACAGGAGGTGGTATGCCGACTCATACCGTTACCATTCGCAACGGCTCTTGTTCAGAGGCAACCACTCGGCAGTTTGTTGAGGGGGCGCATCTCACAATGTATGCTACCCCGGATGCCTGTGGCACATTCAAGCAATGGTCGGATGGCAATACCGACAATCCGCGTTCAGTGGTGGTTAAAGGTGATGCCACTTACACGGCGGAGTTCATCAAGGAGCAATATACTGTCACTGCCACAGCGGATAATGATGAGCAAGGTTCGGTCTCTGTCACCGCAGAATAAATTAATGGTTAATTAACGGCTATTAACGGAGAATTTTAATGGCTCTTTAATGGCATTTAACAGAGTAAAAAGAAGACAATCAAAGAAATTAAATGGATAACCAAAAAACAAATACAACAATGAAGAAAATCTTTTCTATTTTCGCCATGGCAATGGGTATCGTTACCATGGCTTATGCAGAACAATTGGTGGTGGATTGCGGCAACTCCGCCACTATCAGTGCTACACCCGCTACGGGGTATCACTTCGTGCGTTGGAACGACAACAGCACCGACAACCCGCGCACCGTCACCCCTACCGAGGACGTCACCTACACGGCATTTTTTGCTATCAATCAGTACACTGTCATCTTCCAAAACTACGACGGCACCGAACTCCAAAAGGAAGTCTTGGATCATGGCACGGCTGTCAGTTACAAAGGCGAGACCCCGCAAAAGCCTGCCACAGCCCAATACACCTACACCTTCTCGAGTTGGAGCCCCAATGTGGAATATACCGCTACAGCGGATGCCACCTATACCGCTCAGTTCGACCAGACGGTGAACAAGTACACCATCACTTTCAAGAACTGGGACGGCAGTGTATTGGAAGCCAAAGACTGGGAGTATGGTGAGTTGCCTGCCTATAACGGCACCCCCACTCGCCCTGCGGACGATGAGTTCACCTACACCTTCACAGGGTGGGACAAGGTCATCTCTACCGTTACGGGTGAGGCGGAGTACATCGCCCAATACACCAACAGCACCAATACCTACACTATCACCACCAATGGCGAGAATGGTACCACCACGGGCGATGGCACATATCTGTATGGCAAGGAGGTCACCCTGACCGCTACACCTAACACCTGCTACCGCTTTGTACGCTGGAGCGACGGCAATACCGATGCCACCCGCACCATCACCGTCACAGGCAACGCCACCTACACGGCTGTCTTCGAGAAGATACAATACACCGTCACCGTCCAATCGGACAACGATGCCCAAGGTAGTGTGAATGTGGTGGCAGTACCCTGATAACGCTATGATGAAACGGTGGTTGATATACCTCATATGTTGGATGAGTGTTGGTGCCGTCTTCGCTGACGGTACCGGCACCCGTCTGCGTGTGGATTGTGGCGATTGGGTGCAGTTGGAGGCAACACCCCGTGAAGACTACCATTTCGTGCGTTGGAGCGACGGCAACACTGACGCACTCCGCCAACTGCAGGTGAACGAAGATGCCCGATACATTGCCTATTTTGCCGCAAACTGTGAGGAGTATGCCAACTGGTCTGTGGTCGCACTTTACGATTGGCTGCTGATGCTCAACGTGCGTGAAATCAATGCGATGGGCTACTATGTGGCAGAGCCGCGGGTGACATGGTACAGGGTAGTGGGCGAACCTGACGATATGCACGGCACCTTCCCGCAAGACGATGTGCCTGTGGGGCATGGCTATTACCTGACTATTGCGCAAAACCTGCAGGGTACAGGCGACTACTATGCCGTAGCCGATGTGTCTGACACGAAAGGTATGCTCTGCGACGGACTCATGCGCTCCGTGATTGTGCACTATGCCAACAGCAGCCGTACCCCGCGCCTATTCCTCTCTCCTACCGCAGTCCGCGGTGGGGAGCAGATGGTTCTACGCGGCTTGGACCCACAGAAGACTTATACTATCCTTGTGTATAGTGCTACGGGGCAGTTGGTGGGTACATACACGGCTACAAACTGCGATGCGTACTACATAGAGGCAGTTGGAGTGGCAGGATGCTATCAGGTGAGTGTAATAACCGATGATATGCAGACTACGTTACGATATTTAGTGACAAACCCTTAGATATATGACAACGAAACGATTGTATTATATATTGTTAGCCGTTGTATGCACTTGCGTCAACGCGGAAGCACAGACACACGTATTGCAGTATGGCGTGCGGGGAGGCATGGCATTCGGAGTGGGCAATGCAGGCTCTGAAACACGTAGCACGATAGGAGGCATCGGGTTTGCAGATGTGGGATATACTTTCTACCAACCGGTGTCATGGTCGGATATAGGCGTGCACACAGGACTGTCGTTCGGCTACCGGCTGTTGCCGATGTCGTATCCGCTACGTGAGCAATTTACCAACAGGGACTATCTGGGGAATGAGATGCAGTACTCCGTATCGGGAAAAGTGTCTGCTCGTCAGCATGATGTGTCGTGTGAAATACCTGTGATGTTCGCTTTGCGTTCCGATGGATTGGTGTTCAACGTAGGTGCGAAACTGCGTCCGTCTATCTGGCAACGGAACAACCAAACACTATCTGATGTGGTAATAGACGCTTACTATCCTTTGACCGATGTGCATATTATCAATGAGGTGATTACTGGCGTACTGCCGCCTGACATGCAACAGCAGACTACTCATGCCACTATGGCATCTCTGGCGGTGTTGGCGGGTATGGAGTTAGGTTGTGAATGGCAAGTAAGCAAGACTTCCGCATTGGGATTCCTGTTCTTTGTAGATTGCACCGTATGGGACACCCGCTCTGCGGCAACAGCCCTACCTGTGGTGACAGTATCAAACATCAGCAATCCACAACAACCTGTACCGGCAGTGTCTGTCAACAACACGGTAGCATCACAATTCGGCAGTCTGCACCCCATAGAATGCGGCATCAAGTTCTACGGCACATTCTGCAAGCATGGGCACAAACATTGGCACAAGCGTTGGCAGTAAGCGGAATTCCGCTTATTGTCGGCGCAGCCAGGTTTGGCTACGACCAAGGATGCCTGCCTTGTCAAGTGAACCGCGGAGTACCAGATTGCCCTGCTTGTTGAGGTAGATTTTGCCGTAGTAGAACTTGCCGTTGTTGGGGTCCAAGACATGTCCTCCGCGAAGTTCACCGTCAGATAGTTTCATATCGCGGATAATGACAAGCCCCTCCATAGGACGGCGATGGTCTTCGCCTTTGCATTGTGTGCAGAGGAGTTCCTCGGGGTTGTCTGTTTGGTAGAGTATAGTAGTTATCTTGCCGTAATACAACTTGTTATCGGCCTGATAAACAGTAACTACCGCCCATTGTTCGCCGGTAGCATCGTCCACAGTCACCCACTCACCGAGTATGGGAGTCTGTGCAAAGAGGCAGGCGCAAAACAGTGCGGCTGCGAGGGAAAGGAAAAGTCTTTTGGTCATAGTCGTTGAACATTTGCGCTGCAAAAGTACGAAAAAAAGCCCGAATATATGCTATTCGTGGTGGATAATTTTGCGTGTAAGGTAAAAATGAGTAACTTTGCACGTATTTTTTCATATATTATAGGTATGCGATTAGTGTTTGCATCGAATAACGCCCACAAGTTGGAGGAGGTACGCAAGATACTGCCTTGCGAGGTAGAAGTACTCAGTCTGCAACAGATTGGTTTTCATGATGATATAGAAGAGACAGGCGACAGTTTGGAAGAGAACTCCGCTATCAAGGCACAGGCGGTGTGGGCATATATACAGACCCATGCTACAGGTGATATAGACGGTGTATTTGCCGATGATACGGGTTTGGAAATCCGTGTTTTGGGCGGCAAGCCGGGTGTGCATACGGCACGTTGGGCGGGTGAGCCAGCCAATGATGCGAATAACAGAAAGAAAGTGCTGCGTGAGTTGGAGGGCGTGGCAGACAGAGCAGCGCGCTTCCGCACCGTGGTGACACTGATACACGACGGCAAGCAGGAACAGATGGAGGGTGTAGTGGAAGGATGTATTGCCTGTGAGGAAAGCGGTGCAGGCGGTTTCGGTTATGACCCGCTGTTTGTGCCCGAGGGGTATGACAAGACTTTTGCGGACCTGCCTGCGGAGGTGAAGAATAGTATCAGTCACCGTGCCCGTGCTATGGAGAAACTGAATGAGAGACTGAAAGTATTGCATGGAATATGCTGCCAATAGTATGAACAAACGATTGATAATCCGTATATTTGCCTGTATGGCAGTGCTGCTGTGGCATGCAGATGCACAGGGTGCAGTCAGCCAATGGAAGACGCACTTTTCGTACAACGACGTGGAGCAGATAGCAGTAAGCAAGACCCACGTATATGCCATGGCTAACGGTGCTATGTTCTCCATAGACAAACAGACAGAGCAACTGACTACCTACAACAGCCAATCGGGCATGCATGGCACGGAGATAGCAAGGCTGGCGTATGACGAGGCACGGGAGCAACTATTGATATTCTACGCCGACGGCAAATTAGATATATTGCGAGATGGGCGAATGCGCTACGTACCCGACTTGTACAACAAGCGTATGACTGCCTCGAAGTACTGCAACAACGTTACCATCAGCGGCAACAAGGCATATCTGTCCATGGAGTTCGGTGTGCTGCTGTTTGACCTGGAGCGATACGAATTCCGCGATGCTTATTACATAGGTGCCCAGGCCGCCGAGGTGCAGGTACAGGACGTGATGCTGTATGGTGACAGTATCTACGCGAAGACGGTAGCGGGAAACTACAGTGCGGCATTGGCAGACAAACTGGTGGACTATCACTATTGGCACGAGTGCAGTACATTGCCTGCGCCTTTCAGTGCCGACAAGGGGAAACAATATATAGATAACCGGTTAAACACATGGCGTGCAGCCAATGAAAAAGGTGTGTACAGGCGTTTCCTGACCGGAGAAGAGACTTACTATCTGCCCGAGGGACCTCAAGTGAATATCCCCTATCGGATGACGGCAGACAGAGGACGGCTCTTCGTAGTTCCCGGCGGCAGGTGGGCTTCACAGTATAGCCGCCCCGGGCATGTGATGATATTGGAGAACGGCAAGTGGACGAATATCACTCAGGCTGCCATTCAGGCTCAGACGGGCAAACCTGCGCTGGACTTTATGAATGTAGCCGTGGACCCGAAGGATGGTGCGCATTTCTATGTGACAAGTTACGGGACGGGGCTGTATGAGTTTCGCGGAGAGGAACTGCTGCACCACTACACCCCAAGCAACAGCATATTGGAAGCCGCAGCCAAAGATGCTCCCGACTACTACACACGTACCAATAGTGGTGCGTTTGACGCAGAGGGAAGACTGTGGACGGTGGTGGCAGGCACTGTGGATACCGCGTTGGTAGCATTTTTGCCCGACCATCAGGGGCAGCGGGGACTGAACTTGTACAGGGACAATCATGTGCGTGTGAACTTCGTGACGGCAGGGGATATGCTGACAGACAATTACCGCCCACACGTGAAATGGGTGCTGTCGAACAGGGCAGACCCAGCCATAGTCTATACAGACGACGGGGGGACTCCTTTTGAACCCAAGGACGACAAGACGGTGATACGCAGTCTGCTATATGACCAAGACAACCAACCTGTTACGCCGGAGTTGTTGTACTCGCTATCGCAGGCAAGCAACGGTGATGTGTGGGTAGGGACATCGGCAGGTCCTGTTATCATAGACCATTCGACAGACTTTGTCCAAACGGACGTGTGCAGACGGCTGCGCATTATGATGTCGGATGGCACGTATCTATTGGAGAACGAACGTGTGAATGCCGTTGCTTTTGACGGGGTCGGGAATGTATGGATTGGCACACAGACAGCGGGAGTGTATATGATTGACAGTAAAGAGACAACGATACTGGCACACTACACGTCGGATGACACACCTATGCCTGCGAACACCATCTTGTCGTTGGCATACGACAGTGAGCATGATGTGATGTATGTGGGAACGGGAGGAGGATTGGTGTCCTATGCTATTTCATCCCATGGCGCGGGATTGGAAGACACTTCGGAAGAGAACAGGACATACGGCAGTATGCTCCAATGGCGGGCGCACCTGGCATACGGGACGATGGAGCAAGTGGCGGCTATGGGGCAGAAAGTGTATGCTCTGTCCAACGGTGCCTTGTTCTCGGTGGACAAACAGAGTGAGGAGATAGAGTACTACAACCGATTGACAGGATTGAACGGGTCTGTCATTGACCATATCTATTACAATCCGTCACTGCGCAGTATGCTCATCACCTATCAGGACGGGCAATTGGACGTGATGGGAAATGACGGTAGTATCCGCAACATTCCCGATTTGTATCTGAAGTCCATCAGCGGTTCGAAGCAAGTGAATGACGCGCTGATGGTGGGGAATAAGGCGTACCTGGCTATGGACTTCGGTATTATGGTGCTGGATATGAAGAAGTTGGAGGTACAGGACACGTATTACATTGGCAATGACGCCGGTGAGATAAGTGTGCAGTATGTAGTTATGGTGGGCGACAGTATCTATGCGGTCGCCGACTATATGCTGTATTCTGCGGGGTTGCAAGACAACTTGGCAGACTTCGCACAATGGCACAAGCGGTTGATACCCAATACGAAGAAGGTACAGGGGATGAAGGCTTTCAGCGGCAGTGTGTGTGTGCTGCGAGACGACACCATACTATCATCACTGCAGAACGGGGCATGGAAAGATACGTATTGCATCCCTTTGCGGGGGCTGTGCCAAACGGGCGGGCGGTTGTATGGTCTGCCGCGGAACAAGTACGGCATAATGGAAGTGCGTGAGGATTACCATCTGCAGATGGCGATAGAATACGGCTATGTATATGACATGGCGGCTGACGGAGACTGCTACTGGTTAGGGACAGAAACCCATGGGGTAGTCAGGATAGAGAACGGGAATGTGCAAGTGTTTCACCCCGATGGTCCAATCAGCAATATGTCGTACCGTCTGCGCTCCTTTGGGGACAGGCTGTATGTGCTGCCAGGTGGCAGATGGGCTGCACAAGAGAACCGGTATGGTATGGTGATGTACTACGAGAATGGCATATGGACCAACATCACCAACGGCGAACTGGCGGGTATGGCTAATCATGCGATATATGATGTGATGAATGTGGCGCAAGACCCCAATAACAAAGACCACTACTTCCTAACCACTTACGGGACAGGGCTATGGGAAATGCAAGGGAAAGAGGTGAAGAAGTTATATCTGGCATCAAACAGTGCCTTGGAGGCAGTAATCTCCGCCGCCCCCGACCTATATACGAGGACTGACGGTGCGGTATATGACGAACAGGGGAACCTGTGGATACTGAATGCGGGCGTGGAACATAGTGTGCACGTAGTGTCGCCAGACGGGAAGTGGCACTCATTCGGCTTGTATCCCGACGGAAAACTGATGACCCTGACAACCCCCGGAGAGATTATGATAGACAATCGCAACCCGCAATGGAAATGGATACCGGTCTGCCGCGCAGGGGCAGGGCTGATATTGCTGCAAGACAACGGGACCCCTACCGACCCGAGCGATGATGTGGTGACATTCCGCGGAGAATGGTACGACCAGCAAGGCAAACAGATACTGCCCAGTGAGGTACGCGCCTTGGCACAAGACCGTGACGGTGTGGTGTGGGTAGGCACCAAGGATGGTGTATTCCATATACCGAGTTCAGTGGACTTTGCGTCGTCAAATGCGTGCGAGCGCATTGTTATTCCGCGTAATGACGGAACGCAATTGGGCGATTATCTATTAGACAATGAGCAGATTAACTGCATTGCCGTGGATGGTGCCAACAGGAAATGGATAGGGACTGCGTCATCCGGCGTATTCCTATTGGATATCCAACGGTCGATAGAGACTGCAGGTTGGGACGTGGAGACGGTAGCCCATTTTACGACCGCCAATTCGCTGCTGCCGAGTGACAACATATTGTCAATAGCCATACAGGAGACGACGGGCGAAGTGTTTATAGGCACGAGTGCGGGATTGGTGTCGTATATGAGTGATGCCGTGGAGCCCGAAGACAACTTCGACGGATTGTATGCCTATCCCAATCCCGTGCGTCCGAACTACTACGGTTATATCACTATCAAGGGTTTGATGGCGGACACGGAAGTGCGCATTACCGATGCACAGGGCAATCTCGTGAAAGTGATACAAGGTAACGGCGGCGAAGCCATTTGGGACGCGACCAATACTGCGGGGAAACGTGTGGCATCAGGTGTCTATACGGCAGTATGCAACACCCAAGACGGTCAGGGACACGGAACGACCAAGATACTAATCATGAACTGATTGGAAAATGTCCAAGCCCTCCACGGCAGGGATATACAACTGTGCGGCAGAGAGTACGCTATGGAACATGAAATCAGTCAGGTATCTGCGCTGAGCGTTCCCGTGCAGAGCCTGCACCTTTTCGGGGTACATGTGTGCGTAACGGTCTGAGTACCAGACAAGACAAGCAGGATGTTTGGTTTCCTCGGCTCCTGTGGCGTGCAACCAATTGCCGTCTTCCCCCAATGACTCGCCGTGGTCAGAGAGATAGACAAGCACCGCACACCGGTCTTCCAACCGCTGAATCACAGAATCCACAAAGAAATCCACGTAACGCGCTGTGTTGTCGTAGGAGTTGATGACCTGCTCGCGTGTGTTGTTGGTCACCACGCGATTGTCCGTGACAGGCAGGAAATAATTGTGAGATTCGGGGACATGGTTATTGTAGTACCAATGACTGCCGATACAATGTAATATCAACAAGTTGCGAGGATTGTGGAGTGACAATTGTTCGTCCATAAAAGGCAATAATTCTTCGTCATACCACCCCGAAAACACAAAGGGGGATTTGCCTGCGTTCGCCCATATTGCCGTATCACATTCTGCAGGGAAATGTGCAAAAGTCTCTCCCATGTCCTGATTGGATATCCATGCTGTATGATAACCGCATTGTCGCAGTATGGCAGCGAAACTTGTTTCCGTATATTGATATTCAGGGTGCAGTGTGTCTGCCCGTGTCAGAATCACGGGTACACTTGCCAATGTATGTGTGTATTGCGAGCAGATATTCGGGAAAGGCACCACATTACTCCGCCGGCTCAAGAGCGGATTGGTTTCCCGCGGATAGCCGTTGAGTTGCAGATGGTCAGCCCGCATGCTCTCGCCCAATATCACCACGATATCCAGAGAGTCGGGTTGTGGTGTGCGGCACAGATAGCGGGGCGTGGTGCGCTCCTTTTGGCGGTCTTGCTGCAGGTCGTGATATACACGGAGACTCTCTACGATATGCATAGGGTAACGCTGGTTGAGACTTTGGTGCAGGCGTCCGTTGCAATGATAGTATCCCACCAACAGCAGCAAGGCTCCGATGGCATGCGCACAGGCGTATTTAGGGGTGGCAATATGCCATCTCCACACCACGAAAAGCACAGATATACAAGCATTTATCGCTATCCATAGCACCATCTGCCACGATATGACACTCATGGCCTCCTGTGGGTTGGTGTGGAAGACGCAGTCGAGAATGAGAGGGGTTATGGTGACACGGTATGCCACCCGATAGTAGGATACGCCCGCTCCCAATATGCCGTAGAGAGGGTAAAAGACAGCCGCCACGTACTTGTTGAGCCCCGCAGCATACAACAGGAAGAATGACACCACACTCACCGCGCCGATGTAGCAGATGATGGTGGCAACCCCTTTGGCACCATGTACGGGATTGTCGAGGAAATCAGGCATGACTGCCGTCAGTCCTATCCAAAGAGTGGCGACAACTACAAACAGCAGGTAGATAAGGGTGCTGCGAGTGTTCGAAGTGGTGTTGCGCATAGCCGGAAAAAGAATTAGCGCACAAAGGTAATCATAATCTCCGAGTTGTGCAAATGGCGGTTGAAAAGCAGGATTGTTATAATTTATTGTCGTAATATGAGTACGAAATGCACAGAACAATCACATACTAATCACATACTAATCACATACTAATTACATACTAAACGTACAAGAATCATTCGAAGTTTACAGCGCAGAATTGTAAAAATAAGTGAACCAAAAAGCGGAGTATTCGAGGTCCCAAGCGGAAGATTTGGGCATGGGTACGAGATTTATGCGGGATTTATATAGGATTTGTATGGAGGTCCCCCCTCTATTTATTTTTTGTACTCATTGCATACTCCGAGATTTTTGTGTAACTTTGCAGGCTTAACATGGGCGGACAGACCGCACACAAACACATAAAATGCTATGGCAGAAGAGACGTATCAAGCACCCAGTGCCTACAATGACGACAACATTGTCCACCTCGACGACCGCGAACATATACGCCGCCGCCCGGGTATGTATATCGGTAAACTGGGCGACGGCAGCCATTCGGACGACGGTATCTACGTGCTTATCAAGGAGACCGTGGACAACTCGATTGACGAGTTCCGTATGGGCGAAGGCAGAATGATTGAGGTGAGCGTGACGCCTGTCTCCACCACAGACGAGAGTATGGGGGAGCGTGTGCGTGTGCGCGACTATGGTCGCGGTATTCCGCTCGGGAAGATGGTGGAGGCTGTGTCGCTATTGAACACGGGCGGTAAGTACGATACCAAGGCATTCAAGAAGTCCGTTGGTCTGAACGGTGTGGGTACGAAGGCGGTGAATGCGCTGAGTATGGACTTTGTGGTGCAGTCGTTCCGCGACGGGAAGACGCGCAGGGCAGAGTTCCACCAAGGACATCTGGTGTCGGACACCGATGTGCAGCCATACGACGGACCGGAGAAACGCGGTACACTGATAGAGTTCGTGCCGGACAACTCGCGCGGACTATTCGAGAATTACCACTTTCGCCCTGATTTCATCGAGACTTTGATGCGCAATTATGCGTATCTGAATACGGGTCTGACGTTGGTGTATAACGGCAAGAAATTCTCCTCGAAGAACGGATTGCTCGACCTGCTGACCGACAATATGACGGTGGAACCGCTGTATCCGATTATTCATATCTCGGGTGAAGACATAGAGATTGCGCTGACGCACACCAACCAGACGGGCGAGGAGTACTACTCGTTTGTAAACGGACAGCACACTATCCAGGGCGGTACCCATCAGGCAGCGTTCCGCGAAGCGATAGGACGCACGATTAAGGAGTTCTACAACAAGAACCTCGACCTCAGCGACATACGCAACGGCGTAGTCGGAGCGATTGCCATCAACGTGTCGGAACCTGTGTTCGAGAGCCAGACGAAGGTGAAGTTGGGCTCCAAAGATATGTCTCCCGAGGGCGGCTTGTCGGTGAACAAGTTCGTGAACGACTTTGTAAAACAGCAGTTGGACAACTACCTGCACAAGCACCCCGAGGTGGCAGAGGTGATGCTGCAGAAGATACAGGACTCGGAGAAAGAGCGCAAGGCGATAGCAGGTGTGACGAAAGCCGCACGGGAACGCGCCAAAAAGAACCTGCTCAATAACCCGAAACTGCGCGACTGTCAGGTGCATTTCAACGACTCGAAGCCGGTGAAATCGGCAAAAGATGCCGATGACGACCTGCGTCAGGAGAGCAGTATCTTCATCACCGAGGGTCTGTCGGCGTCGGGGTCTATCACCAAGAGCCGCGATGTGCGCACACAAGCCGTGTTCTCGCTGCGAGGGAAGCCGTTGAATTCATACGGATTGAGTAAATCAGTGGTGTATGAGAACGAGGAATTCAACTGTCTGCAGTCGGCACTCAACATAGAGGACGGACTCGATGAATTGAGGTATAACAAGGTGATTATCGCTACCGATGCCGATGTGGACGGTATGCACATCCGTCTGCTGATGCTGACTTTCTTCCTGCAGTTCTTCCCTGACCTCGTGAAGAAAGGGCATGTGTATATATTGCAGACGCCGCTCTTCCGTGTGAAGAACAAGAAAGAGACGCGCTACTGCTACAGCGAGGAGGAGCGTGTGCAGGCGATTGATGACCTGAGACCCAATCCTGAGATTACCCGATTCAAGGGTTTGGGAGAGATAAGTCCCGATGAATTCAAGGGTTTTATCGGGTCGGGTATCCGATTGGACCAAGTGACACTGCGCAAAGAGGACGCTGTGGGCGAGTTGCTGAACTTCTATATGGGCAAGAACACCAG
>ERZ808245.688-NODE-688-length-15771-cov-5.658031_pt1 | contig 15771 bp, 30 predicted proteins | sample MGYA00521243_ERZ808245 | MGnify/ENA primary metagenome ERZ808245 (study PRJEB31516, sample SAMN03275576) | gut metagenome | biome: mammalia-associated habitat; material: feces | host: Papio cynocephalus | place: Kenya | collected 2012-07-07 ... | reverse complement strand
TAAATTAATTCCAAAATTAAGGATTAATTAATCAATCTATTAATCAAAATAGTTTTGAGTAATAGTTGACTTATGGGAGATAAAATGGTATCATATGTATGAAAGGAGTTGAGGTTATGAATTATGATAATTTGAAAAAAATTAACATCCCTATTGGTTTAGATACCGTTTTATATGATGTGATTACAAAAGACGGTAATCGTTATTTAGTTGCATCAAAAAGCCCAGACGGTGTACGTAAAAAAATAATAAGATATGAGGGAAAAAATGTGAACATTGTTTCGCTAATTGAAGTTAAAAGGGGGATTTTATGATGTATTGTTATACCAGTTCAATCGATTACGAAAAAGAATATAGAGCATTGTACAATGACTATGGTGTAATGACTAAGGAAATTAGTAATTGTAGTTTAAAAATAGCGTTTAAGAAAGCAAGAAAGGAAATTATGAAATATTATAATACAGGTATACGGCTATGAGTAAAAAAAGTGACGGTTCCGCATTTAAGAAATTAAAAGCTGAAACGCAGGCATTGACGAGAAAAGCAAATGCAAGAATTAGAGCATTGGAAAGGGCTAATCTGACAGAGTCACCTGCATATAAATCCTATAAAAAACATGGTTCAAAAAAGTTTTCTATTAAAGGAATTAAAATTTATCAAGATTTACAGAAAGAATATTGGAGAACACAAAGATTTTTGAATAATAAAACAAGTACTGTAAGAGGTACTAAAAGGTATATAAAAAACATATCAAAAGCAGTAGGATTGTCCAATATAGATATATTATCTGGACGGGATGCTATTGAATTACAAACAAAAATATTTGAAGCAATAGATAAGGTTGAAGAATACTACGATAATATAGGTAAACATGGTGAAGCATTAGACTATAGAAAACATTTTCATGAAGTGACAGAAATTTCAGAAAAATATGGATTAGACTTAACTGAAATGTCTGATGAAGAATTTCTTGAATATTATGTTAATGAAATAGATTTGAAAGCAAAAAATACAGAAATTCGTAAACCTGGACGAGATGAAGAAACAGGGGTGTTTTTATTCTAGCAATAAGGTGGTGATTTTGTGATTTATTATAAGGAATTTCCTTTTGAAAAAATTAAAATAAAAACAGTAAAAAAATATAATAAAAAAACGAAATCATCAGAAACTTATATAAACATGCCAATCGCTTTTGATACCGAAACAACGTCAACTTATACAAAGGATGGACGCAAATTTTCTTTTGTTTACATATGGATGTTTGGGATTTATTCAGATGGTAAATGCTATATTACATATGGTCGAAAGCTAGAAGAATTTGTTGAATTTATTAATGAATTTATAAAGTGTTATAACGTAACGGAAACCACAAATATTCCTACTATTTATGTACACAATTTAGCTTTTGATTTTCAGTTCATTCGAAAATATTTTAATTGGGTACAAGGTGAAGGTGGTGTATTTGCTAGAACAGAGCGAAAAGTGATATATGCAAAAACAACTAACGGGATAAAATTCGCAGATTCTTACATTTTGTCTGGATATTCATTAGAAAAAGTTGCTGATAATCTATTTCACCACAAAATAAAAAAATTGAAAGGCGATTTAGATTATAGTTTATGTAGAAATTGTTTAACTCCATTAACCAAACAAGAATTACAATACTGTAATAATGACATAGAAATATTGTTGTATTATATTGATGAACAAATACAAGAATTTAGCAATAATATTACTAAAATGCCAATTACTAATACGCAAAGAGTGGGAAGATTTCTAGAAGAACGATGTTTACATTCAGGGAAAAACCATAGTAAAGACGGATACGGTAAGCGAAAAAGATATATAGATAAAATGTCTGAATTAACAATGTCATATGAAGAATTTTTACAATGGTTAGATGCATTTATGGGTGGATTCACACACGCAAATATGCAACATGTGGGTAAAGTATTATCTAATGTAAAATCTGTGGATTTAACATCAGCCCACCCTGCCAATATTGTGTTTGAAAAATTTCCAATGTCAAAACCAGAGTTAGTCACAAATATTACATATGAGGAATTTGAAAGAATAATATATAGTGATGATGAAGGTTGTATGTTTGATATTGAATTAATTGGATTACAATCTAAATTAACATACGAATCATATATAACAATATCTAAATGCTGGAATGTAAAAGGTGTAATTGAAAATAATGGACGTGTATTTTATGCTGAATCACTAGAAACGTCTATAGTGGATATTGACTATAAAATCATAATGGAAGTGTATGATGTTGAGCACATTCGAGTAAAAAATTTTAGAAAATATCGTATGTCATATTTACCACGGGATTTGATTTTATCTGTGTTAGAATTGTATGGCATGAAAACAGAATTAAAAGACGTTGAGGGGAAAGAAATTGAATATATGCATGGTAAAGGTATGCTGAATTCCACATATGGAAAAATGGTTACAAATCCAATTAATGACGAAATTTTATTGAACGAAAACGGTTGGGTTACAAATAAAGTAAATAAACAAGGAATGAAAGAACAATTACAAAAATACAATGAAAATAAAAGACGGTATTTATATTATCCGTGGGGGGTGTATGTGCCTGCGTATACTAGGCAAGCACTCTGGCAAGTTATACTAAATGTTGAGGACGATTATGTATATAGTGACACGGATTCAGTAAAAATGTTAAATTATGAAAAACACTCTCACATTATTGAAATAATCAACAATAAAATATATGAAAAATGTTGTAAAGTTGCTAGAGAATTAAATATTGATTATGAGTTATATTGTCCTAAAACAATTGAAGGTGTGAAAAAATTAATTGGTGAGTGGGACGATGATGGCAATTATTTGCTGTTTAAAACGCTAGGAGCAAAACGGTATTTGACATATGGATATAATAAGCATGGTGAACTGGTTACATCACTAACGTGTGCTGGTTTGGGAAAAAAGAACGGATTAGATTATCTAAAGAAAATTAGCAATAATGATGTTGATAAAATGTTTAAAAAATTTACAGACGAGCTATATGTACCTGCTGGTGAAACAGGAAAAAGCACACATACATATATAGATATAGAAATAACTGATAAAGTAACGGATTATTTAGGAAATACAGAAGTGGTTACATCTCCATCAAGTTGCCATTTAGAACCCTGTGAATTTACATTGAGTATAAGTAAAAAATATGCAAAATTTCTTGAAATGGTTAAAAATGGAGAAGTAGTAACAGGTTATGAAATGGATGCAATTTATTAAGAATAGGAGAATTAACATGAAAGATTTGACCCCACGTCAACAAGATTTATTACAATTTATCATCGCATTTAAACAAACAAACGGCTATAGCCCGACTTGTCGTGAAATGCGAACAGGAATCAATACAAAATCTAAATCACATATTGAGCAAATGTTGGACACATTAGAGGACAAAAAATACATTAAAATTAAGCACAGAAAAGGTATGCCATCCATCATTAAAATTTGTAAATTTCCAGAGTTAAATTTGGATTAAAATCTTCAAAAAATTTTTTTCAAAAAGTGTTGACTTTTTTGAAGTAAAATGTTATAATAAAGACAGTTAAAGAAGACAAGTTTTAAAAAGAAAGAGAGGAAAGAAATGAAATATTTCGTAAATTATATTGAACAAGAAGATATGGAAACTCGGTATCAAAAAGATGTTAAAATAGTTGAAAATTTATCACCGTTACCAGATATTGATAACGGGGAAGAGCATTTCATAGGAAAGAAGTTATTTTCAAATGAAGGATACTTTGAAGAAAAATTATTATCCGAACTAGTTGAACTAGTTTGGAGAGAAATAGTTGATTATAATGTATGCGATACCATTGTTTCACATTTATTATATAGAATAAATAATTTAATAGAGGATTGTAATAAAATTGGTTACGGTAAAGATTACTGTAAATCAATGAATACATTAAACGTACTTGAAGGTTTAAAAGGTAAACTTTTAGCTTATATGTAGGGGGGTATGAATATGACATTTTTAACACGAGAACAAGCACATCAAGCTGTAGAAACAGCTTGTAACTATATACTAGCAGATAAATTTGATACACAAGAAAAATTGCTAATGTTTGATAACTATTCTCAAGCGGTATGTTTTTGTGTAGTAGCAGGCTTAATTGAACCCGATTGGTTAGAAGATTTACTTGATTATATACAAGTAGCTAGAGAGGCGGTGCTTAAGAAATGATGTATTTAACTGTAAAGTTTAAGTTAACTGGGGAATTTTTCTATATGAATACTCCTGTATTAAATGCAAACTTTGGTAAATATATGACAGATGTAAAAATGCTGTCTGGAAAATGGGTAGTTTTAAATCATTTATATAATGCAATTATAATTAGTAATGAGCCAATAAGGGGGTTGGAAAAATGTTGAAAAATTTACACATGAAAGTAACAGCTTATTGTTATGATGATGAACATAGAGTTATTAAAAAAATTGATAAGAGGTTTTTCACAAAAATAGAAGATATTGGTAGTTGTATTATGGTAACACATAGCCGTCACGACGTAACATTAATTGACAAAGAAAAATTAATAAATTTTGTATTTTTTGCTTGACAAAAGATACTTAATTTGATATAATATACTTGTAAACAAAAACAAACAAAATATAGAAAGGAAGTGTAAAGATGAATTTAATTAGAAATTTGCAAAAGCAGATTGAAAGTGGAAACTCAATTATTGACAAAAAGGGGAACGTAGTTTCTCTTGAAAAATTGCAGAAAACAGTTTCAAAAGAATATGCAAAATTGGTTCAGAAAAGTGAGATAAATCCAATGGACATTTCATTCAGTGATTTTTTCTATTCGACTATTGAAGATTACTTAGTGGTAGAAGAAGTATTGCATTTTATTACAGGGGATGAAGATTCAGAAGAACCTCTAGCAAATAAAGAATCAGAAGTAGAAACAGAAAATTAATTAAAGAAAAGAGGTAAATAAAATGATGGAAATTATTAAAAAATCAGACGAAACAATGACAAAGAAAGATATCTTTATGTTGACAAAAAACCAGTCAATTAGAACCGTGAAATCATTATCCAACGGCACAAAAATTAATGTGTGCCATTGGGTAGAATTTAAAGATACAAATGCAAGTGGAGAAATAGTGGAAATTTTATCAATGATGGACGAGGACGGAAGCTGTTACGCAACAAATAGTAAGGCTTTCAAGGAAATGTTTGCAGACATCGTGGCAATTATGGATGGTGAAAGTTTCACTATTGAAAAGCTTGGTGGTAAAACAAAAGCAGGTAGAGATTTTGTTACTTGTGGATTACTTTAGTACATAAAATCCCATAGTAAATTATCTCTTTCATGACAATAAGAGTAGGGAATAAAATCCCTACTCTTTATTTTTATTTTGTCACGCTAGTCACACAAAACGTATATACATTATCTGTTGCAGTTTTGCTAACATTAATTTGGTAATCATTGTCAACGCGTTTCCCATATGCGTGTATGCACACATTTGCGTTATTACACGTAATTTCTGTTAAAGGTATAAAATAAATATATATGTTATCATCATCTTCTAATCCAAATCTAACAATATGTTGTTTTGCAAGTAACTGCCCATTGGAAATTTCATAATTGTAATCTTCACCAAGTTTTACAATTCCTATATTTAGTAAATTAATATCGTGAATTGGTTTTTTATAAACAACTTTACATGTTAATTGGGTATATGTTGCTGTTGAGCTTATAATTTGTAAATAATGGTCGTCATCTAAAGTATAATTTTTCGAATATTGCCCCGTATCACTTTGACTATAATGGTCTCTTAGTTCAATATAATGATAAATTCCATCATATTGATATTTTAAAATCGCTCCAGAATCAACTTGCTGATTAGTTACATTAATGACCCCATTTTTGTTTGCTTCTACAATGATTTCATCGTTAGTTTTTTCTGCAAGTCCAACCACGGTTTTTAACATATTTACTAAATAAATATCAATATCAGACCATTTTATTAAATAAAAAATTGATTGAGAAGCTTCATAATCGTCTGAATAATTTACAAAAATTCGTGGTTCTGTTGTATAATCACGTTTGGCATTAATCCATGACGTTCCACCCTTATAACCTGGAGAGTCAATGGCAACCACTACAGAATTACCTGTTGGTTTTCCGTCTACGTGTTCCGCAATAATTAGGTAATCATATCCATAATCCCTGACTGGGGTGGAATTACTACCAAAATAACATAAATCACTCACTGGTTTTACTTTATTAATTTCTTTAGATATTTCATTAATCATTTCTTCCGTTTCTTTAAAATGTTTAGCTAATGATGGACTACTTCTCTTAATAATTTCATATGCAGTTAATGCCATTTTACACACATCCTTCCTATAACGGTTTGGCAAGTTTACCAGCTTTTAATTTTGCTAGTAAAGTAGTATTTTGCTTTGCTGTACCAGCATAATTTGTAATTCCATTTAATTGGGCAATTTTATTCCGGTAACTATAACTGGATTGGTAACCATTTTCTTTCAATCCGTCAACTAAACTGGTTTGTTTTGATGAACATTTTTTAAAGTATGTTTCATGTGAAACATTAGGTTTTTTATGTGAAACTTTTCTATTAGTAAACCAACTTAATTCCTTATGACCAGTAAGTTTATTTACATCAATCCCACCATCAATCCATGAAGCTGTATAAACACTAGAATACTGGTGCAAATCTGTTACTGAGTGACAAGGGTATTTGGAATTATATTTACCATTATTTTTTCCATAACGTGCTTCCCAGATAGCCCATTTATTTTCATTAGGAAGTTTCACATTTTTATATTTTTCATAGTCAGCATACATGAAATAAAAAAGACACTTATCAGTAACTTTTTTGTTTAATTCAATAACGGCTTCTTGTGCTTCTTTTACAGAATTATCTTCCTCAACATCTAAGCAATAACCTCTAAAATATTTACCTTTAATATCAGTAACTTTTTTAAGATAAAACCCTATCTGATTTTTAACATTTCCTTTTCTTAAATAATGATACAGAAAATATGGGATTTTTCGTTTCTCACATTCATTTACAATCGTTCCTACATAAGGGTCCACAAAAGTAGAACCCTCAGTGATTTTTGTAATTAACAGGGATACATTTTTTTCAAGCTTATCCCAGTTTTTTACTTTATGATGATGACTAATATCAATGATTAATTTACTCATAAAATATACCCCCTTATTTAGGTTGTTGAAGTTTTGTCTCCTTTAATATCTGACAAAAGATTTTTACAATCATTAGTTGCTACTTTGATATCAGATGAAATTTGAATTAATGAAAGTAAACTATTATTGATAGTAACTAATAATTCTTTTAAATCATATAGACCAACAAAACCAGTACCAGTGTTTTCATGGCTTTCATTTGCAAGTAAAACATTAAATGGTTTTACACCACTTGCTTCTGCATCATTGGATAAAGTTGCTCTAATAACATTTAAAGGTGATAAGATATCAGATAGATTTATAACATTAGTTTGGTGATTAATGTTTAACAATTTAGCCATGTTTGAACCTTGAGTTAAATCTTGTACTTTCAACTCATTATTTGAACTAAAATTCAATTCTGATTTTTTTAATCCCGCATTTTTTGCAATTGCTTCTGTAATAGAGCTAATAGCTTCATCACCAATATTTACAGATTCAATACTAAAATCACTTAACCAACTAGGGTCAAAATTTTTATCATAAATAGAATATACCTGTAGTGTACAATCTATTGTTCCATTATTCAAAAAATATACCTGTGATGTTGGGGTAGGTTTTCCAACTAGTCGTGCATAGTGATTTTTGATATTGAAATCATAATTTGAAATTGTCGGTATTCTGTCAATACTGCATAAAATCTGATTTTCACTAGGATTCATAACTAACATAACATTTGGTCTTGTATCTTTGAAATCTAAGGTTTTTACTTCACCTTTTTTACACTCAACAATATTTTTTCGCCAAGTGCTTAATTCATTACTTAAAACACCCATTTTTTCACTCCTTAACTAAAACTTTTGAATAACAAATAAAATGTTAAAATAAATAAAATGGCTACACTTACGGCAACAAAAATATTTGTACCAATTTCATTGAAGACTTGAGAAAATATATTCCCACTCGTGCCCGAATTTTGCGTACCTTGTGTCGTTTCTTCCGTCGTGTAGCTCGCTTGGGGAAATCGAATAGCTGTTAAAAATTCCTTTTTATATTTATCCGTCATTTTTACTTTACGGTATCCCCCAGTTGCGCTTGTTGATTCTACAACATATCCATTACCTGCGTAGATATTCATATGCCATACTTTACCATTTTTTCCAGCGTAATAAATAACGTCACCAGCTTGCAAATCATTAATATTTTTAATGTTTAAAACATTTTTATTTTTATAATAATTTGTCATATTAGTGCCGTTTTTAATAACACCAGCTTTTTGTAAAACATAAGTTACGAAACCTGCGCAATCTACAGTTAAAATACCATTCTTTAATGTATAACTATTTTTGTGAGTGTAATCATATTTTGTATGACCCTTCATACTTTCGGCAATATCAAGAATTTTACTATTACTTGTTGCCCCACTGTTTGCACCTGTGTATCGCACAGCACCTGCGTAATGTTGCTGATAATAACTACTGTTTAAATCAGATATTTTTGTGCCACCAGACGAACTATTATGAATAAATTTACCATTTCCTGCGTAAATTCCGACATGGGAAATACCCGATTTATAAGTGCCTTGAAAGAATATAACGTCGCCAGCTTGCAAAGAATTTTTCGATATCTTTGTACCTTTAGAACTGTTGTATTGTGACTCTGCTGTTCGAGGTAATTGAACGCCATTTTGACTAAAAACATATTGAACAAATGATGAACAATCACCAACACCACCCGAGGATGTTATTGAATTTGCACCAAACGAATATTTCACTTTTCCAACTAGTGAGTTTGCTAATGATAAAACACTCATTTTTTCATAACACCCCCAAACGAAAAACCCAGACAAATCACCGCCATAATGAAAATTACAATTATAAATACTCCTGTGGTGATTTTGGCACCTATTTCTTTTACACTTCCTGTAATAGAATCTGTTATATTTCCAATTATTCCATTATCAGATTTTTCAGAATCCACAGTTCCATTGTTTGTTCCTGTATTACCATTTGCTGTATTGTACTTTTCCAAGTCATTACTATTAATAATACTAATAATATTAGTGGTATAACCATCATCATCACAATACCCCCCTTTTATAACTCCATTGATATATTCTGCGCTAGTTTTTGCATCTTTAGTATATTTTGTATATCGTTCATTTGATAATAATTTACCGTATGCTAAAAAGCTTTCTTTCACACTAGAATATTTCGCCCATCCACCAGAACTTTTAATACCAAACCAATTATTATTATTTTTAGCAAGATTTGACTTACCTAAACTTGATTCATAAATAGCCTGCGCTAAAGTTACTGATTCTGGTACTCCATACTTTTGACGAACTTCATGTGCATAACTTTCTAGTTCGGGAGTAATATTATAACTCATATAATACCCCCTTATTTAATAAAACCAGTGACAGCTGATACTATTTTTACTTTTCCTTTATATCCTGTCTTTTTTACAATTTTTTGTAACTGATTCAACAATGACTTATTAGCTTTTTGAATTGTACTATTTTGAGATTTCACATTTGATAATTCTTTTGATAATTGTGTATTTGATTCTTGTGTTGATTTTAATTTATATTGTGCATCCTGTAATTGCTTTTGTAATGCCTGATTCTGATTTGCTAAATTACTATTTGTATTAAGTAAATTAGACATTGTTGTCTGATTACTTGCTACAGTTTCTGTAAGTGATTTATTCAAATCTGTTTGATTCTTTTTTATATCTTCTGCGCTTGTATTGATTCTATCTGTTATATTTTCTCCTGTCTTATCAATTTTATCAATAATTGCATCATTACCACTTGAAATTTTATCCATAATTGCATCATGATTTCCAGTTAATGTATCGTTCAAATTGTCGCCCAAATTTTTAATCTCAGATGTGGTGTGATTATTAACTTCTCCAATGATGACATTTGCATTAGTTGCACTATCTGGATATGCTGTATATCCAGTAGGTGCTACCATGGTTTCATCATCATTTCCACTATCTAAATTTGATATAAAAATAAGGGCAACCGCACCAATTAAAATGTATAAACCATAACCACCTACTGAATTATTGATTTTATTTCCAATTTCTTTGATGTTCATTGTTGCCCCCTTCTACTTAATAACAACCACTTGCTGATACTGGTTCACCTAAATAATAAGTGTTCTGTACAAAGTCGTCTGGTGATAATTCCCCATCTGTTATTCCATACTCAGCTTGTGTATTCTCAATATTATTAAGCTGTTTTGTTAAAATATTGTAATGTGCATCCGTATAATTTTTGTATACTAATACATTTTGTGGTGCTAAAGATTCCGCACTACCTACCATTAATTTTGGGTCTGGAATAGTAGCACTTTTTGCTTTAGCTTTTAACCCCATAAAATTTAAAAAACTCTGATAATTAGAGCGAATGTCAAACACTGTTAACACCCCATTTCTATCTTCCTTGTAAAGTTTTTACACCACTTGTGTATGTTGAACCAAGCTGACTAATAATCTTTACAGTCCCCCCACTATTTGAGAGAAATAAATATACAGCAATTAAAGCAAATGTACCTGTTAATAACATTCCAATCTTACCACTCATTCTTACTCACCTTCCTTTAATGTTCCAAGGTTAGAAAACCATGTATTAAAATTATTAACATTTAAAATTACTACACTAAAAAGAGTTGCCAATAAAAAATATCTTTGTGCTTTCTCACCTGCGGTCATAGAGATAATTAAAGCTAATACCATGAATCCAATTATGAAACCTAAATCATCATAAAATTCTTGCATTAATGTTCCCCCCCACTTCCGTTTTCAGATGATTCTTTTTTAGTTGCTCCTGTGGCTAAACCTGCACCATTTTTTCCAGTTGTTTCTAATTTAGAATTACTACCAGATATTCCAGCACCTGCACCATTTGAATTATGCGTACCACCCGAACCACCAAAATTATCAGTACCATTTACTGTACCGTTAATACCAACACCTGCACCATTTGTTTCTGGATTAGATATTATATCTTTATCAAGAACATTTCCACTATCAGAATCGTTGATTCCAAATATAGACTGTGCGACCTTTTTAAGTAAATTATTACCATAAAATACATCAAGTATTAACCATAAACAGCACATTGACAATATTAGAAAAAATAAACTTTTTCCATCATCACTGCCAGTTACATTTTTCACTGTTTTTTCAGAATATTTCACAGCCTTTTTAGTCGCATTTTTTGCTACTTTTTTAACTGACATTTTAACACCTTCTTTCTATGATGTATATGTATTTCCATATACTCTTAAATCATAGTTTTCATAAGGTGATTTAGTATTGATTGCATTTTTCTTTGAAATTTCAACATAATGTGAATTTTGTGCTACTGACAGTGACTGAGTATCCGCACTATTTTCTGTATCCGTTGCTGTATTAGTTGTTGATATCTGAGTATTTTTTTCGTTAGATTGATTCATTCTCACTACACAAAACCATGTAATAATTAAACCAATTAAAATAATCATATTTTTATTCATTATCAGCATCACCTAAACTTTCAAAAAATTGTCTGAATTTTGGTGGTAAATTAATGAAATCGGATGAATTTTGTATAATAGATATACCTTCATTTGCAATAAAGAATGTTATAACAATTTCTCTCAAACCTATTTCTGGCATTAGATGATTAGCCGCTACAGCTGTAGCAATTATAACAAAATATAACACCTTTTTTGCTATTCCCTCAGCACATTTCTTTGCATCAATTTTTCCATTGATTCCATTAGAAATTAATGCTGTAATAAAATCGCAAATTACTAAAATACAAAATGTCTGTAATAATACATCCCATCCACCTAAAAAATAAGCTACAAATCCACCAATCACCGCAATAATAGTCTTAAATGATAATAAACTTTCTGACATTTTTTCACATCCCTTCTATTTTAGGATAGCTCCAAAAAGTACTACCAGAATCATTATTAATGCAATTGACATAAAAACTTTATTCTTAGTCGGTGCTGTAATATCTGCCTTATCAGATGTGGACTCATTTTCCGCTAACGCTTCTTGGTCGTCTTTGTCTGGATTTGCCAAAAGCCCTGTCTCAGTAGTTGACTGCAACATATTTGGGTATGCATCACCGTAAGCAAAATCAATATTAGCCATATAAAACTCCTTCCTAATATTCGGGGGTATATAACCCCCGCTATTTGCATGATTTTTAGATTGCTATTAATTAAACTAATCGAGCTAAATTCTCTGAAATAATACGCACTCTACCTGCCTTGTTTGAATTAAAACGTAACTGGAACATAGTAAGTTTTGTAGTATCAATATAATCACGAGTACCGCCATAATTTGGTACACCGTTATCAGAAAAATCAAAGATGTAAACACCCTTTGGCATACGCTCACCATACGCAAGTTCATTTTTGTGTCTTAACAGATTGGCAGGCACTGAATAGTTAACATCGGCTGTATTGAAAATAATATCAATATTCGATGTAATATCTTCATCCGTAAATGGATTGCCATCCATATCTTCAATAAGAATAGCTAACTTTCTGTAAATTGTTCCTGTCACTAAATCAATGACATTCTGTCCATTTCCTGTAAACGCTTCATTGCGTGATGTTACAAGCTTAACTACGGAAATATCTGGAAAAGCCTCTTGCACTGCTGGAATAGAAAAAGTTTCCGTTGTAGGCTGTACTGTAATAGAATCAACTTCTACACTCATTCCATCTAAAATCGGTAACATATTATTTTCAGTTTCAAAGTCAACTTTAATTTCAATAAGCGTCTCTGGATTCTGTGCTAAAACAATACCGATTGCATCTCTATCATTTAATGTTAGAGGTAATTCAAGTAATGTATGCATATGAACTGCTGTACCTTCTTCTGTTGTTACAATTGTCTTTGGACAATAGCAAAAACCTGTCTCATCATCTGACTGTGGAAATACTGTGTGTCCCTGCTGTCTCATCGCAGATAAAATTGCGAAAGCTTTACCGTCGATTACGTATGGAGACCAACCATTGTTAAGGTCAATTGACAGTCGTCTAATAGGCTGATACGGTGTTAATTTATCAGTTGTAATATTAGCTGATGAAGCCGTGCCCTTTTTAACTTTTAAATTATAATCAATTTCAAGATAAACTTTTGATAAAAGACGTGCTTTAGGTACTTCAAAAGTTAGAGTGCTTGCACCCTGTGAAACAGATTTTCTTGTTAATCCCTGTAAATTCTGTCTTGTTGCCTGTGCAAAGAGTGAGTTCCTCTGCTGTACTGTTAATGTCTGAGCCATAATTTTATACTTCCTTTCTTTAAACTGCGCTTGCAATGTCGCTAGCGATTGGAATATTTACCTTACCTAACATGAGTTTAATAAGGTAGATAAATACCATTGTCATAAACACTGAAATGAACTGTGTTGCCCACCAAGATGGGGAAAATAATTTACTCATAATAATACTCCTTTCTATTTACCCAGCTGTTCGGATAATTTCACTCAAACCTTCTACTTCATTTTTAGTAAAAATTGTTTTCATTACTAAGCTAATCAACATCAAAATAAAATATAATCCAATGATATTTTTTAAGCCTAGTCCTAAAAATTTACCATCCATTTTTACTCCTTTCTATAATCTATCCTAAGACCGCTAAAACAGGTCTCTCAGCACCCATTTTACAGAACCAAAAATTATGACCCTCTGGTAGTTGATTTAATTCATCAAAACCAGTAGTGTCAACCATTTTTTTTCTATCCTGTGGTAAATACAAATTAAATACAAAAAAGTATTTACTATTTGCTGGAACAATGGAAGGAATTCCGCTAGGTCTTTGCGTACAACTCCAAACCCCTACTCCTTTACTTCTTCCCATAATCATTAATCGGTGCAATCCCCGTGGGTATTTATGCACTGTTCCTATGCTCATCAATTCATCAATCCATAAAATAGTGTTTTGTCTTGCATAAACCCAGTTAAAAAATTGGTCAAAACTTTCTTCTGTATGTTCTTCAAAAATAGGTGCGTAGATTATCTTATTGTAGCCACTATTTGCGACTTCTTCAAATGTGCGACAGACTTCAAAATCTTTACCTTCTTTTAAACCTCGCCATGGACTTTCTTCATTTTTTCTGCGTTCGTCCACTTCTAATTTAGTATCTAACTTAATAACGTTTTTATAGCCTCTTAGATACTCCTCTGCCAAATATGATTTTCCTGTACCTGTCGCACCTGCAACTAATACATGTGCATCTGATTCAATATAAAATTTATTGCTCAATCCATCCCACCACCTCTTTCACAGTGGATAAATAATTATCAATATCTTCTTCGGTTAGAGCATCTAAATCAAATGGCAGAACCAAAGGCATCATTGACGCTACTAAGGGGGGAAGATTTTTCATCATTTCGTTTAATAATAATGTTACTTTTCCGAGTTTCGTCAAGTTTTCGTCCTGTACTTCCAGACTCTGCAACTTTTCCTTTAAATCCATCTTTATTTTTCTCCCTTCTTATTGCGATTGTTGTAACCATTCTTGGTGCCGTAAATCCTAAAATTGCAACCACAAGTGATAACTCTGGTGCATTATCCATCAATGGCTTAGCAATATCATATTTTTCTAATACTTGTCCTAGTGGTTCGGCAATCGCATGAGCTTCTTGTTTACTCATTTTCCACATTGCCATATCTGGACGAGTTGCTATAATATTTGTCGTTGTTATTAATAATTTTTCAATTGGTTCTGTATCAATTGTCTGTTTTTTTGTTCTACGTTTTCTCGTTTTTTTAGGTGTTTTTTCCTCTATAGTCCCATCATTGGAAACTGTAAGTTTTACAGGTTCTTTTTGTGCAACTTTTGTTTCTTTTCTTTTTTCTATTTCTTTATCATATTTTTCTTTTTCTTTCTGATAATCAACATTTTTTTCCTCTAAATCAGCCAACTTAAAAAGCCGTTCTTTTTCTTCTTTGCTTCTGGTTCTGGTTCTTCCGGTTCTTCCGGTTCTTCCGGTTCTGGTGTTGGTGGTATTGGAACTTTCACTGGATTTTTCTCCTGTTCTGGTGCCACTTCCTTTTTGTCGAATTTCGCTAATAATTTTTTCGCCCATTCTGGCATTTCCTCACTTTCTTTTGATTCTGGGTCTGTTTTACTTTTTGTCTTAGATTTAGCAGAATTTTCAGTTTCAAACTTTTCATCTAAAATCTCAAGTTCTTCCACTTCATCATCTGTCATATCTTCATCTGATTTCCTTAATAATTCTTTGTAGCGTCTAAGTTCCTTTTTAGTCATATTTTCCTGATTCCCCTTCCTTATGGTAGTTATGACCATAGCAGGAAGTACAGGAAGAAAGAATCATTACTCCTAATCAACCCAAAGCAACTGTTATTTTATAAAGAGAGGAAAAATATCCTGTACTTCCAACTATTTTCACAACTTCCTTTGATGATTTAATTATACCATATTTTTATTAATTTACTAGGGATTGGAAACCTTATTAATAGTTATATTTTGTTTACTATTTATATACTGGGAGTTTAGTAATAGTAAACTACCACATTCCCAT
>ERZ808245.684-NODE-684-length-15875-cov-3.849115_pt1 | contig 15875 bp, 20 predicted proteins | sample MGYA00521243_ERZ808245 | MGnify/ENA primary metagenome ERZ808245 (study PRJEB31516, sample SAMN03275576) | gut metagenome | biome: mammalia-associated habitat; material: feces | host: Papio cynocephalus | place: Kenya | collected 2012-07-07 ... | reverse complement strand
AGTGTATAATTGATTTAATAGTGTTATTATTAAAAAATTTAATTTGTAAGGTAGCATTATCTATAATTTTAATTACACTCATATTAAAATAAGAATATGTCTTACTAGTTACTAAAGCTTTTAAATTTTTACTAAATAGACTACTAAACTTCTCTTCAGCTTCTGAATCTAATTTATAATCTGATAACTTCATTCCTGGATTATGATAGATATACTCGTAATCCTTAATCTTAATATGAGGCTCATAACTTCTGTTAATATCACGATTTGCTACAAAATTCTTCAAAGATGTATCTTGACCTGTAAGTATTAAATACTCTGATTCTAGTAATGGTTCTGGATCGATTGACAAGTATAGTAATCTCGCATTAGGCATAATTAAGTGACCTTTTGAATTTACAACTTGATTATTAAATTTATATCTTTTTACAATTCCTAATCGTTCTAGTTTTGTCAAACTATCTCTTATAGACCTTTCTCCCCATTTTAAAATAGGCATATCTTCCATAATCTTTTTATATGTAATGTAAACATAAAATGTGAATTTATAAGTCTCATCATCAATTAAGTCTTTAGTTCTTATATATGTATTAGTAGTTGATAACGATAATTGATAAAGATAATCAAATAACGCTACATCACTTAAACTAAGACCCAGTTCCATACATCTTCCCTGTCTTAATATTGAGTTATTGAAAAGTAAAGCTCTCATATAATTCCTTAACTACGGCAAAATTTTGCCGTAGTTTTTTCCTAAAATATTTTTGAATATTAAAAAATGCTAATTTTATTGTTAAAATTATCAATATTTAATAAATTTTACAGTGTATTTAATAAAGTTTAAAAATCTTAAAATTTTTATCAAATTTTCGTTGTTTGTACGCCACGAAACCGACCATTATTGACTAATTACTCGATTTGATACTTAATGTCTTTAAATTGTCAATTTCGCATTAAAATGTATTACATTTTCACATTTTCAAGAAAATTAACCAATTTATCTTCCAAAAGGTCGGATATTGTGATATTTTTCTCGTATTTCTTTTTATTAGCATTAATTTTATCTATCTTTTCTTGAACCTGAATTAATAATTCAGGTTGAACTCTACAAGATATTATCTTTGTTCTCTTCTCACAAATAATCATAACCGTCACTCCTGGTCTTCTTCGATATAGTTTTCCATTTTAGATTGAATAACTTCCGACTTCGAAGGTCGCCCACGCTTCTTGTGCGTTTCTTGCTTGATTTCTTCAGCTTTCTCAACCAGTTTCTGCATCAAAGCTTTAATATCTTCAATGTTTTTTTCTAATCTTTTTATTTTTCTATTCTTTATTGCAATTTCTTTTTCGCCATATGGTGACCATTTGTTGGTTCTCTCCAGTTCTTCATTATATAAAACTAAATTTGTCTTACACTCGTCAAGCAAGCGTTTTAACAAAGGTTTATCATTATTTATAACTGCATCATATATCTTACGCTTTTGCAATTCTTCATTTTTTAATTTTACACGCTCAATAGCCGTAACAATAGTTTCTTCTTCCTGCAGATATAATATAACATCATCTTCTTCGATATTCTCGTCTAAAATATTCTCTACCATTTCTTGATATCGATTTTGAAACCAAACTCGAACTGTTTTTAAAAATTCTAGCTTGTGTCTTAAAATTTTCTTTTGTTCTTTTCTTTCCAGTTTTTCTCGTTTTGTCATAATTTTATGCTCCTACAATTTTCTTTCGCTCACCATTTTCATCAAACTTCTCATCATATTCACGGCGATACTCTTTACAATTGTAAAGAAGTGTTTGATAGTTGTTGTAATACACCCAATAATACTTATCCTTATATAGAAACAGTTGCTTCCAAACTGTGTAATCTAAATTAATATTTTTGTATATCTTGTCACGGTTTATAAAAAACTGTTTTTCATAAACTTTACTGCCACGCAAGAAGAGTTTAAAAAAGGTCTTGACTTTTTGGTCTTTAAAAAGACATTCAGCGAATCTAATTTTAGGTTTACTTACCAACCAACCAATCAAATATTTATTTTTCCACAATCTAAATCTCTGTATATTCTGTCCTTTCTTTGACAGTTCGTGACGAGTTTCAATATATTTTATCCTGGTATAACCAACATTTCGAACAGTATATACTACATCACTACCACCTTGGTCCGTCATTATTAACCACATATCATAATGTCTTAATTTCTTAGCAGTTTGCTTCGCACCATCATTATCAGCTCTTTTCTCAACATCTTCTTCGTGTTGAACTTCAATGTAACTATCTTTACCTAAAATATCGCTAGCTTCATCTAAAAACACGACACAAGGTGTATTTGCTTTCTTTCTCTGGAACACAATATCTTCAGCATTCTCATACGGTGTAGCACCTGTATTCAAGTCTCTAACACCTTCCATATTTGTGTAAAAAGGTAGTTTGTTATCTGCAAGCATTTTATCCCTTCGTTTTATAAATTTAGGCATCATTACTTCATAATATCTTCGATTGTTAAACTCATTGTATAATATACGGTCAATTAAAAATTTTATAAAATTTAAAGCACCACTTGTTTTACCTGCACCTGGTAATCCTTCAAAAACAATTGTCCTTGATTTTAAAATGTCGTTATATAACCAGTTGTTAGCTGAGTAAGTTCGATACTTATTACGCTCTTTTTCTTCTTCCTTTTGACGCTTCTGTTCTTTCTTTATTTCTTGTTTCCAAAGCCACTTCTGATGACGCTTCATTCTATAGCTTTCCCAGAACTCATTAAGCAATCGTCTTAATATTAAAAATAAAATAATTGCTACAGCAAAAATATACCAATTATGTCGTATAAATTGCCATACTGTATGTAATATTTGCATTAGTGGTCGCACCCCGACTTTTTATATATTATAAATAATATATAATTAATTTTTTTTAATTTATTTTTTATTAAACTTATACATAAAAATATTGACTTTTTATAAAAATTTGCATATACTAATAATGTAGCAATGACTACAAGAATAATTTGAAGCTGGGTGACTGGCTTCTTTTTTTATCTATTTTTAAGTTTTCGAATTTTCTTTCGATTTTCTTTCCTTAATCTTTTTGAAGTTTCTGGACTGGTTAAACAGTCTTTTTTTATTGTGTTTACATCTTTTTTACTAACATTTTCATTTCTCTTATTTTTTTTGAATTTTTTACCATCAACAACAATTGGCCTACCATCTGCATCTGATGTCACAACAAAAGGCTTATATTTTGATTCACCAAGTTGATAGTCAACCAAAGGTTTACCATTTGATTTTCCAGTCTTGACAGCAACAATCTCATCATTGCGATTACTGTCAATCACGACAATTTTTCTATATAAGTCATTTGGATCTGGATGTTCTGGATGAATGATTTTATCTTTACCACCTTCCAAAAACTCATCTCTTGTTTGCAAAGTACGACCGTTTTCTATTTTTTTAGATACATTTTTAGAATTTTTTCTACTAGGTCTCGCTCTATATTTTATTGGCGTTGTTTTCTTCTTTGATTGTTTCAATATTATTTTCTCCTTAAGTATTTTTACATGTACCATAGGGGCTTATTTTAAGCCCCTAAAGTAACATTATATTGGTTTATTTATTTTCAGGTGTTTCTACATCTTCTGTAGATTTATCTTCAACTTCTGGAGTTTTTTCATCTTCAGAAGTACCAGGCTTTTCTGATTCGTCTTGTTTTTCATCAGTTCCTGGTTTTTCTTCAGCACCAGGTGTTTGTTCTTCACCTGGGTTTTCTTCACTTTGGTCAGGAGTTGCTGGTGCTTCGATTTGAGAACCATTTTTAAATAAGTTCTTAGCTTCTCCTGATTTGATATGTATAGTTGTATTTACTGCAGTGCAAGCAATCAATCCAAGCATTACTAATGCAGTTGTTAATTTTCCGATAAATTTCATAAAATATTTTCTCCTTGTAGTTTATTTGCATTTTAGGTTAAATGCAGAAACCAAAACACAATAATGTAGAGCTACTTCCATCAATTTCCCAGCCACCAGCAGAAATTTCTGCCTGATATCCCCCGGTATAATCTCTAGAAAGGATATTTCCATCGATGTCAATATATAGATCATTTTTCTTGAAATAATCATATTGAGTAGATCTATCGCTTAATTTGTTATCGCCACAAACTTCGTTAACGCTAAACAAGAATAAATCACAGTTAACAATTTTAACATCGTTATCTGAGTCTGTAGGATATGCAGTACAACAACCTTTAGAAACTGTTTTTATGTTCTGTTTTAATTCTGTAGGTAAATTGCTTAAGATATTTGGCAATATTGTTTTTTCATATGAACTACCAACATATTTATAACCACCATTTGTATTTGAATTATATACATAACCATTTTTACCAGTCACATATCCTTTTAGTCCGATTGAGATACCAGCTTTACCAGTTCCGTCAGCAAGGTCATCGTGATTAAATCCAAGAATTACAAAGGTTAACTCCTGTTTAACCCCTTCAATGGTTGCAGTAATTGTTTTTTCATCGCCTACATTTAAGTATGTACTTGCTTCACCACTTGCAGATAAGTTAGATATTTCGTCCCAACTCATTGTTGAAAAAGTTTTTATTGTAAAGTCTGCAACGAAAGTTGTATCACCATAAACTTGATAAGTAGTAGGGTCAACAAAACTGCCGTTAAGTTTCCAGCCATTAAAAGTCTTAACTGGTGTAGATTCTACTTCTGGTATTTCACTTATCATCGAACCATTCTTAACTTTGTAAGTAGTATTCTCTTCGCCGTTAACAAAAGTGACGGTGTAAGTTTTTGAAAATACTGCATAATATGTAACATTTGATGTTACTGGTGTAGTCGTTATGTCGTTGATGATATCTACTCCATTTGACGACCATCCTTCAAAAACATATCCTTCCTTTGTTGGATTTGAAGGTAATGTCGGATACGCTCCTGATTCAATAATCTTTGAATCAACAACTTCGTTATCTACCATAAATTTAACATCGTATTTGTATGTGAAGTCTGCTACAACTTTTGTGTTAACATCAAAATTATAATTACTTAAATCAATAGTTTGTCCATTTACTGTCCAACCATTGAATATTCTGTAAGTTGTACTAGCAGGTGTTGTTACAGAGCATTTTGAACCTTTATTTACAATTTGTATATTGTAAACACTTCCAGCAACTTCAAAAGTTATAACTACTTGAGTTTCGTTTTGAAGGCTCGAAATATAAGTCTCATAATAATTAATGCTTGCTTGCAATTCTGCAATCTTGTTGTTTAACGCATTTATCTGACCACTAGCAGTTTGGGAATTTGAAGTCATATCATTAATTTGTTGTTTTAAATTGCTAATTTGAGCATTAAGACTAGCAATTGTACTTAAATTTAAATCGTTAGTTGTTTGAAGTTGTGTTACAAGATTTTGAAGATTGTCCACTTGAGTATTTAATTGATTAATTAACTCTGTGTTATTACCATCTTGCTTATTCAAATCTTCAATTTGCTTATTCAAATCTTCAATTTGCTTTTCATACTCAGCAATCTTATTGTAATTATCCCAATACTCATTACTTACATTTGTGTACTTCTTATTAAGTTCATCAAGTTGAGTATTAAGTTCATCAAGTTTTAATTGTAAATCTTCTCTTTCTATTACGATTTGGTCACGCTCTGCCAATACTTGATTTAAACTTGCTTCAGTTTTTCTTAAATTTTGAGTTAGTTCTTTAATTGCATTTTGATACACTAAACTATCTCCAAGGCCTTCCTGGTATGCCTGGTCGACTTTTTCTTGAACCTGGTCTTGTGTAAAAAGATTTTGACCTTTTAAACCGGCCTTTATTGACCACCAGTTAGTACCAATAAGATATGCCGAAGTACCTAGCAACAAGGTAAGGCTCGCAGTTGTCATTCCAACAGCAATTTTTTTACCTATACCTTTTTTAGTATTTTTTTGTACTTTGTTATTTGCCATAATTTCTCCTTATTAATTTAATTTAGAATAGATAATTTTCAAATTTAGTCCATTGTTATCTATGTAATTACTCCAGTACGCTACTGCTTCTTTTCCACCACGAGATTCAAATTTAACTTCTGTCTTGTTAGTGAAAAATTGGAGTGTGATATATAAAGTGTCGTCTATAGTAACATTGCCTTCGATATCGTAATACTTGCGTCTAAAACTAGATTTAAGGTATCCAGCACCTGTTTCGTTATAGCAACAAGGATTATTGTTGATTAACAATTCATAACTGTTTTTAGTTCCGTCATAGTCATTAACTGCTTTAATTGTGATCTGATAATCATAAAAACCGGTTTTTTCGTTCTTCTGCAAATTTGCTGTACTAAAGTCTTTTTCAATGTCAACAGCACTGGCAAAATACTTATCTTCCGTGGAGAAACCAATCGAACCTGATTTGGCAGTAAAAACCTTTATTAAGTCCATTGTCATATATATTGCTGTTACAATTATGATTAAGCAAATCGCATAACCCCACCATTTCATTCCTTTTGCTTTATTCATATAACGCTCCTACTAGACTTACATTATTGGTCTTAATATCATTAATTTCTAATCCTGTATTCTTTAAAGCAGAGTTTAATATTTCAAACTCCACAGGAGTAGAAGAAGTTATTGATATTTCATCAATCTTTATGCCCAAAAGAGCATAATAATTGAAACCTTTAATTTCTGTATTATCTAGATTTAAGTTAATTAAAACATAGATATCTTCATAACGACTGAAGTAATTAATCAATTCAGATTTAAGAGTTAAATAACCTTCATCATTATTAAAATTATCTTGTGTTAGAACAACTACTGCTTGCGATTTCCAATACGCAACATCTTCAACATCAGATGTGTTGTATTTGGAATCATTAGCAACTACACCAAATATACTTTGACGATTACTGGTTACACCACGGTCTTCAATATGGATTTTGGCTTCGATGTAAATCTTATTCTTATCTGCAATGTCAAGGGCGTCAAATTGTTGAGTTTCTTCGTTATACCTGGATATTCCAAAAAACTCGCCGAGTGGGAAGTTAATAACATAGTCACCAGTATCCATACTTTCACACGCTTCGGACATCGCTACAAATAAAGCTGTTGGATCGCTTACATAATTTTTCTTTATCCATAAAGAGTTTTTAGAATTTAAGACATTGTTTTCAAAGTGAAGTTGATAAATTTTATCTTCAATTTGAATAACATAATAATCTCTTTCACTTATGTTTTCAATAGCTTTATATGTGTAACTGTTTCTATCACGATTGTAGTAATAATGGTCTGAAGTAAATTGTTGTTTATATACATATTCACTTGAGAATATCCACCAGCCATTTTGACTAACTTTCACGGATTTTGTGTTTATATCTCCGATTGTCTGTATCCCGGTCGAAAACTCTGTATTAAGACTTTCACTTGTGTAATATGTAAGTTTTAATTCGTTTAGCTCTTCGCCATTGGATTTACCACGAAGTTGATTAAACTCCATAACATACTTTTTGCTCCCAGCACCGATGGTGTTAATTTGAGCCGTAAATGTAGTTGTAGGTTGCACATTAAAAAATGAAAACCAAATCCATACGCCAATAACAATTAATGAGATAATTGTTAAGGTTAATGTTAAACCGGAGATTAATTGACTAAAATTGAAACTGTTATCATATTCTATTTGATTGTTGTTTCTTTTTTCCATTTGTTACTCCTTAAAATTTTTATAAATAAAATTGAATTGTTAGATGCCCTATACCCCCTACACTATTTTTAAAATATCTCTGACATTTCTTCTATAAATCTCTTTTGACATTTAACTACACTGTTTTCTAAAACAGGTTTGTTATACTTTCGATTAATGTTTTCTTGAAAGGTTACTAATTCAAGATTTGATTGCATATTGTTAAGTTTATTTCCGTCCCTGTGGTCTATTGTCAATCCCATATCAGATAACAATGCTTTAGGTGAAATTCTTTTACCATTACAATCGCCAAACATATATACGACTGCTATATGTGTAAAGCTTATAATTCTACCATCTTTTGTTTTTGCATTAAGTCTAAGATATCCAGAATTGTTTGGATTCTGTTTTACAATTTTCATAGATTTAAGCGAGAACCATCTTCCATAATTGGATAAAAGATATCTTGAATTAAACTTTGCCCACTTCTCATTCAAATATGTCTTCATCTTCTTTTTTCAACCCACCTTCAAACCATTTTTGTTTAATGCATTGTGTGTATTGTGATACATCGCTTAAATTAAAATCACTTGCTGTGTTTAATAATTTTTCAATCACTTTTAAAAAATCATCTTTAAGTTCTTTTAATTTTGGTAGAACTGATTGCAAATCATTTAAAGTAGTTAAGCAAGTGCTACAGATAAAGTCTTTATTATCACACTCTATTTGATTAATTTCTTCTTCTATATCTTCAACTATTTTATTTAACATTGTTAGTTCCACCTTACCAAATTTCTTAAAACTTCAATTCTTGATTTAACGAACTCTGCTTCACTCTTCTTATCCAAATATTCTTTTACAGTCATTTTACATATCTCCTTTGTAAAAAATTAATATTGTCTATCATCTCTTCAACAACTTCATTTGTATTTTCAAAATTAGTGTCTAATAAGTTTGATTTCATTACATCAATATTTTTAATAAAGCTATAGCAACTATCCATTTTATTTTCTTTTAAAAAACTGTATTTTAAGTTGTTAATAACATTGATTGAATAATTAATTTGACGATTAATACTAATTGCGTCACTATCTAAAGAATCTTCAAATAGTGTTTTATACTTAATCAATCTTTCTTTAAAACTTAATTTTTTCATAACTTCACCTTACATATTGCTACATTTTCTTGCCAGGTATCTTGTATGTTAGATATCCAACCACAATGTATTGACTTTAGACTTCCATCTGGTCTTATAAATTCTTGCAAATCTTTACCAAAATATATTTTTTCAAAATTACCAATCTTGCCTTTACCATTTTTAAAGCAATATCTCATTACATCACTCACAACTATAATAAAATCAATTTTTAAATTAAATAAATGATTAATAAATTCATTGATTTGTGAGAAAGGTGGATTGGTTACAACAATATCGTAATTAGCATAATTAACATTACGCCAGTCTTTATCACTACATTTAACATCATAATAACAGTCCTTTAAGTATCTATAAATATTGCTATTTTTGTTATCGCAAGGACAGATTATTCTTTTACCACGAAGGTCATACTTGTGAAGTTCTCTTACAGCGTCTTTATACTGCGTGTAGAACTCATCATCTAAAGTTACTCTTTTACACGATTTAATCTCTTGCATGTACTGTATGCTCCTTTAGATAATTAAGACTGTTTAATATCGCTTCAAGTGCGTCATACACACTTAAAAAGTTAAAAATTTTTAATTGATTTTTTAAACTATTAACCATTAAATTAACTTTGCTTTTGCTTTGTTCATCCATACATTCTTTTTGATATCGATTATTAAGAACTCCAAGTACTTTAATGCCGTATCTAGTAATATAATTGATATCTTCAAACTCTCTACACTTTCTAGAATCAAAAGTAAAAAGTGATTGGAAGTATGCTATATAATCGTCTAACTGTTTCTTAAAATTATTATCTTTCATAACTCTTTATCCTTTTCCTATGTTTATTTGTGACAAGACCAGGAATCGAACCCAGTCAAAACTTACCAAGTTTGCCATAATAAGGCCCGGAGTATAATGCATAAGGGCCTTATATATAAGAGTTACATACGACTTTAAAACTATCTTTTAATAAAACCACCCCCCCCTTTATATTGCGATTTTTAATTGGTCGGGATTGCAGGGTTTCTAGCCCCACTAATCCCACGAAAACAAGATTTAATGGCAAGGAAGATTAAATCTTGTTTAAATCATCACAAATAATTATCAAAAACATAATAGGAGATTAAGGAAAGACTTTTACCATACCAAACCTTGCCGAGCATACAACACTTCTGCTCCTTGACCTAAATGCTTGTCCAGTGTTGTTAATTATTTAGGTCGTGCTTTAATCTCCACATTGTTAATTACAATTTGCTATCTTCTACCCTTTTAAGTTCCATCTTAAAAATTTGTTTCTTACGATAGATTTCATTAAGCCTTTTTTGTTTTTGTCTGCGTTCATTAAAGCCCATATTAAAAGTTAAATCGAAGTCTCGAAGTAATTCGAGATTGTCTTCAGCTTTAAGGATAATTTTGTCTAACTTCATTAACTCTTCATAAGGAAGTTTTAAGCCGTCATTAAAAGTGACTGTTATTTTAAAATTAAAAACATTTCTTTTTGCCATATACTCTCCTTATGATATTTTTGTAAATTTAGTTAATTTTTTTTGAACGCTAGAACTATTTCTTCTATGGGTATTCCAAAAGTTTCACTCATTTTTATAATCGCATTAAGTGATGGTTCGCATTTCCCTTTGCACCATTTCGATACTAATTGTTGAGAAATATCTAATGCTTTTGCTATTTGAACTTGTTTTATTGATTTTGTTTTAAGAAATTTTACAAACAATCTATTTTCAACCTCTGGTTTAATTTTTATTAAAATAACACAACCTTTGGTTCATAGTCAATACATTTTAGACTATTTTTCCATTTTTTTAATAGTTTTTTGTCTTGTGAGTTCAATTTTTGTATAGTATAATTATAAAAAATAAACAAAAGGTTGATTTTTTATGGAACAATTACAAGAAAGACTAAAAAAATTACGAAAAGATAAAAAACTTACTCAAACTGATGTAGCATCATATTTAGGACTAACCACTTCAGCTGTTTATAAATATGAAATGGGAAAAGCAGAACCAAATAGTGAAACATTACAAAACTATGCAAAATTATTCAATGTATCATTAGATTATTTATTAACAGGTGTTGAAGATAAAAAAATAAATCTAGGTTTCAAAATTCCTGTATTAGGAACAATCCCTGCTGGGATACCTATAGAAGCTGTAGAAGAAATATTAGACTATGAAGAAATACCACAAGAATGGACTACCCAGGGCGAATACTTTGGACTTAAAGTTAAAGGCAATAGTATGGAGCCAAGAATAATGAATGGCGATGTAGTAATCTGTAGAAAACAAGACAATGCAGATAGTGGTGATATCTGTGTAATAATGGTCAATGGCAATGACGCTACACTTAAGCAAATCAAAAAAGATACTAACGGCATTGCGTTAGTACCTTTCAATCAAAACTACTCCCCTATGTTCTATAACAACGAACAAATCGCAACCTTACCAGTTAGAATAATTGGTAAAGTAGTTGAACTCAGGGGTAAGTTTTAATTATTAGTTGATAAAAAATCAAGGATTTATTATTCTATCCGATTTAAACCTAGTTTATATAATATATTAATATATAATATAAATACGCATGCGTGATAAATAATATATATTTAAAATATTTTTAATATTATTAATATACTATTACCGGCAGAATTCTGCCGTAGCAGTGGAAAAATTTTGCCGTAGTTTTTGGCATATTGAAAAATCTACGGCAAAATTTTGCCGATAATACTAAATCTTTACTACTAATAGTCTATATATATAATATATATAAGGAAATTATGAAAGCAGGAATTTATTGTAGAGTAAGCACTTTAGAGCAAGCAGAACAAGGATATAGTTTAATAGCACAGCAAGAAAAATTAGAAGCGTATGCCAAAGGTATGGGCTATTCTATTTTTAATGTCTATGTTGATGATGGTTATAGTGGTAAATCACTTACTCGTCCAGCAATAACCAAATTGATTGAAGATGTTAAGAATTATAAAGTCAATATTGTATTAATATATAAACTAGATAGATTAAGTAGAAAAGTTAAAGATGTATTGGAATTAGTTGAGTTATTTGAAAAGTATAATGTAAGTCTATTTAGTCTTACAGAGAATCTAGATTTGAGTTCACCTTTTGGAAGAGCTGCTTTGAAAATGAGTGCAACATTTAGCGAACTTGAGCGTGAGACAATCGTTGAGCGTATGAAGATGGGTAAATTGCAAAGAGCGAAGTCAGGAAGAGCTATGCGTACTTCCACCCTACCGATTGGTTATGATTATGACACGCAGAACGAGAGATTCGTACCTAATCCAGCCGAAAAGGAACAAGTCGAGAAAATATATGAGCTTTACCTTAAAGGCTGGAATTTTGCCAATTTGAGTGCGTATATGCATAAGAATTATAAAAATAGATATGGAAGTTATAATAATAGGACTGCTGTGGCCAAAGTAATCGACAATCCTTTCTCTTGTGGATATTACTGGTATAATGGCGAACTATACAAGGCAACCAACATCGAACCTATAATTAGTTATGAAACCTGGCTTAAAGCAGAGTGTATGAGACTTAACGCAAAGCAGAAAGGTTTTAGACCCGGTTCTCCTTACCTACTTACTGGTCTTATTTGGTGTGGCGAATGTGGTGAAAGATATGTAAGTAAAAAGTATGACCAGGTTCAGACAAACAAGAATGGTAAGCAAAGAGAATATCACAGATTGTGTTATGGTTGTTCAAATCGAGTTAAGCGAGATAAGAATTATAACAAGCACGAACATAAATGCGAAAATATAATCATATCACAATCAGAATTAGACGCCATAGTAGTTGATTTTATAAAGAGAATTAAAATAACCGGTTTCGATTGTGTAGTTGAAGATAATGGATTATCGGTCGTTATGGAAAAAATTAACGAGTTAAATGTAAAAAGAGAAAAGAATATTGACCTATACACAGACGGTCTTATCAGCAAAGAATCACTTAAAATTAGACTAGATGAAATTGATAAAAAAATTGAAATGAACGAAAAGTTTTTGCAAGAGAAAAAATCGAATGTAGCTGAAGCACCAAGCATTGATGTTAATCAAATCAATGAGAAGTTGGATAAATGGGACGAATTGGAACTATATGAGAAAAGAACCTTGTTAAAACTAATCGTAGATAAAATTGTTATTAATAAAGAGAAAATCGATATAAATTTGAAAGCAAGATATTGTGTAAAATAAAAAAATAACACAATATCTTGTGTTATTTGCTGTATACCCTTTTGTTGCCCCTGTATACGTCGCTGCGCAGGGCAAAAAAGACCAACCTATCGTTTTTGGACAATTAACAAAACGTGATGGTTCATTCCTAGTAGGAAGAAAAAATATTGACAATTTTGACTGGAAATCACTTGAAGGTAGCAATATTATTGCTGGTAGACGTGGTGGTGTTCCGGCAATGACATTAGAATACGCATTAAGAAAAAATGGATTAATTAATGGTACTAACATCACTCTTAATTATGATATTGAATTTAACAACACTACTACTGCTTTCCAAGGTGGCACTGGTGACTATGTAACCGCATTCGAACCGGCAGCGAGTACATTAGTTGAAAGTGGCAATGCTTACATTGTGGCAAGTGTGGGTGAAGAAGCCGGTGAAGTGCCTTTTACCTGCTTTATGGCTAATCAAAGTTTTATCAATAAAAATACTAAAAAAGTAAAAGCATTTTTACGTGCTGTAATGAAAGGATATGAATATATTCAAACTGCACCAATAGATGATGTTGTAGACGCTCTAGCACCATCTTTTGATACCAGCAGTAAAGAAAGTATAAAGAAATGTATAGAAAGTTACAAACGCATAGATGCATGGGTTGATACACCCGTTATGACTCTTGACGCATACAACAGATTAATTACTATTATGACTGAAGCCAACGAATTAGATAAACCAATTGAGTTCGAGAAAATAGTAGACAATACTATAGCAGAAGAATTAGTTAAAGAATTAAATAATAAAAAGTAATTTTAGTTTACAAAAAGCATACTGTATAAGTATGCTTTTTGTAATCACAATTTAATTATCAAAAAAATATAAGCAAAAGATTAATGGTTACTTCCCCTTCTCTTTCAATACAGAAAGTATTTCGTTTATTCTGCTATCCAACAAAGTGTGGCCATGTGTATATTTCCCCTTTAAAGTCCATTTAGAAATACTTTTATTAGGTTTACAAATATGTTCTTTAGATTTAAGTAAATTGATATTTGAATCTTTCAAAATATGTTCATACAGGAATATAGCATAACGATATTCTTTATTATATACAATCTCGCCATTAAGTTTTTTCTGCATTAGAATTATTGGTCGAGAGTCACAAGATTTAATAGAAGATGTTTTTATAACAAAACATGAATTACAATATGGCAGAATTTCAATTAGACTTTGTCTATCGGTACTATACATATTATTAAGTGCTTTTTCATTAAGTTCAACACTTTCAGTCCCATGTCCACCTTCTGCTTTCCTTTTAAGTACCATCTCTAAATTTTCTTTTGGATTGTGTTTGGTTAAATATATCAAACAAATACAATAGCCATATATCGTTTTCATTTCTTTTATAAACTTTGTATAGTTGACATCAAAATTGGCTGATTCAATTAAAAAAGAACAGCCCTTTTTCAACAATTTTACTTTAAAAGCAATTTCTTCACCTAATGACATAGAAATATTGGAATAATGCCTATTAATAAATGGGACAAAATAATCAGTACTATTGCCAAAAATATTAAGTTTATACATATTGGCTATAAAAGTACTTTTACCAGAACCAGATGGTCCAACCAAAATATAAACTGTTTTATCCTGTACATAAATATTAGTATTATTACTAATTTTGGCATATTGCAAAATAGTTTTAGTGGTCTCGGCATTAGTAAATGGCACAAAGTTATCTATTAAATTATATATTAAATTTTCATTAATCATAGTGCTCTCTTTTTTTTTATTTTAACATAACTATCTACATTAATCAATTGCTAACACATTTACTTTACAATATATACCCGACACGTTATTAGCAAAATACATAATTAAGTATCTATATATTAAAGACTTTAACATATTTAATGTATTAAAAATATAATGAAGTATAATAGAACAATATCTATTATCTTAACAAAATATTTTCAGCGTTAGCGATAAAATTAGCATAAATACACGAGAGCATTTACTAAACATTTTAGTAAATCTTAATTGTGTGTAAGTGCAATTAACAAGGAGAAATATGTTAGAACTTAAAAATGTTGCATTGAATTATTACAGTAAAAATGGTGAAACAATGGCTTTAAAAGATATAAGTTTTACAATTAATAAAGGTGAACTAATATCTATAGTGGGTCCGTCCGGTTGTGGTAAAACCACTATTTTATCTCTAATATCTGGATTGATTAAACCAACTAAAGGCAAAATAACAATAAACAATAATGATGTGACCCCTGATGATAGCGGATATATGTTCCAAAAAGACCATTTATTTGATTGGAGAACAATTGAAAAAAATGTATGTTTAGGATTAGAAATTAAAAAGAACAAAAACAAAAATATTACCAAGGAAATGAAAAAACAATTGTATCAATCAAATACCGAATATGCCCTTAATTTATTAAAGAAATATGGGCTATGGGAATTTAAGAATAAATACCCTAACCAATTATCTGGCGGTATGCGTCAAAGAGTATCATTAATAAGAACATTGGCTTTAAAACCAGAAATACTATTATTAGACGAACCTTTTTCTGCTCTGGACTTTCAAACAAGATTAAACCTATGTGATGATGTATACAAAATACTTAAATCCGAAAATAAGACTGCAATACTTGTAACACACGACATTCAAGAAGCCATAAGTATGTCTGACAGAATAATCGTATTATCAAAAAGACCAGCAGTAGTTAAAAATATACACACAATATCTTTAAAAGCAGATACCCCACTTAAACGAAGAGAAGAACCAGAATTCAATGCTTACTTTAATATTATCTGGAAGGAACTGACATGAAA
>ERZ808245.680-NODE-680-length-15900-cov-4.117577_pt1 | contig 15900 bp, 19 predicted proteins | sample MGYA00521243_ERZ808245 | MGnify/ENA primary metagenome ERZ808245 (study PRJEB31516, sample SAMN03275576) | gut metagenome | biome: mammalia-associated habitat; material: feces | host: Papio cynocephalus | place: Kenya | collected 2012-07-07 ... | reverse complement strand
CATCGGAATACACAAAAATCCTAAAATGACCATATGTGTATGCACGCATATACGCGCGCGGTAAATTGTAGAGAAGGGAGGCGGTCAACATGGGAAGACCGGCGAAAAGCGCGGAAATGCGCACCGGGCATATGACAAAATCAGAGCGAGAAGGACGTGAAATCGCGCAGAACGCCGTCCGCGGGAACGCGGATAAGATCAAGCCGCCGTCTCATCTGACGAAGGAACAGCGGGCGATATTCAAGAAGATCGTCGGCGAGCTGAAGGAGTCGGGGATTCTTTCGAACCTCGACGTCTACGTCCTCGGCAACTGCGCTATCGCCATTGACCGGGTACGCGAGTACGACCGGATGATTGCAGAGAAACCGGAGCTGCTGCTTGATAAGGACGCGATACGGAATCGCAACACCTGCGTCAGCGAGTTCTACCGCTGCTGCAACGAGCTTTGTCTGTCTCCGCAGGCTCGCGCGAAGATCGGTGCGGCGAACCTCGTCAAGCGTCAGGCGGCGGCTGATCCGATCGCTCAGGCACTCGGAGGCGGAACTTGATACAGAATCATCCATCGTACATCTACGCGAAGCGCGTCTCCAGCCGCGAACTGAATTCGCCGAAATACGTGATAAAGCAGGCGGCTGAGTTCCTGCGCATCGCCGACGGCGAGGACAGGAAGTACATGATAGATGAGCATCGCGTGAGTCAGATCGACAATCTCCTGAAGCTCTTTATCATGCCTGTCGGAGTAAAGTCCGGAACACCGATCTATGAATGCTCGACCGGGTATCAGTGGCTCGTCTATGTGGCGTCGCTCGCGGTCGTCCGGCGTGACGACATGGCACAGAGACGCTATCAGACGGTCATTCTTGAAATCTGCCGGAAGAACTTCAAGACCTTTACGGTCGCGACGATGTTCTTGCTCCTATTCTTCACCGAGCCGAAGCTCTCGGAGTTTTACTCAGTCGCTCCGGACGGAACACTTTCACGCGAAGTCCGCGAGGCGTTCAGCAAAATAATCGCCTCGTCCCCGGCTCTCTGCGGGAATCCAGATGAGGGGATCGCGGCGAAGTTTCGCGTTCTGCGCGACTATGTGACCTGCATTCCGATGCAGAGCAGATTCACGCCGCTCGCCTACTCCACGAGCCGCATGGACGGTCGTCAGCCGAACGTTTTCCTCGCCGATGAGGTCGGCGCGCTCCCGACGTCATATCCGATCGAGGCTATGCGTTCGGGACAGATACTATTAAAAAACAAGCTCGGCTTTATCATCTCGACCAAGTACCCGACCTTCGATAATCCTTTCGAGGAGGAAGTCGGGTACGCGAAAAAGGTGCTTGACGGCATTATCGACGACGAGACCGTCTTTGCCCTGCTTTACGAGCCGGACAAGACCACCGGATGGGAGACCGACGATGGAATTCTCGAACAGGCGAACCCGGTCGTCTTCGACAATCCGGCGGTCATGGAAGACCTCAAAAAGAAGCGCGCGAAGGCTCTCGAACAGCCGTCGATACGCGAGAACTTCGTTACGAAGCACTGCAATATCATCTATCAGGGAATCGGAACAGAATCCTATATCGACGTCTCGCTCGTCCGGAAATGCGCGGTCGAGAGCATTGACTTCTCAGGCAAGACGGTTTATGTCGGCGAAGACTTATCAATGTCGAACGACAACACATCGACGATGTTCGTCGCGTATGACGCCGAGAGGGACGTCATACAGATCGGCGGGATGGCGTTCATCCCGGCGGACAAAGAGGAGATCAAGACAAAGACCGAGAGATTCGATTATCACGAGGCGATAAAAGCCGGAGAGTGTACCGCGTGCGGCGGCATGACAATCGCCTATGATGTGGTTGAGGACTGGACGCTCAAGATACCTGAACGCTTCGGCGCGAAGATCGGCGCGATAGGCTACGACCGATATAACGCTATTTCATCGGCTCAGAAGTGGGAAACCGCCGGAGAGCTGACCGTCGAGATAAAGCAGCACTCTTCAGTGCTTCATCCGGCGACGAAGCTGCTGTCAGAGTATATCGAGAACGGCAAGGTCGAGTATGTACACAACAAGCTGCTTGAAGTCAACTTTCAGAACGCGAGATGCGTCTATGACACAAATCTCAACCGATACGTCAACAAGAAACGCTCAAACGGCAAGGTGGATATGGTCGTCGCGCTGATAAACGCGGTCTACCTGCTGATGGAAAACGAACTTCTCGCGCCGGACAGCTTCGGCGCGCAATGGTAGGAGGTGATAACATGGGAATATTCAAAAGAGCGAAGCGAGCCGAAGAGGGCTTCATCGACGCCGATGTTCTGCTGACCAAGCTCGGCGACGACACTGTGACCGAACAGATCGCTTTGCAGATTCCGGCTATCGCTTCTTCAGTCGACTGGATCGCGTCGCGGATAAAATCACTGCCGATAAAGCTCTATGAGGAGAGGGACGGCAAAACCGAGGAGATCACCGACGATTATCGTCTGAAGCTCCTCAACGACGAGAACGACTACGACACGATGACCGCCGCCGAGATGAAGGAGGCAATGGTGCGCGACTATCTGCTCTGCGGACGCGCGTATGCCTTTATTGACTGGGATCTGAACCGTGTAAGGGCTTTGCACTATGTCCGCGCCGGAGACGTGAGCTACAATCTGCCGCTCGATCCGATCTACCGCTCGGCGAGCTACTACATAGGCGGAAAGGAATACCGTCCGTATCAGCTCCTTCGGCTTCTCAGGCATACCCGCGACGGCGTGTCGGGAAAGTCGATACTTTCCGAGAGTCCGACGCTCATATCGGTCGCTTACAAAACGCTCCTCTTTGAGCGCAAGCTCGTCGCGTCGGGTGGATGCCGGAAGGCGTATATCAAGTCGGAGAAACCGCTCGCACGGAATGCGCTTGACGACCTGAAAGAGGGATGGAAAAAACTCTGGACACTCGATGGCGACGCGGCAATCACGCTCAACGCCGGAGTGGACGTCAAGGAGGCGGCGTCATCTCCGACCGAGCTACAGCTCAACGAGAACAAGATAACGAACTCAGGGCAGATATACGAGGCTCTGGGACTCTCGTCCGAGATAATCCGCGGCACGGCGACCGACGAGCAGATCGCGCACGCGGTCGAGAGCGTCATCATTCCGATAGTCTCAGACTTTCAGGCGATACTCAACCGGAATCTGCTTCTCGAAAACGAGAAAGACAGACTCTATTTCGCGTTCGACCTGAAAGAACTGCTCCGCGGCGATATTGTGAAGCGGTATCAGGCGTACAAAGTCGCGCTCGAATCGAACTTCATGCAGCTCGACGAGGTGCGATACGCCGAGGATCTTCCGCCGCTCGGGTTCAATTATCTGCGGCTCGGGCTTAACGATGTTCTGTTCGACGCGAAGACGAAAACAATCTACACACCAAACATGAACGCTTTCGCTAAGCTTGATGGCAAGACAAAGATTGAAGGAGGTGAAGAAAATGAGAGTGGAGATAAGAGCTGACAATAAAGTTCACATCGAGGGATATGTCAACGCCGTCGGCAGGGATTCACGACCGCTGCCGTCGCCGAAGGGCAAATTCGTCGAACAGGTCGCGCCGGGCGTGTTTAATCGTGCCTGCGCCGCGAAAAAGCCAAAAGTGATGCTCGATCATCGCCGTGTGCTTGACGCCGACGCGACATTCCGCGAGGACAATATCGGACTGCACATCTCAGCCGACATAACCGACAAGGAAGTCGCTGAGAAAGCGCGCCGGAAGGAGCTCCGCGGATGGTCGTTCGGGTTCTCGCTGAATCCCGGCGGCGAAAGCTGGGACGACAGTGCGAAGCCATTTCCCCGCCGGACTCTGACCGACATAAACCTCGCTGAGGTGTCGCTCATCGACAGCAGTATGACGCCCTGCTATGTCGGGACGTCGGTCGAGACCCGGGCGGAAGGCGAGATCACGACCGAACTCAGATCGGCGGTCGATGAAGAAACCGAAACCGTAGATACCGACATCAGAATCAAAAACGAGCTGCTCGCAAAGCAGTTTGAATTATTTGCAGAAAGGAATATGATATGAAAATCAAGGAACTTATCGAAAAGAGAAACAACCTCCTCACCAGAATGAAGGCGATCCTCGACAAGGCATCGACCGAAACCCGCGCTATGAGCGACGAGGAGAACACCGAGTACCAGAACGCGAAGAAGGAGGTCGAGCGTCTTCGTCTGACCATAGTCGAGATGCAGGACGCCGAGCGCCGCGGAGCTTCGAGCGAGGAGACGAACGACAACGGTCAGGCTGGCGGTCAGACCGACGAGCAGAGAGCCGAGGCTGAAATGCACGACTTCGCGAGCTACATCCGCGGCGTCGCTAACCGCCTTGAGACGAGAACCGGCGAGCAGAACGTGTCTATGTCGAACAACACCGCGGTCATTCCGGTGTCCATCGCAAACCGCATTATCACAAAAATACAGGATATCTGCCCGATATTCAAAGGCGCGACGCAGTATCACGTCAAGGGCAAGCTCAGAGTCCCGAAGTGGACCGACGCGAACTCCACTCACAACATCACCTGCGGCTACGCGACCGAGTTCACCGACCTTGCCGCCGACGCCGGAAAGTTCGATTCGGTCGACCTTGAAGGCTACCTCATGGGCGCGCTGACTCTGATCGGCAGATCGGTCGTCAACAACGCTGATATTGACGTCGTAAATTTCGTCATCGGGCAGATGGCGGAGGTCGCGGCAAGAAAGATCGAGAAAGAGTGCCTTGTCGGTACCGGCTCATCGGCTATGACCGGAGCGACCACTACCAGCACCGGAATCACCGCGGCGTCCGCGACAGCTGTCACCGCTGACGAGCTTATCTCGCTTCAGGCGAAGATCAAGCAGGGTTATCAGAAGAACGCCTGCTGGACGATGCACTCGGACACCTTCACCGCGATAAAGAAGCTCAAGGACACCACGAACCGCTACCTGCTTCAGGAGGATTTCAGCTCCGACCTTCCGTTCAGACTTCTCGGCAAGCCTGTGAATCTGTCGGATAATATGCCCACTATGGCGGCAAGCGCGACACCGATTCTCTACGGCGATTATTCCGGACTGTCGGTCAACATCCGCGAAGAGCCGTCGGTTGAGGTGCTTCGCGAGAAATACGCGACACAGCACGCGCTCGGCGTCGTCATGTGGTTCGAGATGGACTCCAAGGTCACAGACGAGCAGAAACTCGCGGTTCTCACCATGAAGGCGTCCTGACAAATGGTCAGCATGATCACCGCGGCTGAACTGCTCGATTATGTCCGCGAGGATAACCCCGACGAGGTGGCGGTCGGGCAGATCGAGCAGATGAAAAAAGCCGCTGTCGGCTACATGACGGCGTACACCGGGCAGAGCGCGGAATATCTCGACGAACACGACGAGTTTGACGCCGTTCTGATGGTACTTGTCGCCGATATGTACGACAACCGTTCGCTGGTAGTCGACAGCGACAAGCAGAATCCGTTCGTCATGTCGGTGCTTGATATGCACAGGGTGAATCTGATATGATTAAATCCATGTCAACAAGGCTCAGAAACCGTGTCGAGGTCTGGGGGCGGAAAACCGCCCTCAACGCCCTCGGCGAAACCGACGGAGAAGAACAGAAGCTCGCGGCGCTGTGGTGTGATATTGTCCCGAAGTCCGGACGCGTCGAGCAAATCGGGGATGTTCCGGCGGCAATATACGAAAGCATAACGCATGAGGTGACATTCAGAAGATCCGCCGTAAAGCAGTTAAACGAGAAATATCATCTCAGAATCGGAGACGAACGGCTCGAAATACAGTATATCATGCCGCATTACAACGAGCCGGATAAGATTGTCGCTTATTGCCGGGAGGTAAGAAATCTGTGAGTTACGGCATATCAATCGACGAGTACCGCAACCGCATGATGAAGCTTGCGGAAGAAACAATTCCGAAAGAGTCAAAGAAGATACTCGCTACCGAAACGCGCAAACTCAGGCGTCGCTTAAACAGCTACTCCAAGCAGAACGTACCCGTGTCACGTATCGATGAAAACGATGATAGCGGCGTCGGAAACATCCACAAAAAGTACCATACGCACTTCAAGACCGGTAAAACATACCGATATAATGAGGCTCTGTCCAAACGCGTTTTTAACAATTCCGGTCACGGCAAATATGTTGAAAGCGGTCGCAAGATAGCGAAGGGGTACAAGAAAAAGGATGGTTACAAAAACGCGCCCGAAATCGGGCATACGAAGGCTTATAACGTATACAGGAACGTCAAAGCGGAATTTGATTCTGTGTATAAACATGACCTTGAAGCATGGATCGACAAAATGGTCAATGAGGGCAAATTATGATAACAATCGATAAAATCAACGCTATGATCATCGAGAGGGTCCGGACCGTATATCCGAACATTCCGTTCACGGCGCAGGAAAAACTCGAGGAAATCGAGCGTCCGGCGTTCAAGCTGATCATCGACGAATTGCAGAGCGAGAAGTTCGCGGGTAATATGGTCCGCCGCACGTTTCCGGTGGAACTTGTCTACTTCGCGAAGGACAAGCTCAGACCGAAGCTCGAATGTTTCGATGTATATGAGAAGGTCGAACCCGCGCTTTACGAGCTGACAGACAAGCTCAAAGCCGGACTTGTATCGGCAGACGGCGTTCTCACAGTCGATTTTGATGTCACTCAGATTGATGAGATCACTATGATCGATGAGGACCCGGACAGTATCGGGTCGGGTGAAGATATGGAAATCCTTAATACGGAGGTAAATGATCAATGGCAGTAACAATGCCGAAAGTTGAGATAACGTTCTCACAGAGAGCGGCGTCTCTCATAGAGCGCTCCGAGCGCGGTATCGCGGTGCTTATCGTCCGCGACGCGACCGAGGGCGTTGACACAACATTCTACGCGTTTTCAAGCCGTGCGGACGCCGACAAGAAGAGCGCCGAGTTCACGGCAACCAATATGCAGTACATAGACGACGTCTTCGCGCTGAAACAGCCGTATAAGGTATGCGTCGTACGCATAGGAACGTCCGGAACCATTTCCGACGCCACGGCTATCATCGAGAAAAATGTCCGTACCGGCTGGGTGACGGTCGCGGACGGAACCTCGACCGATTTCGCTGCGCTCGTATCGTGGATAGGCACGTGCGAGGGGAACGCGAAGACATACAAGGCTATCGTTCACGGGCTCTCGACGGCGCCGGACAAACGTCACGTCGTGGATTTCGTGAACACCAAAGTCACGTTCTCGGATTCACGCGGTGAAAAGACCGGGCCGGCTTATCTGCCGTCGCTCCTCGGTCTTCTCGCCGGAGCGAACGTCGAGAGCGGAGTGACAAACGCTGTGTGCGGAAATCTCTCCGGCTGTGTCGCTGTCGACAACGCCGACACAGCGGTCGGAGCGGGCAAATTCATCCTTGTTCCGGACGTCGACGCGGTTTACGTCGGAACCGGCGTCAACTCGCTGACAACCACCAACGGCAAGACGCTGACGGAGGACATGAAGTATATCGAGACGGTCGAAGCAATGGATCTCATTGCCGACGATATCCGTGACGAATTCAGAACGAACTATCTCGGCAAGTACAAGAACTGCCTTGACAATCAGATGCTGTTCGTCGCCGCTGTCAGAGGTTATTTCAGCGACCTCGCCGGGTCGCTCATACTCGATAATGAGTACGAAAACACTGTCGATATAGATGTGACCGCACAGCGCGCGGCGTGGGTCGCGTCCGGCAAGACCGAAGCGTCCGAATGGGAGGACGCGAAGGTCCGTCAGATGTCCTTCAAACACACCGTATACCTGACGGCGGATATAAAAATTCTCGGATCGATGGAAAACCTGAAGTTCGAGATAGCCATGGCATAAGGAGGAAAGGCATGGACAAGCTTATACGAATCTTCACCGGCAGCGACGCCGAAGTGTGGCTCGGCGGAGATCAGCTCGCCACACTCAGCAAGATAGACATTTCCGTCAACGGCAAATTCGAGGATGTAACGGTCTGCGGAGATTACCGCACATATCCCGTGTACGGCGGATATTCGGTCGAGGGCAGCGTCACCGTCTACAAGATTGATTCGACCATCCAGAAGAAATGGGGACGCGCGTATCGTACCGGTGTTATGCCGGACATCAAGATCATCACGAAGCTCAGGGACAAGGCTACGGGAAAATCCGAGCGTTACGTGATTCATAACGTCGTATTCAAGAATTTCGATATTCTGAACTGCGAATCGCAGAAGCCGATCGAACAGAACGTTTCGATTCAGGCTGTTGATTTTGAACCGCTGGAGGAAATATAAATGGAAAAAGCTACAATGGACGATATTCTCCGTCTGAAGCTCAGACGTGCGCAGTCAGAGTCCGAAACAGAAGAGATCGAAATAAAGTCACTCGGAAAGACGCTGACATTCCACGCGCCGACGAGCGATCAGCAGCTCGATTTCATCGGAAAGGTAAGAGCGAGCGGCGGAGACATCTCCGCGATTTATCGGGCTTACCGGCAAATGGTATATGACTGCTGTGACATTCTGCACGGAACGGCGCTACAACAGGAAAACAGCGGCGATCCGCGGGATATAGTTGATCAGCTCTTTACACCGGCTGAGGTGATAGAGCTCGGCGACACGCTCGCGGACAGGTTCCTGACAGTCGGGGACGCAATAAAAAACTGATAGATCACGACGAGGAAATGAGTTTATACGCTTTCTGGGTGCTCAGGGGCTATTCGCTCCGTGAGCTCGCGGCACTGAGCGCGGGAGAGCGTCTGTGCCTTTCCGCCGTTCGTGATATATACGTTGAAGGACTCAGGGGAGAGGGGGACGGTTAAACAGTGGCAAGCAACGTAATAGCCGCGATACTGAATCTGCAAGACAAAATGTCGCCGAAGCTCATACAGTGCGGCAAGAACTGGCAGAACCTCTCCAAAGAGGAACAGAGAGCCGCACAGGCTTCACTATCCACGGTAAATAAGTGGTGCAAAGGCGTCGATAAAGCAATAGACCGCGCCGCGAAATGGGGCGCGGCTGTGCTCGCCGCCGGAGTTGTCGCGGGAACGAAGACCGGTCTGTCGCTCAGCTTTGACCTTGAGACATATCATTCACAGCTCGAGACCGCCACAAAGGACACACAGCGCGCCGGCGAGGTGATGGCATACGCGATAAGCCTCGCCAACAAGACGCCTTTCGAAGGCGGAGAGATGGCGCAGGCTTCGGCGGCACTCGAGATGGCGAAGCTGAAAACCGAGGACTATCTCACAACACTCGGCGATACCGCCGCGGGCTCGAACCGGAAGATAAACGAGGTTCAGACACAGTTTATCAAGGCGTTTTCGACAGGTCAGTACGGAGAGTTCCTTGACACGATCAACGTGTCGAGACAGACCTTCAAGGACTTTATAAGAGAAAACGGGCTCGCGACAAACTCGATTGAAAACACACAGATCGCTCTTAAGAAATTCCTCGACGAGAAATTCGGCGGAGGAATGGAAAAGCTCGCGTCTACCACAAAAGGCGCGTGGTCGACAATCACCGGTTCCGTCAAGCTCTCGCTCGCGCGTATCGTCGGCATGGGCGTCGACGGAACGGTTCGTGTCGGGTCGCTGCTCGACCGTATCAACGGCAAAGCGAACTCAATCGCGAATCAGCTCGTCGAGTGGAGCGAGGACGGAACTGTCGACAAGCTCGCCGACAAAGCCGGTAAATTGTTTGAGACCTTATGGTCGCTCGGAGAAGGCACATATAAGTTCTTCAGTGAAAACAGCTGGGCGAGGTGGTCCGCGGCTGCCGTTGTCGGCATCGTCGTTGTCGGAAAAGTGCTTCTCGGGCTTCTCTCGACGATAGCAACAACCATAAAGAATGTCCAGACACTGAAGACCGCGCTGTCGGGGCTCGCGAAATCATTCGGGTTCGGCAAGGCGGCAAGTGCGGCAGCCGCAGCATCAAGCGCCGCAGCGACCGGAGCGGCAAGCGCGGCAGGAGCGGCAAGCGCAGCCGGAGCGGCAGGCTCCGGTGCAGGCGCTCTGGTAAGGTCAACCGGTCCGAAGATCGATATGGCACAGCTGTTTGGTCAGAGCAAAGTATCCACAATGGGAATGGCAGGAACCAAAGCCAACATAGGCTCTGTCGGATTCGCATGGAAAGCCGGGCAATTGACCGGCAAATGGATTGATGAGGGCACATCGAAAGGAATAACGGATTTTGAGGAACGTCTGCTTTCACAGCGCAGGCGCGTTCGCCGGAACCCGTTCGACACATCAAAAACCTACGCTGATCAGTTCCGGCAAGGTTCAGCCGCGCTCGGAATACAGAAAGAGCGAGCGCAGAACATCATCAACGTGACAGTGAACGGAGCTGAACAATCTGACGACGAGCTCGCGGAAAAGGTCGCGAGACGGATAGTGGAGGAGATAGATAACTCATGGTAAAAGTTTATCTTTGCTCTGCCGATATGAGCTTTTCCCTGCTGCTGCCGATCACGCCCTCCGAAATCACCATTTCGGAGGGGACAGACGTCCGAAAGCATGAAACCGCGAACGCGGGGTACATATCGGACATCGGCTACAACACACTCACTGAAGTATCGTTTTCCAGCTTCTTCCCATCGTCACACCTTCCGCTGTCAAACGGCGACGCGGCATTCGGCATCGGGTATATACCGCTCCTGAAGAGATTTCGCGACGGGAGAGAACAATGTCGTCTCATCATCACCGGAATGGGCTTCGACAAGACAATGATCATGGATACTTTCGAGTACTCCATGCGGCAGGGCGGAAACGTGTATTACAATATGCGGTTCACTCAGAAACGCGAGGTGTGATATGCTCAACTTTGTGATCGGCGGCAAGCAGTACTATCCTCTTGACGTCACATACGACAAATCCATGTCTCAGCTCGGAGCTAAGGTGAGAGCTTCATTCCCGCTCTCTGATAAGGGCGAGAATATTACGGTTGAACTCGGAGACCTTGTCAAAGTCTATGAGGACTGGCATCAGTATTTCTGGGGAACCGTGACGAGCGTTGAACGTACTGACAGGCTCCTCACACTCACCGCTTATGACACCTGCTATTATCTGAACCGGTCGCAGAAGATCATGCAATTCACCGGAATGACAGTGAGTGAGGCGCTCGCGGCGCTCTTCAAAGAATGCGGGCTTTTCAATCATCACTGTCCGAATATGCCGACGCTGATCGATACTGTCTGTTATATCCAGTCTCCGGCGCAGATCGCGAAGAAGCTGATACAGGCGGAAATCGACGCTAACGGAGGAGAATATTACCTCGACAGTTCATCTTTCAACTCGGTTGATATTTACCGTGTAGGTGAATTATCCTGCGATACGTCTCTCACAGCTATAATCTCGCCGACAAAAGAAGAATCCATCGACGATATGCGCAACCGCGTATCTCTTATCGTAAGCGACGGAACGGGTTACAGTGTGACCGAGACCGCGTCCGACGAGAGAAGCATAACAAAATACGGACTGCTTCACGAGTATGTGAAGGTATCATCCGACGCGTCCGGAGCTGTCGCCACGGCTCAGAACCGGCTCCAGTCACTCAGCCGGATCCTCGCCGACGGAACGATAACCGTAAAGGGCAACTGGGCGCTGACCGCTGTCGGAAAACGGATAAAGATCACGGAGCCGATTTCCAGTCTGACTGGAGAATACGTGATTACCTCGGTGTCGCACAAACTCGGCGACGATTTCAAAACAACGCTAAGTTTACAGGAGTACAAAGAAGCCTCGGCGTTCAAACCGACGATAGAGACGGCGGCAACATCAGATATGGACGCCATAAAAGAATCGCGAGAGGGTCTGCCACTCAGCAACAAGCTCGTTCTGCCATATCAGTCCTGCCGTTGCAGGCTGACAAGCCGGTATGGATACAGAACTCATCCCGTGACCGGGCAGAAGAACAGTTTTCACGGCGGTGTCGATCTCGTCGGAATCACGACCGATTCCGGAAACGGAAATGTGATCGTCGCCGTAAAAAGCGGTGTCGTCATCCGCTCGCAGATCGTCACCGACAAGAACAACGCCACGTGGCAGTGGGGCAACTACATAGCCGTCCTCGGAGATGATGGAGCAACCATATACTACTGCCACCTCGCGAAACGAATGCTCCGTGAGGGACAGCGGGTACAGGTCGGAGATCAGATCGGCATCGAGGGCGCGACCGGACAGGTTACCGGTCAACACCTGCATTTCGAGGTGCGCCGGGGAAGCGAGCGCGTGAACGCGGCTGATTATCTCGGCATACCGAACGAACCTGGAACATACACCGGAATCAATTCCGAAGAGGTTAAAAACACAGCCGCGAACAGGATCATTGAAAGGATGAGGAACATTGACTGATATTCAAAGGCTCGCAAAACATTTTTCAAGGGATTCTCCCGCGATTGGTATCACAACCGGTACAGTAATTGAGGTCTCACCACTGAGGGTTCGGCTTGCCGCGAATATAATCGCGGCATACCCGAATCTGTATTATATCGCCGGGATGACATTCATTGCCGGTGATCACGTAGTAGTAGACGTATCGGAAGATAATCAGCGTTATTATATTCTTGGCAAGGTGGTAAAAGCATGAGCGAGTTCGAGTTTGATTTTGCCAAAGGCGATTTTACGATTGTTGACGGGAAGGCGCGAAAAATATCCGGCGTTGAGATGCTCAAAAACAAAGTTGAGAAGCTCCTGCGGACAGAATTCGAAAAGTACCCTGTCTATGATCAATACGGTATGCCCTTTTACGGCTGGTTTGCCGGACAGCGTGATCGTGATCTTATAAAGATAGCGATGACACGTGAGATAACGGAACGTGTTCCGGAATATATCGAGGGCGTCAGACAGGTATTTGATTTCAACTTTGAGTTTGAACACAGAGGGTGTCGGGTGAGCTTCAAGGTTAAAACGGATTATTCTGATAACGAGGAGATGATCAGTCAGTGGATAGCATTTTAGCGGCAATGCTCGAGCGTGTGCCGGACACCTACGATAAGAGTGAGGGGAGTATATTCTGGGACACGCTCGCGCCCGTCGCGCCAGAGATAACGAGGCTCGCGGAGGCGGCTGCCGGAATACTCGACCGCAGGCTTATTGACACGGCAACCGGAGACGACCTCGACGCGGCGGTCAAGGAAGTCGGCGTCACGCGTAAAGAAGCACAATACGCCGAGGGCGGCGTGACATTTACCGGCACTGCGAACACAGTCATTTCCGCTGGTGCGCTTGTAGCATCCGAAGCTGCACAGTTCTACACTCGCGAGGATTGCACTATCGGCTCGTCAGGAACAGCAGATGTACAGGTGGTGTGCACGACGCCGGGAGAGATCGGCAATGTCGCTGTCGGAGCAATCAACCGTCTGCCCGTGACGCTCTCAGGTGTGACAAGCGTTACGAACGCTGGGGCAACATCGGGCGGCATCGAGAGAGAGACGGACGACGAGCTGAGAGAACGCACATATCTTAAAATCAGATCTCCCGGAACATCCGGCAATCAGCACGACTATGTGAACTGGGCTTTATCGGTCGACGGCGTCGGCGGAGCAAAATGTATACCGCTCTGGAACGGCGCGGGAACCGTTAAGGTCGTTATAACAAACGCGTCAGGAGAGACCGCTCCGACGTCCCTTGTCACAGCTACAAAGACATATATCGAGACGGTGAGACCGGTCGGGGCATCAGTGACAGTTGTGAGCGCAACCGCGAAGATGATCAATGTGAAAGCGAAGATCACACTCAAATCCGGATATACCATAACAAACGTCAAAGCGGCTATAGTCGCGGCGACAACTGATTATCTGAGAAACTTCAGGCTCTCCGGGACAGCAGTCTCATACGCGCGTATCGGCGCTATCATACTCGGTGTAGATGGCGTAGACGATTACAGTGTCTTACAGACAGGGAGCGGATCGGGGACAGGGACGACATGGGGAACGTCAAACATTGCTATTGCAACTGATGAAGTGCCTGTTATGGGGGATTTCACGAATGTCACATAATTACGAGCTGATAAATAATCTGCCGAAATACTATCGCGGAAGCTATGTTATGCGGCTGATACTACAAGCCGACGAGGCTGCTGTCGGCGCCGCAGAAGATGATATCAATGACGCCGACAGACAGTGTCTTATAGCTACGGCGACCGACGCGATATCCAGATGGGAAAATATATTTGGCATTCCGAACAGTGAGGAATCAATTGACCGCCGTCGTGAAAGACTTCTCGCGAAGAAACGCGGAGGCGGGACCGGAACAATAGAACATCTCAAAAATGTCCTGTCGTCATTCTCTAATGGAGATGTAGAGATAACCGAAAAGATATCCGAATATGCAATTGAAATCGAATTCGTAGGCGTGAGAGGCGTGCCGCCGTATATGGATGACGTCCGGGCGGCAATCGAAGAGATCATCCCGGCACATATCGCTTACAGCATTAAAGTAATCTATAACACATGGTCGGATATCGCCGAGAAGAACCTCAAATGGTCAGACATTGCCGGAAAGACATGGAAACAGCTTGCGGAAGGAGAGCTATAAATGCCACAGACTACAACAAATTACGGTTTCAAAAAACCGCTGTCAAACGAGTACGTGAAGCCGGATGATTTCAATGATAACTGGGATAAGCTGGATACGAAATTAAAGGACATTGACGATCGGTCTCCTGACGCGACAGAGCTCGAGGGAATAGTACCGATAACATCAGGCGGGACAGGCTCAACGACAGCGTCAGGCGCACGGTCACAGCTCGGCGCGGAAGGCAAGCATACCACGAAGACAGCGACGCTGTCCGCTTCAGGCTGGTCGAACAACACTCAGACAGTCAATGTTTCCGGCGTTACGTCGTCGAACACGATCCTCGTCGCGCCGGCGGCGGATTCGCAGGAAGTCTGGGGCAAGGCAGGAATAGTCTGCACGGCGCAGTCGGCGGGGAAGCTCACATTTACCTGCAAGAGTGAGCCGTCGGCGGCGGTCACTGCTAATATCGTTATTTTAGGAGGTTAAAGGGTTATGATCATCAATCAGATCGTCGCCGGTGGCGGCGTATTCCCGCAAATCATCGCAACAGTTCCGATCGGCAGTTATGTCACCTGCAAATGCGGCTCGGAAACCCTGACAGCAGCCGCCACAAGCTCTGGCAGTGTGACTTTTGATCTTACGGGATACGGCACATGGGTGGTCACGGCTACGAAAGACGAGCAGACCGCAACCGAGAGCGTAGTCGTTGACACGGTGAAGCAGTATAAAATCTCGCTCTCCTACTTCTCCGCTATGCTGAAAGTAACCTCGGACTCTGGCGCTACTGTTACCGCCACGAACGGCACGAAGACATTCTCCGGTACGGTACCTACGAGCGGCGTGCTTTCGCTGACGATTACCGCGTCCGGTACCTACACCGTTACCGCTACGAAGAGCGGAGAGACGACCGACCCCGTGAGCGTGGCAATCACGACCTCCGGGCAGACCTACTCTGTCGAGTGCCTGTTCTTCAACAGCGTGCTCTCTAAGAATACGTGGGCACAGATTGCTAAAGCCTCTGCCGCGGGTAAGGCTTCGCAGCTCTGGTCTGTCGGTGATACGAAGGACATCACGGTCGGAAGTGAGACCCTGACGCTCGTAATTATGGGCTTCAATCACGACGACCTTGCGAGCGGCGGCAAAGCGGGTATCACCTTCGGCCTGAAAAACCTTATGGCGAGTACGCGAGCTATGAACAGCTCCAACACGAACAGCGGCGGCTTCACAGGCTCGGCTATGTACTCGTGGCTGCAAAATACGCTTTTGCCGACTCTGCCGTCCGACCTGCAGGCAGTGCTTAAGAGCGTCAACAAGAAGACCTCCGCAGGCAGTCGGAGCTCGACTATCAACACAAACTCGATGAAGCTCTTCCTCTTCTCTGAGATTGAG
>ERZ808245.679-NODE-679-length-15910-cov-3.574708_pt1 | contig 15910 bp, 11 predicted proteins | sample MGYA00521243_ERZ808245 | MGnify/ENA primary metagenome ERZ808245 (study PRJEB31516, sample SAMN03275576) | gut metagenome | biome: mammalia-associated habitat; material: feces | host: Papio cynocephalus | place: Kenya | collected 2012-07-07 ... | reverse complement strand
AGTTGTGCAAGCGTTATCAAGTCTTGAAGAAGCAAAAAAATATCTTGGAATTGCTGCCATAGCAACCATTGCCGACATTGTGCCGCTGGAGGACGAAAACAGAGCCATTGTCAAATTGGGCATGGAGTCCTTTGACAAGACATTGCCACTTGGCATAAAGATGCTTTTTGAAGAAAATAAAATGCAACTTAACTGCTCGTCAACAGACATTGCCTACAAACTTTCGCCAAAAATCAACGCAGCAGGCAGAATGGGGGACGCTAGCGTAGCACTCAAACTTTATATAAAAGACGACAAACTTCTCCTTAAAAACACCATAACAACACTGGGAAACTTAAACACAGAGCGTCAAGCCATTTGTAACAGAATTTATGACGATGTGGTGGACAAACTTTCTCAAATAAATATTGCAAATTACAAGTCTATTGTGCTTTTTAGCAAAAAATGGGATAGTGGAGTTTTGGGAATTGTTGCTGCAAAAATCGCTGGGGAATACAATCGTCCAACCATTCTTTTAAGTGACATGGGCGAAGAACTTAAGGGCAGTGCAAGAAGCATAAATGATATTGACATTTTCAGTGCCATTTCTTGCACAAAAGAAACTCTTGAAACCTTTGGCGGACACAAAATGGCTGCGGGGCTTACAATTAGAAAAAAGCAATTTAACGACTTTTTGTCCAGCCTAAACAATTATCTTGACAAGCACTACTCGCCAGACGACTTCTTGCCATGCGAAAAGTTTGACATGGCATTGAAATTTGACCAAATTAACGACAAACTTATCTCCGACCTAGAACTTATTGAACCATGCGGCTGCGGAAATCCAAAACCAGTTTTCAAACTCAATTTAAGCGAGGGTGCAACATTTTCTACGATGCCAAAGCACCCAAATCATTTGACCATTTTTAACAAAAATATAAACATAATTGCCTTTAATTGCTACAAATATTTGCCACTTCTTAAGGGGTCAAGTGATAGAAGTGTTCAAATTGAATTTCAAAGTTCAAGTTTTAAGGGAAAAAGATATTACAAGGGCATTGCAAAAGATATTTCAACTGGCAAACTTACAAAACCTAAAACAGACGACATTATGCTTGGCGAATATCTAAAACAACTCTCATATGGCTCTTGTGGCACAAAAAAACCACAATTTTGGGATAAAAATAGACTTAAACAAATTGCAACTCAAGCAAAGCAAGATGCTTTTGGCACGCTTTTTGTTAGTTATTCATTTGGAGCGTATAGGGAATTTTGCATAGAAAATAACGACCTTGTTTTGTCGCATTGCCTATATGAAGTTATAAAAAATAGTGGTGTAAATAGCATTGTTTTATGCCCAACAAACTTTGATAATTTTGGCTCATATAAAAGAATTGTGTTCCTTGACGGGGTTTTGTCAACTGGCTTTTTGAAGGAGATATCAAAACATTCGGGGGCAACAGTTTATGTTCCAGCGGATAAGAAGATTGATAGAAAAATATTTGTTGGACTGTCAACAGATAGGAAAGTTTTTGCTAAATATTTCAAACTTTTAAGTGATTTTGCTTCAAGTCAAGACAGTTTCTTAAGTGATATTTCACTTTTCAAGCAACTACAAAGCAAAGATAGGTCAATAAATTTCAAACAGTTTATTTTCTGTCTTTATGTTTTTTTGGAACTTAAAATTTTTGAAATGCAAGACGACTTGGGACTTAAATCTTTAAAAGAAGACAAAAAGGTGGTGTCACCGCTTACAAATTCACAATTTTATAACGAAGTGTGCTTGACGCTAAAAACAGTTTAGCAAATAAAGTTGCGATAAAACGCTTGACAAATGATGAAAAATGATATATTATATCTGTGTTACCTACGGCAAGGGAGTTCGAGTTTTACTCCAAGCGGCTTGCTTTGCTGTGTGGCGAATTTATAAAAGGAGTAAGAAAAATGGACAAACAAATTAAGAACGAAATCATCAAGAAGTATGCTAGAAATGAAAAAGACACTGGTTCAACAGAAGTTCAAATTGCAATCTTGACTGAAAGAATCAATCACTTGACAGAACATCTTAAGGCAAATCCAAGTGACAAACATTCAAGTCGTGGACTTTTGAAACTTGTTGGACAAAGAAAAGGACTTTTGAGTTATCTTGAAAAAGAAGACATCGAAAAGTACAGAAGTTTGAAAAAATCTTTGAATATAAGATAATTTAATAGCGGGTTTGGGATAGCGAAAACTATCTCTGCCCGTTTTTTTAATTTTTTTTTGTAAAATGGGCAATATGATTGACAATATTTGTTTGTTGTGGCAAACTAAAAGAGTTATTAGGAGAAAAAAATGAGAGTAAATGAAAGTATTTTTGAAACGACTGTTGGCGGAAGAAAATTGACTGTTAAAACTGGAAAATACAGCGAACAAGCCAACGGCACTTGCTGGGTCAAATGCGGCGAAACTGTTGTTCAATGCAGCGTGACCATGGCAGAAAGCCCAAGAGATGGCATTGACTTCTTCCCACTTGGGGTGGACTTTGAAGAAAAAATGTATTCTGTGGGCAAAATTCCTGGCGGATTTAAAAAGAGAGAAGGAAGACCAAGTGATAAGGCTATCTTGACATCAAGACTTATTGATAGACCTTTAAGACCACTTTTCCCAAAAGGGTTTTATAACGATGTTGCAGTTGTCTGCACAGCTTTGTCTGTTGACCCAGACATCGCACCAGAACCACTTGCAATGCTTGCTTCAAGCGTGGCACTTTCCATTTCAGACATTCCATGGGCAGGACCTACGGGCAGTGTTGTCGTCGGTTGTGTTGACGGAAAGTTTATCATCAACCCAACTCCAGCAGAAAAAGAAAAGAGCGATATGCATGTAACTGTTTCTGGCACAAGCGAAGCAATCCTTATGGTGGAAGCAGGTGCAAAAGAAGTTAGCGAACAAGAAATGCTTGACGCAATTATGTTTGCTCACGAAGAAATCAAAAAATTGGTCTCTTTCCAAAACGATATCGTTGCAAAAATTGGCAAGGCAAAAAGAACCGACCTTCCAATCTTTGTCCCAACTGAAGAAATTGACAAGGCAGTAAGAGAATATACAGACAGCAAACTTGACTATGCTTTGGACACAACAGACAGAGAAACTCGTCAAGAAAGACAAGAGGCTTTGAACAATGAAGTGTTTGAACACTTTGCAGAAATTTTCCCAGAAGGGAAGAAAATGATTGCTGACGTTCTTTACAAAATGACCAAAGAAAAAGTCAGAAGCAAAATCATTAACAAAGGACAACGTCCAGACGGTAGAACACTTAAAGAAATCAGACCAATTTGGTGTGAAGTTGGCGTTCTTCCAAGAGTTCATGGCAGCGCAGTGTTTACACGTGGACAAACTCAAGTCCTCAACTGTTTAACACTTGGAACTATTGCAGATGTTCAAAAACTTGAAGGTCTTGATGACGAAGACGCAAAAAGATACATTCACCAATACAACATGCCACCTTATGCAACTGGCGAAGCAAGACCACTCAAAAGCCCAGGCAGAAGGGAAATTGGACACGGCGCACTTGCAGAAAGAGCATTGGAACCTGTTATTCCAAGTGAAGACGAATTCCCATATGCGTTGCGTCTTGTAAGTGAAGTTTTAAGTTCAAACGGCTCATCTTCAATGGCAAGTGTTTGTGGCTCTACACTTTCACTTATGGATGCTGGTGTTAAGATTAAAGCACCAGTTGCAGGCATTGCAATGGGACTTATCAAAGACGTTGAAAGTGGCAAAGTTGCTGTTATGAGCGACATTCAAGGCATGGAAGATTTCCTTGGCGATATGGACTTTAAAGTTGCTGGAACAGAAAAAGGCATAACCGCTATTCAAATGGATATCAAGATTAAAGGCATTGACAAAAACATTTTAACAACTGCACTAAATCAAGCAAGAGAAGGGCGTATGCACATTTTGGGCATTATGCTTGACACAATTAAAGAACCTCGTGAACACCTTTCAAAATATGCTCCAAAGATTATTTCTTTCAACATTGACCCAGACAAAATTAGAGATGTCATTGGCACAGGCGGAAAGGTTATTAACAAGATTATTGACGAAACTGGCGTTAAAATTGACATTGACGATGACGGCAAAGTGTTTATTGCAACTTGCGATGAAGCAATGAGCAAACGTGCAAAAGAAATAATCATGAACATTGTTACAGATGTTGAAGTTGGTCAAAAATTTGTGGGCAAAGTTGTAAGAATTATGCAATTTGGTGCATTTGTTGAACTCGCTCCAAACAAAGACGGAATGATTCACATTTCAAAACTTGCAAAAGAAAGAGTTGAAAAAGTAACAGATGTTGTAAACCTTGGCGACACAGTTAGCGTTGAAGTTATTAAAGTTGACGACAAGGGCAGAGTTGACCTCAAACTTCTTGAAAAACTTTGATATTTAAAAACAAATATTTTGTGAAAAAACTTTAAACATATTATGTAAAATAATCTCCCAAATTAACTGGGAGATTTTTTTACCCTAAGATTATTTATAACAAAAAAGACAGCCGTTTGGCTGTCTTTCTATTGGTTACATTTCTGGTGAATCTGTTTGAAATTCAAACTTTTGGCACATTTCGTTATAGAGCGGACGAACAATTTTACAAGCATTAAGTGTTACGCTTGGGGCAGGGACTTTGATTGTAAAAATAGGTTCTTCAAGCCACCACATTTCTTTGGTTGCCATGTCGTTTTGAACTGCCCCAGCGTATTCGGCAATATGATTAAAAATTTCTTCCTTATCCTCATCGCTTGACCCAGTTATAATGTCATAAATCAGACGGCTTGAAACACTTATTGTGCGATTGTAGTTTGAAATGTTGCCTTGACCCTTCCCAACGCATCGCCTCTTTCTTTGCTCTGCAATCACCAAAAATTCTGCAAGTTTTATTATTTTAGCCGCTTTGCTTTTTGTCGTTTCCATAATTTCACCCAAAACTCACTTGCAAGGAATGTCAACTTGTTCATTATCTTCTGTCAATTCTGCAGAAAGATAGGTGAGTAGTTTGCAAGCACGTGATTCTTGTTCGGCTAGGGCATATTCATCAACACTAAGTGTCTTGTCAACCTTTTCTTGCAAATCTCTGTTTTTAGCAAACAAAGAACTTTTAAGTTTTTCCATTTCCTCTGGGATTATGTTTGAAAGCTCCTCTCTAATTTTTGCAACTTCATTTTGATAATCAATCTCAGCACTCGCCCAAAGAGCCTTTGAAGATAAGCTTACAAAATGTTCAGCCAATGCTTCAAAATATACTCGTTCAACATTTCTGCAGGCAGCCATTCTCATTCCAAGAATTGGTTCCATTTCAACAATACTATTTCCTTTCAGTTTATGCATTTGACAAATGTAAGCCATGTGTTCAAAATAACTATCCAAAGATTTGAAAGCTGTTTGTCTATCCTCTGCAGACATTCCGCTTAAGATTTCATAAAGTTCATACTTTGTGTTAAGAAGCGTGGCTTCTGCTTGAGGATTGTCTTTTTTCTTGTTTGTCCAAAAAGTTCTTGTGTTTTCTCTTGCAATAATGTTTTCTTTTGAAATTTTAAGAAGTTTTTTCAAAAAATCGTTATCATATGTAATATTGTTTGTTTCGTTTTCCATAATTGTTTCCTTTTATTTCCTTGATACAATAATATCACATATTTTTTCAAATTTCAATGGGCAAAATGTATAAATAAATAATAAAATGGGTTTTAATTTGTGAAAAATAGGTGAAATTATATTCAAATTAAGTGAAAAATGCTTTTTTGGACAAATATTATTCAAGTGGTGGAGCATATATATGAAATATGAAGATTTTTGGATTTATAAGTTCAAAAAATGAAAAAAGATTTGTCCACGGCACTTGCAATGTCATTTTATCACTTGCAGTGCTATGTATTTTGGCACTCACCATTTTTGTGCCTATTATGCCTCAGACTGCTCAAACTTTTGCTCCCATTTACAATGGCGATAGGGAAAGTGGCAAGGTGAGCCTTATGATAAATGTTTATTGGGGGACGGAATATCTAGATGATATGCTAAAAACTCTTGAAGATGAGGGAGTTAAAACAACCTTTTTTGTTGGCGGTTGCTGGGTGGCAAAAAATGGCGAAATGTTGGAGAAAATTCACAACTCTGGAAATGAAATTGGCAATCATGGCTACAATCACAAAGACCACAAAAAACTATCATATGAAGCACAAAAACGAGAAATTGGAACAACTCACAAACTTGTAAAAAGTATAACTGGCACGGAAATGAACCTTTTTGCACCCCCATCGGGCAGTTATAACAAAACAACACTCTCTGTTGCAAGTGAACTGGGATACAAAACAATTATGTGGAGCAGAGATACCATTGACTGGAGGGACAAGGATAGTTCTCTTGTGTTTTCTAGGGCAACAAAAGACATCAAGGCGGGCGACCTCGTTTTGATGCACCCAACCGAGCATACAGCAAAGGCTTTGAGGGATATTATAAAAACTTTGAAGTCAAATGGACTGACTGTTGCACCAGTTTCAGACGTTTTGGGAAATAATGTGTAATTTTGATTTTCAAAAACAAGAAAAAGTGATATAATTGTCCACAGTTAAGGAGAAATTATGAAGCCAATTTGCAAATGTTTTGAAAGTGGACTGAGGGTTGTGTTTACAAAAGTGGGCAAAAATAGACCAACTTCTGTGTATGTCGCTGTTGACGTGGGAAGCCAAAATGAAACAGAAAAAATAAACGGAATTTCACACTTTGTGGAACACCTAAATTTTAAGGGAACGTCCAAAAGAACAGCCCAACAAATAAGCACAGATTTTGAAGATATTGGAGCAAGTGCAAACGCTTGGACAAGCAAAGTTGCCACTTGTTTTTATGCAACAACTTTGCCAGAAAATATGGAAAAATGTTGCGAAATTTTAAGCGATATTGTGCTTAATTCTTCGTATAATGAGGAAGAAATTGAGAGGGAAAGAAAGGTTGTTTTTGAAGAAATTTCCATGACAATGGACGACCCAGGAAGTGTCGCTTATGACAAATTTTGTGAAATGTTTTTTGAAGGAAACAGTTTGTCAAGAACAGTCCTTGGAACGAAAGAAAGTTTGTCAAAAATAACACGTGACGACATTGTAAAATATGTAAAAGATAACTACATTGCAAGAAATATTGTTGTGTCAGTTGTGGGACATTATGACAAGGAATATGTCTTTCAAATTATTGACAAATATTTTAATTCAAAGTTTAAGAAGAAAGATAAAGTTTTGAAGAAAAATCACAATCATAATTTTGTCCCAAAAACTGCATTTTTGCAAGAAGTAGCAGACTTCAATCAAACACAAGTTGTTATTGGGTTTCCATGCGTAAATATTTTCGCAAAAAACAAAATGGCATATGCTGTTTTAAGTTTTATTATGGGCGGAAGTATGGGGTCAAGGCTGTTTAGAAGTGTTAGGGAAGAACACGGGCTTGTGTATAGCATTTCTTGTATTCCAGAACATTTTGAAACTGCTGGCGACATGAGTATTTGCTTTGGAACGACGGAAGGAAATGTTAAAAAAGCAATGGTACTTGTGAAAAAAGAAGTGGAAAAAATAGCAGCAAGTGGCGTCACGGAAGAAGAACTTTTGCGAGCAAAAACTTTCTGCAAGGGGCTACTTCTTTCGGCTTATGAAAAGGGTTCAGAAATTGCAAGAGCGGTTGCCACAAACTATTTGACTTATGACAAATTTGTTACAGTTGAAGAAAGATTGAAGGCTCTTGAAAAAGTGACAATAGATGAGATAAATTCGCTTGCAAAACAAACTTTTAACCTAAAAAACGCAGTTATCCTTGTGATTATCAAAAACAAAGTTGACGGACTTGAGAAAATTTTTGAATAAATTGGTAATTTTTGTTTGTAAAACATAGTGTAAGGATTTTGAAAGTGGAGAACATTGTGATATACTCTTTGTGTATCGAAATTTAAGTGGGGAAACAATGGAAGAACGGGAGAAAAATTTGTCGGTTATCAAAAAACAATTTGGCATTGTTATGATTATTGTGGCAAGTGCTTTGCTCATCTTGACCACATTTGAATTTTTGTCTGGGGTAAAATGGTTTTTCTTGGGCGTATTTGGCATTATGATTTATCCAATTTTGCTCCTCTCTATTTTTGCTGGAATTGCACTTACAATGAACCAAAAATTTGTGTATTCTCCAAGATATATCATCTATCTTGGGTTATGCTTTTTCTTTTTTGTCTGCGTGCTGCACACAATTTTTGCTGGCACGGGCGGGGTTAGCATTTCCTATGGCGAATATCTAAAACAATGTTACAACGCACATTTCACTCCGGGCGGCGTGCTGATTGGTGTTTTTGTCTATCCACTCTCGGCACTTTTCCATGACATTGCGGGGGTTGTAATTTATGGCATAGGACTTGTTATGTCATTGTATTTTGTCGCAACTTATCTTGATAGTGTTAAAAAGCAAACGGTCAAAAAACCTGTTCCAAAGCAAGTTGCTGCAGTGAAAACTGAAGCCGTTGCCGCAGCACCCGTGCAACAGATAGCAAAGCCAGAACCTGCTCCAAAAACAGAGATTTTGGCAAGTGAAGTTAAGGAAAACCCAGCGGACGAAGAGATTTTTATAAAAGACGAAAAACCTTCAGAACCATCGGTCGCAGAAATAGCAAAGCAAAAACTTGGGCTTGGGACGCAGAATTTGGAGCAAAGCCCAACTGACCAGTCAGTCAGCGCCGAGGCAAAATTGTTTGGCGAAAAGAAAGATAATGTTTCGTGGCAGACAAGGGCTTTTTCACAAGACAGACCTCAGAAGTTTGTTTATGACGAAAAAGAAAAAACTTCAAGTCAGAAAAACAACCCAATGTTTGAAAAGAATAAAGAATATCTTTCAACCATTCATGATATTAACAATGTTAACGAAAACCCAATTATAAATGCCGAAGACTATGAAGACTATAAACAAAAAATGAAAATGTATGGTGAAAGAAATTCATCGCCAATTTCTCGTGAAAACACATCGGGTGGCTATGACGCAACAAGGCAAGGCAATCTTAATGACGGAATAATTAGGGCGGAAAGACAAACTCCAAACTATTTCGCAAGAAATGATAAATTTCCTTCGCCAAGTTTCAATAAGGAAGTTGAACCAGACGAAGACGTGCCAAACTTTGGAATTGAGCCAGAAAAAGATAATTTCTCAAATATTTCTGGGCTTTTTGATACCAATTTCGGGGACTCAAATGATAGCAATTTTGACGAAGACGACTTTATAAAACCAGATGACGACTTCCCAAAAACAAGAAACTTCAATACATCAAACAATTTTGAAATTGGCTCACAATCACCAAAAACTACCCCACAAGACAATAGAAGTGAAAGATTTATGGACAAGGTAGGGGACGACTCTGTGGAAGAAAGCCTTGGCAAAACGGTCAACCTTTCAAATGTTCCACCAAGAACTTTTAACTTTGAGGCAATAGGCGGCGGCAGTTCGTCAAATGCAAAGAAAATTGAGCCAAACTTTGAATATAACTCAAACTATATCAGACCTCCAATCGACTTACTAAAAACTTATACAAATGCAGCGGAAAACATAAATTATCAAGAAAAAATTGATATTTTGGAACGTGTTTTGGAAGACTTCCGTGTGCCAGCAAAAGTTGAAGCAGTTAGACGTGGGGCAGCAGTTACAAGATATGAACTTCATATGCCAACGGGCATTTCTGTCAAGAAAATTCAAGCACAATCATCAGATATTGCAATGGCAATGGCCGCTCGTGGCGACATAAGAATTGAAGCCCCAATTAAGGGGAAGAGTGCTGTTGGTGTTGAGGTGCCAAACGATTCTCAAGACATTGTTGGACTTAAAGACATTATCGAATCAGAAAGTTTCCTAACTGCAAAAGCACCACTTACATTCGCTCTTGGAAAAGATATTGACGGAAACGTAAAACTCTGCAACCTTGCCAAAATGCCACACCTTTTGGTCGCTGGCTCAACGGGAAGTGGAAAGAGTGTGTGCTTAAGTGCGCTTGTTATAAGTTTGATTTACAGAACAAGCCCAGAAGACTTGCGACTTATTATGGTTGACCCAAAGAAAGTCGAATTTACAATCTTTAACGACCTTCCACATCTTCTTATGCCAAAAGCAATCACCGAGCCAAAGAAAGCACTTGTTGCGTTTGACTGGCTGATTGACGAAATGGAAAGAAGATACAGCCTGTTCCAAGGTGTTTATGCAAGAAACATTGAAGAATATAACGCTCAACCAGAAGTTAAAAACAAACTTAAACCAAAACTTCCATACATTGTTTTGATTGTTGACGAACTTGCAGACCTTGTTGTCACAGCGGGCAAAAAGGAACTTGAAGAAAGAATTATTAGGCTTACTCAAAAGGCAAGAGCGGCGGGTATTCACCTTATTCTTGCTACACAAAGACCTTCTGTTGATATTATCACAGGAAGCATCAAAATTAACCTTCCAAGCAGAATTGCTTTTGCTGTGTCAAGTGGCTTTGACTCAAAAACAATTCTTGATAGACCGGGCGCAGAGAAACTTCTTGGACATGGCGATATGCTATACATGCCACCAGACGGGGAAGTTACTCGTGTTCAAGGTGCGTTTGTTGATACGCCAGAAGTTAAGGAAATTTGCGATTACATTCGTGACCATAACCCTTGCGTCTATGATGAAAATATTGAAAAAGCGATTATGAATGACGGTGCTCCAAACGGTGGAGATATTGGCGGCGGCTTCTCGTCAACTCCAAGCATGGATTCACTTTTGCCAGATGCTTTAAAACACGCCATTGAAAGTAGGCAAGTGTCAATTTCTATGCTTCAAAGACGATTTGCCATTGGCTATCAGCGTGCGGCAAAAATTATTGACCAAATGGAAGCGGCGGGCTTTATTTCTGGCTCTGACGGCAGCAAACCAAGAACAGTTTTTGCAACAATGGACGACTATAACAAACTGTTCGGCGGGGCATAAAAGAAGGATATGATGCAAAAAACAGATGAAAAAATGAAAGTTGGATTTGTGTCGCTTGGGTGCGACAAAAACAGAGTGGACACCGAAAGAGTTGTGTCCATTTTGTCGTGTTATGACGAATTTGAATTTTCGCCAAATGCAGAAGAGTGTGACGTTATTTTTATAAACACTTGTGCCTTTCTTAAAGCCTCTCGTGATGAAGCGGAAGGTGTTATTGAGGAGATGAGTGGATATAAAAAACGTGGCTCGCTTAAACTTCTTATTGTTATGGGCTGCTTGCCAATGCTAAACCCAGATGATATGATAAAACGTTTTCCAATGGTGGACAAGGCAATGGTGGCAGACGAATATGACAAGGCAGACAAAATTGTGTTTGACCTTTTGGGCAAAAAACTTCCAAAAGGCAAACGTGATAGCGACTTCCGCAGCAAAACAACAACGGGACATTTTGCCTATCTTAAAATTGCAGACGGCTGCTCCAACCGCTGTGCGTTTTGCAAAATTCCTTACATTCGTGGCAATTATAAGTCCGAAAAAATGGATAAAATTATAAGCGAAGCAAATTATCTTTGCGACAACGGGGCAAAAGAACTTATCCTTGTTGCTCAAGATGTTACCCGTTTTGGCTGCGAAACAAATGGCAAAGAAAACTTGCCGTTGCTACTTAAAAACCTTTCTAAAATAAAAAAATTAAGTTGGATAAGGCTGCTTTATTGCTATCCAGAAAAGATAACTGACGAACTTATTGAAGTTATTAAAACCAATCCAAAAGTGCTTCATTATGTGGATATGCCACTGCAACATATAAGCAACAATGTTTTGAGTGCAATGAATAGGCAAAGCACAAGGGAAAGCATTGTGGAACTCCTTTTAAAACTTAGACACGAAATTCCAGACATTGCAATTAGGTCAACATTTATGGTGGGCTTCCCAGGGGAAACGGAAGACGACATAAAGGAACTTGTCAAGTTTTTGAAAAAGGCAAAATTAGACAATGTTGGCTTCTTCAAATATTCAAGGGAAGAAGGAACTCCTGCATATTCCATGGCGGGTCAAATTCCAGAAGAAGAAAAGGATAGAAGGCTTGCACTGGTGCAAAAAACACAACAAGCAGTGGCAACAAAGTTAAACAAATCTCGAGTTGGGAAAACTTACAAGGTGCTTATTGACCGCTTTGACGAAAGTTTAAATTGCTATGTCGGAAGGGGATATTTCAGCGCACCAGATGTGGATTTTGAAATTTACTTCTCGTCATTTAAGCGTCACAAAATTGGCTCGTTTGCCGATGTGAAAATTATAAAATATGTTGACGAAGTTTTTGTTGGTGAAGTGGAAAAAACAACCACTTACTAATTTTGGAGGGAAAAATGAATTTGCCAAATAAAATAACAATGTTGAGAATTATACTTATTCCATTTATAATTTTCTTCTATCTTGCAAGCAGTTTTGTGCCAGGCGGAAAACTTATTGCCACAATACTTTTTGTTGTTGCGGTATTAACAGATTTCCTTGACGGAAAGATTGCAAGAAGCAGAAATTTAATCACCGTTTTAGGCACTTTCCTTGACTCTATTGCCGACAAAATGCTTGTTGCAACGGGGCTTTTGCTTATTGTTTGTGATGGGGCAATTATCGCTCCACTGGGCGTTATTTCTGCAATAATTGTCATTTGCAGAGAGTTTTTGGTCAGTGCTTTAAGGCAACTTGGAGCAAGCAAAAATATAATAATTTCCGCAGATATGTGGGGAAAAGTTAAGGCAACTGTGCAATTTGTGACGGTTACACTGTTTATGTTTGTTGCATACCTTTGGAGCATTGGGGTGTATAGTGGCTGGGCTTATCAAGGACTAGTAATTTTAAGTTATATTGGACTTGCACTCACCGTTCTTCTTACAATCATGTCTTGTATGCATTATTGCGTTGGCAACAAACAACTTTTTAAAGAAGAACCAAAGCAAGAAGTGGCGGGGGATAAACAATGAGAATTGGGCTGATTGTTGTTTCGCAAAGTGAAATAATTTCGCAACACAAAAACAACACAACAAGCCTTATTTGTTCCGCGCTTGCCAAAAACGGACAAGATGTGGTGTTTTGCAAGGTGATAAAGCCGCTGTCAAAACTCGTTCAAGCAGAGTTTAAGGCTGGAATAAAGGAAGTTGACTCTCTTGTTGTTGCTTGCGAAAATGAATTTGAAAAAGTTTATATGTGCAAAATGGTTATGTGCGAAATGTTTGGCTGCAAAATGTCAAGCAGCGTTTTTGCGAAAAATAACATTGAGGAATATTCAAGACTTAACACTGTTGTTTTGAAAAAAGATGACATGACCTATGCACAAATGCCAGAACTTGCAAGGACTATAAAAAACCCAAAAGGCGTTTTTCAAGGGGCGTTGATTGAAAATGAAAACAAATCGTTTTTCCTTTTGCCACTTGAACACAGCGAACTAAATTACATGTTTTTTTCATCAGTTTTGCCATATATCTTGAAATTTCAACCTGCTGCAAGTAAAACGTTTGTGCTTAAAACATTTGGAATTAAACTTACTGAAATGACCTCACTTCTTAGGGAAAATATCAAAAACAAGCATGGAATTGAAGTGGTGTGCAGCGAATATCTTTTGGCGGGTGAAGTGGTTTTTTATGTGCCAAAAGGTGTTAGAAGCGACTACGCAAACAGCCTTATTATGAGTGCCTATTCCAAACTTATGCCATACATTTATTCCGACAAAGACGAAACGGAAGTGGAGTTTATATATTCGCTTTTAAGTTTGCGACATCAAAAGGTGGCTTTTGCCGAAGATTTTACAGCGGGGCAAATGTGCAGTTCTGTTTTTTCAAACATAAAAGACGCAAAAAGTATTTTGGCTGAAAGTTACATCGCAACAACGGGCGAAAGCAAAACAAAACTTTTGGGGGTTGATGAAAGATTGTTTAAAAAAGCAAAAATTGACTACTCGGAAGTGGCGTATCAAATGGCGCTTGGCGTGCTTGAAAACTCGGGAGCAGATTTTGTTGTTTCAAATTGTGGCGATATAGAAACGGGTGAAGTGTTTTTCGCCGTTGGAAGCAGCGAGGGAATTCACGTGTTTTCAAAAAAGGTCGAGGGTTCAAGAGAACAAAAAATTCAAATAGCGTGCAACGCAATATTTTTTGAAATGATAAAAAAAATAAGACAAAATGATTTTCATTTGGGACAAACTGTTGTATAATATACTCGTAAGATAATTTAAAGGAGCATCTATGGATAAGGAAAGAAGTGTTGAACAAGCAATTTTGCAAATTGAAAAACAATTTGGCAAAGGGGCAATTATGAAACTTGGCGAACAACCAATGGAAAAGGTGGACGTCATTCCAACGGGGTGTTTGGTGCTGGACAATGCACTTGGCATTGGCGGCGTGCCTCGTGGAAGAATTGTGGAAATTTATGGGCCAGAATCTTCTGGCAAAACAACTGTGTCTTTGCATATTATTGCCGAAGCACAAAAACTTGGTGGAACGGCTGCATTTATTGACGCAGAACACGCCCTTGACCCAGTTTATGCTGGACACCTTGGAGTTGATCTTGACGAACTTTATGTGTCACAACCAGACAACGGCGAACAAGCACTTGACATTTGCGAAACACTTGTAAAAAGTGGAGCATTTGACCTTGTTGTCATTGACTCCGTTGCAGCACTCACCCCAAAGGCAGAAATTGAAGGCGAAATGGGTGAAAGTTTTATTGGGCTTCAAGCAAGGCTTATGAGTCAAGCATTAAGAAAACTTGCAGGAATAACAAATAAGAGCAAATCTTGCGTAATTTTCATTAACCAACTTAGAGATAAAGTTGGGGTTATGTTCGGTTCGCCAGAAACAACAACAGGGGGTAAGGCTCTTAAATTTTATGCCAGCATAAGGCTTGATGTTAGACGTGTTGACGCACTTAAAGACGGCAGCGACATTGTGGGCAACAGAACAAGAGTTAAGGTTGTTAAAAACAAACTCGCCCCACCATTCAAAACTGCAGAGTTTGACATCATCTATGGCAAGGGAATATCTAACGAGGGCTGCATAATTGACCTTGCTGTTGAGCATAATATTATTGCAAAGAGCGGGTCTTGGTTCTCGTATAATGACGAAAAAATTGGACAAGGAAAGGAAAATGTTAAATCATTCCTTGAACGTCACACTGACATTCGTGACGAGATTGAACAAAAAATTAAGGAAAAGCTTGCTGTTCAAAATGAAATTTCCGCAGAGGAAGAATAAAACTTACATGAGGGCGGACAAGCCCTCATTTTTATGGAGGAAGATATGAAGAAGTTTGGGAAAATTCTACTTTCCATTGTAATATGCCTATGTGTTATGTTCACGCTTTCTGCGTGTGACGGTCTTAGCGGGCAGATAGTTGTCAACAAAAACGGCAAATCTGCATATGAAATTGCAGTTGACAACGGGTTTGAAGGCAGTGAGCAAGAGTGGCTGGCGTCACTTAAAGGTGACAAGGGCGACAAGGGACAAGACGGCACATCTGGCAAAAATGGAACTGACCTTACTGCTGAGGGCTTGTTTAAATTTGCCGTTAGCAAGGGACTTTATGAAGACACAGAAGAAGGTTATAAGCAATTTTTAAAGGACTATGGCTCAAATATTTCTGACACTTCTTCAACTGTGGAAAATATTTCTGCGGAATGCCTAAACGAAGTGGTGAGTATTTATTGTCCACTAGACGGTGGCGTGCAGCTTGGCTCAGGCGTTTGCTACAAAATGGATAGGGATAATAAAATTGCATACATTATAACAAACTATCACGTTGTGTCCGTTGAAACAAATGGAACTGTTGCCCCTGCGGAAACAATAAAAATTTATACTTATGGCAACGAAACAATAGCAGTGTCAAACGGCAGTGTTGATTATGGTGCGGGAGCCATTGACGCAACATACATCGGTGGCAGTGC